>Ga0307514_10003167_pt1 | contig 16121 bp, 14 predicted proteins | sample 16_EM_MG_FD_203088 | JGI IMG/M metagenome (GOLD analysis project Ga0307514, IMG submission 203088) | Populus trichocarpa ectomycorrhiza microbial communities from riparian zone in the Pacific Northwest, United States - 16_EM | ecosystem: Host-associated > Plants > Roots > Unclassified | place...
TCTATAGGCCTTTGAAACCAGCAAAACAATTACCCTGAACTCAACCACAAGTTAATCGTACTAGATATAGGAAAAACGACCCCATTTTCACTAAATCACAGTACCGAGACCGTGAGATACCGCATGAGCCATGTAAGAGCCATTTCCTTGCTGGGCGTGATGGTGATTCTCCTAGACCACAGGGCTCAAGACTAGACTACATGCGTTGTGATGCGAGGTCCCTATGTGGAGGACGATTGTCGATACAACAGCGCTGAAACCTTGCTAAGATAAGAAGTTTCGGTTATAGAATTAAGAAAACAGAAACAGAAAGCTTAAATCACCCTGTTTGCGACAACAGGTCCGGAAACACGACGCTCAGCCCACACCGTGTGTGGCAAAAATGAAACTTCTTTTATACGGTAAGTACAACTCGTGGATTAGTCCTCAAGCAATTACCCCCACTCTAGTATTCAACCCCACATATCGGAGGACTGGAGAAAATAAAAGCCATTTCGGCTTTAGGTTTGCACAGAAGGGTTTTTGCATTTTTTTTTTTCATCTAGGGTCTACAAGATTGATTCTAAATTGCAGAAGTAGATGGGTGATGGGATGAGTCTGCTTTATAGTCCCATGAGTAGTGCGTGATGAGACATGATGCGAACAGTATTACCCTGAACCCACCCGAGCACAGCCCTACACTTTACGGATTGATAAAATATTATATTCATCAGAACCAGGGAAACCATTATTACTTAGTAACAAGCTTAACCTAGTATGGTAGAGAGATCAAAGAATAAAAATAACGATAAAGTAGTCATGTTATACCTATCCCTAATAGATCCATCGATGTGGATAATCAATCTCTCAGCAGCATCAGCAACATCAACAGACCTCATCTCGGGCGGCAATACTTCACAATTGGTATTCAAACGAGCAGCAGGCCATACCAAATACCAACCCCACTCCCATTCCCAATCCATCCTCCCCTATCCCTCCTGCAGCGACAGGGCAAAAAAAGCCACTCCCCACTCACTCAAGAAACTTAAAACTGAACCAGTGAAAACCCAAATTACCCCAACGCCCAGCCCGATCCAGAGCAAGGATTTCTCCTCACAACTAACATCAAGTAACCCATCTCTTTTTTTTTTCACGACTTTTTTTCTTTCAGTGGTGTAAAATCAAGATATAGTAATCAAATAAACGAACGCAAGAAGGAAGATAAAACAGGTAAAGGCATTACCCGCACAAAAACAAAAACCTTAGGCCCCATCCACATAAAAAGCAAGGCAAGTGTTAGAAAATAAAATCGCCATTGAAGAAAAGGCATAGAAAGTAGAGCCTTCGAAAATAAGAATATCGTCAACCGCCAAAACAGGCCACTTGGCTCGATCCGAACGAGCCTTCAAGAATCGCATGAACCGTAAACGATATGCAATGCTAACGCTCTCTGAAATGCTGCATAAAACACACGCCGACAACAACTGGACACAATAACTGCAGACACCCCCACCCATGAAATTCGTGATAACGGAAAAATAGCACTAAGGACACAACGCCAATTCCTCTCCCTGGGCCCCAACAAAATGAACATAAATAACGAACTCATCCACAATATACACTGAAAAGAACGGCTATATATAAAAATGGTATTGTGCAGCCTGCGGAAGATTCAAAACTTGCATGGTAGAAAAAGGACCAATTGGACGAAATGATGTCAATCATTAAAAAGAGTTGCTCAAAGCGAGCACGCTTGTATGATATCGAGTTCATTCGGAAATATTGCTCTTGCTGCGCTTCATCTCTGCAGAAACACGCTTGATTCTTGCCGTGAAATCGCTGATGCTTCTACTTTTCGAGGGTTTCTTTTGCTTAGACAACTCATCGTCCGCGTCCTCTACATCAGTCTCATGCTTTGAGTACCTCTTCTCGGGTGACTGTCGCTTTGGCTTCTTCTCCGGACTGGAAGGTGTAACGATGGGGGCCGGGTGAGTCTGCCCTGTTGTGGATGTGAGGGGGGGTATAATGGATACAGGCGCAGTTTCATTCGAAGCTTGTGAAGGGAGAGCTGGTGCTAGGTTCGGCCTGTGCATGAACGCTCCGGGCGGCTCAAGGTGCTTTGGTGATGCTTTCCTCACTACTGGTTGGCTAGTGGTTGGTTCTTTGAGGCTTAAGCTGTCCCACTCAGTATTTACCGTATGCGGAATGGGTGGCGGTGGACCAGATTTCTGAGTAGTGAGGTCGCTATCATCATCGGTATAAGAGAACATCTGGCCCAACGAGCTACCTCGCCTGAGATTGACAGCCTTGTCCACCTGTGGAGATTCTTTTACATCCGCCTTTACTTCAGGATGCTTCTTGGGCTCTTCACACTTAGGGTGGCTGAGAGAGTCTCCTCTCTCTCCGAGTCCTGGTCTTTCTGGTGGAGGAGGTTTCCACATGCAGAATGTCCCAAGAATCTCGGTAAGGCGTGAAAAGGTCATTGGCTTTTCTACCAGCGTGTCAAAGTGATGCGGTTGCATCAAATCCTTGAGGTATCCCGTCACAGCAATGATGGGTGTGGTGGAATTAGTATTCTGGCTCGTGCGAATCATGCGAGCAACATCCTCTCCACTTATTTGTGGAAGTCTAAACTCCATCAGGATAATATCGACTACGAATTTGTCAGCGTGAACTTCTTGTTAGGTTTTGGGGGTGACAGACATTTCACTTCTCCCATTGCATATCGCATGGCCTCTGACCCATTGTCAACAGCAATGGTTCTGCAGCGTAACTTTTCCAACATACGCTCCATCACCATTCGAGATACCGGATGATCCTCGCAAACTGACCGTATTAGCATGAGTTCCCAAGTTATGAAGGAATAATTTACCTAAAACATCCAATGGCCGATACACAGGCCCATCGGAAACACTAATGCTTGACATACGCCTCGAACTCTGCCTCCTCTTTTGGACACGCAAAAAGGCACTTGACCTATTCTCTTCGTTTTCAGAGGATGAAGGGGACATATCGAAAACTTGGCTTCTCCTTTTCTGCTTGAGCCTCAAGTCATCAAGTACAGCATGATCCGAATCTTGTGACCCAACTGTTACAGATCTCGAACGGCTTACCATCCCAGTTATTTTGGCAGGAGATGAATTTGTAGATTGAGACAATTGCTTTGTGTGTGTTCTTACAGGGGAGGTAGACAGAGACTCCAAAGGCTTTGATGTATGCTTCACCGGAGATGTAGATGCAGAGGCTGAACCCAAAGTCGAGAAGGTAGTTGCGAGGCGAGGAACCTCCACGGGCGCCTGAGCAGATACAGAAGACTGCAGAGAAAGAGTAGACGCATTACTGGACGTCTTCTTACGATCCGAAGGCCCACCAGAACCCGGCGTGAAAGACATAAGCAAAGGTGAAGATGGTTGAGAACCGCGACTAGAAGTCGATGCTGGTGTCTGTGTCTGACCACCCAGGCCCGACGGAGATACTGAGCGCTTGCTCTTTGAGGAGGTTGACAAAGTTCGAGAAAGTGGCTTTGTGGAGGAATTTGGACTTGATTCCATTGGAGAAGCAGGGCCAGCTGTGGCAGTTGGGGCTTTCAAAGCTTCCGTGCGAAGTCTTTGAATAACATCCTTGTTGGCCTTCTCGAGCACAGGCAAATTCTTGAAGGCAAAGGATCCAAAGTCATCATGATTAACGGGTTCGCTAAGCCTTCGGTTCCTTCCTTCTCGGACATGCCACGGAATATGGAGTGGAATCAGGCCTCTCTTGCTACCACCAGACTCCTTCCTGCTTACCGAAACTGCATCGTGAGGACGATCTGGGAGGTCTGCTCCCGGGGTGTTTGCTGTGGTAGAATCCTCAAACTCATCACTGAAAGACTGAAGTGTTGCTCCGCGAGAATCAAAATATTCAGTATCTTCAGGGTCTTGGGGTGTAGGGATGAAAGAGGGTTCTTCCTCGAGCAGTTTATCCCATTTGAGATCACGAAACCAAGGATGTTTTTTTATCTCTTCGGCACCACTGGCACCCAGCCTGTGGCTTGGGTCCGTGCACATTAAGCGATTCATGAGGTCCTTCGCTTCTGGAGTACAGTATGGGTCATCATCATCCTCATCGGGCAGCCAGTCAATTCTTCTCGCCAGGATATTCTCGAACACCTTTTCCGGAACCTCTGCGTGAAATGGAGGGTAGCCAAATAGGAACTCGAAAAGAATGCATCCCAGGGACCACCAGTCACTCATCTCGTCCTGCCCAGTCCCGTGAATTGTTTCCGGGGCTAGATAGTCTGGTGTTCCCACGAACTTTCGATTATTGTCATCTGGATCGAATAAGGCCATTGACGGTGGTACTATGGATTGGGTTGGAGGCTGTATCTGGCTCTGACTCTGCGAAGAGTTTGTGTTCACATGTTGGAGGCCTAAACCGCTGAGGTCACTGGAAGTGCTACTTTCACTCCGTGCATCCTCCTCCATTGTGCTCCGTTTGGGCGTTGACGTTGCTACAGCCGGTGAATCGTTCAGTGAAAAACTACTGAGCATGGACATCAGACTTTCGCTACCTGGGGTGTCACTCCTTGGTATTGAAGATCGCCGAGAATGCTCCCTGCTCAAGGTCCCTTCCCGAGTAAGGTTGAAGTATGATGGTGCAATCAATTGAGGGTGATTCTCCGGTGTAATCAGGGGCGTTTGCGACGGCGACCCACCAGGAAAATCAAATGAGGTAGACCTAGAGGAGTTCAGAGACCTAGCTTTCGCAAAAGGTCCCTGTTTCAATAAGTCCGGAGTAGACTCACTAGATTGAGTCTGCTGTGCACGTTTCTGTCTCCCCAAAAGGCCCATCCTTGATAGACCGAAATCGGTAAGTTTGAGATGCCCTTTTTGATCAATTAGTAAATTATCTGGCTTCAGATCACGGTGCACAATCCCACGCCCATGAAGATTTTCCAGCCCTAAAATGACCTCTGCCAAGTACCGTTTGGCCCACTCTTCCGGGAGTCCACCAAGTTGCTTAATAAGTGCAGCACAATCACCACCGTTGAGGTACTCCATGACCAGATACAGGTAGTCCTTGCTCTGGAATGTCCAAAACAACTTTGCGACGAAGTCACTTTCACCCTGAATCATCATGATTGCTCTCTCCGCACGGACATTCGTTACCTGATTCTTAGCAATCATGTCTGCCTTCTTCAAGACCTTAATGGCAAAATAGTCGCCAGTATTCTTCTTCTTGGACAGATATACGCTCCCGAAGGCACCTTTGCTGATTGGTTTGATTATCTCAAAGTCTTTGATGGAGGGCTGTACAGCCCGCTGCTGAGTGGGATTGACAGAGGACAGGCGTGGAGAGAGGGGAGGCCTCGTCATCATTGCTTCTGAGGAAGCTGCAGAAGACTGTCGCCGGTGGTGGAAGCCTTCGATGGCGGGGGAGTCACTTGTAGACAAGAGTGGCAAGGATGTATTATCAAACAGGCTTTGGATGCGTGGTTTCTGGATCCTTAAAGGGGAAGAAGAGGTAACAATCCTTGCAGGGGACGCTTGCCTTCGGGGAGACCCAGGCTGGTAAATACTGCGTCGTTTCTCCCTCGTAGAACCTGAACGAACAACGCTCAACTCGGTCTCAGAACCTGGGCTCTCTGTGGTAGCATGGGTTGTGGGAGCAAGTGATGATATTACACTTGTGTCACTATCTCCAGCCTCAGTGTCGAAAATCATACTTGAGCGCTGGCTATATCGACCATGTCTCCGACCAAGGCTTCCCAGAGGATCTCCCGCCCTACTCCGCAGGCTGTGTTGGGATTTAGGTGTTTGGCATTCCTGTGGGCTGTTTGCCCCTTCAGAGTTTGCTGGTGAAGAACTCCGTACAATTTTAGCTGCAATTGATGTCTCGGACCTGTTTTCCCCAAGTTTTCCGGACAAAGATTGACTGAAAGATCCTGGGAAAAAGTTTGTGTCATCCTCTGCCTCCGAGTCCTCCCTACAAGAATTAGTGTCTTCTTCCCCCCCCTCCTCTTCCCCCTCCTCCTCTTCAATGATAGAATCCCCCATGTCCTCCTCCGCCTTAGCCCGGGCTTCATCAATACAGTGTTCCACCAGGTGTTCAAGCTCTGACCTAATCCTCTCCGAGTATTCAATCGTTCGCTGGTGCCGTATGACAGCATCAACTTTCGCTCGTGCTGCAGCCTCCGTGTCGGCACACAAGAGCGCAAGTCCATGCTCCTGTTCGAGGGTATTTGTTGATGGTGATTGCCAACCAAATACTTGTTGAATCCGAGACTCAGATAGTGGTGACTGTGTTCGAAGTTCTGAGGTGCCGGGGCATTCTTTAATTGCGGGCGTGCTAATTTCCAGGGCTGTATCACATAAGTCAAGGAGCAGTTCCACAATTCGAACTAGGGGTCTCCTCTGAATGAAAGACCGAGGCCTGATCCCTGAGGCCGACGAATCTCTGGAGCGGGAAGGCGTTATGTTGGGTGATGCGCTTCCGGATGAGGTTGATGACAAAGGCCCAATAGCATAGCCACGATACTCAACAGTAGTGCTGTTGGTGCCATTTGAATCACCAGGCACGGCACGAGTCGACTGTTGTCGTTCCATAGCATCCAGGACCTTAACAATTGCATGCCTGTGGACACTTAGATTGTCCTGTGCCATTTGCACATCACTTTCTGCTTGGTGCTCTAGTAGACAAAGTTCGGAGTGTTTCTCAAACCACCACGGTGGGATAGGGCGTTCGCATATCCGACACAGCACAGGCATTGGTGGGGGGTGATTTTCAGGGTCTGCTGTGCCTTCTTCTGTAAGTACTGCCAGATAATTCGCTAGCATAGTAGCTCCCACACCTAAGGACTCAACCAGTACGGCTGGTAAGTCAAAAGCCGTGGGACTACGTTCAACGAATGGCCGTAGCACCCACATTGTCTGGTCATACGTTAGCGCCACCGAAGCTCATCATGGGTCCAAAACTCACATGGCTAGGCTCGCCAGTCGCTCTGTCGTTTACCAGTATCCCTTGCGCTTCAAGGGTCAATATCCTCTCTTGGGTATCCGCCTGCGCTTGTGGGTCCTCAGGGCTCATTGGGGTATCAATAGGGTCTTTGGGTAGTTTTGAAAGTGGTCCACTCCTTGCTGCAAAGCGTAGCATGTAACTTCGGGAATCGTCACCCTTCATCTCCTCTACAGCATTTCTAAATGTATCTTTATCATGCAAGAGTATCTCAGATACACTTTTGTCTTGTATCGAGTCACGGGGAGTCCTTTAGACTATGTCAGTCCATACACTCATGTAGAGCCAGCAAGCAGGGGTCACAAACCCAATCACATCCTCCCATGATTGACTGACCCACCGTACCTTCCCATCCAGATTGAGGTCCAAAATCACTGTGCTACTTTGCTGGGCCGCCTCCTTCAAGTCTTCTTTTTCTGCCTGTATAGCCATACTGGGCGTTCGATCCGTGTTCCGCCTGGTGGGTGGTGCCCCAACTGTGTTGCTAGCCTGAGTGACCACAGTTGGTTTATCCTCAACCTCAAGATACCGACTCATACCTGTGCTTTTATCCGCCATTGGTCCTCTTTCTGATGTAGCCCGCCTCCCTAGAATTCCAAGTCTTTCACCCACCTTGAGGTTTCTGAATCCGACACAATGAACACTGTTTTTGCTCTCCAAGTATATGCTATCCTTTCTCCACAGCTGTAGACCCTGAAGGATGTGGTTTCGATGGTTTCGATGCTGTTGAATATCAGTGGTATAATGTATTCAGGGTATATTGTAACTCTCCGTCGGAATAGGTCCAGCTAGGACGAATATTCACAAATCGCCATTGTCGCAGGCAACGAAAGTTCTGTGTTTTGCTAACAAACCCTTGTGAAAGATGTTTGATAGAAAAGAGGAATGGAGTAGGTAGGTGGGTGTCCGAGCGCTGGGGGTTGAGGATTGGACACACTCAAAGGTGGGATGTGAATGTATAAAGCGAGCCCACCACTGCAGAGGTGATACGCTGAGGAAATTGGTCAACACTGACCAGCAGCAGAGGTGCCCGACAATGAGTTGATGATCTGCCGACTGTTCTTGTCCAACGGCTTGGTTCAGTAGTCTCAGGCTATCCACCACTTCTGCGAGTATGGTGGGCACAGCAGGAGCACCAGAAACCTTGGATGCCAGTCCCCAAATTCACAAGGATAAACTGCGTGGGGCCGGTACAGAGGCCAAGGGTACCTGGAGGGGCAAACCCGAGAGCGAATGAAGTGTTCGTGGGAGGACGGGAGGATGGTAGGACGGGAGGTCAGGAAGGAGAGAAGGGGGGGGACGTGGGCGTACTTCTATGCAAGTTGGGGAATCGTTGGTGGTTGTAGTTTTTTTACTTGGCCGCAAAGCGAAAGCTACCAGAGAATAGACACCAGACCAATGCTAGAGTACCTAGAGTCTCGGTCGAGATCACTCGATTGCACTGGACTATTTGGCAATTATTTAAGATGTTCGTTGGCTTGCTCGCTCCCTCTCCCTCACAAGGAGCATTTCGGGAGAGCAAGTGCTACTTAAACGCTGTACCTTGCAAGACCGTCGTTGTATGCACTTTCTCCTGTTGCAGCTTGACACTCGGCCAATCGCAGACCCGTCTTATAGGACCATATGCCGACCCCATGCCGGCGAGATGGCCATGGCCTGCAATGTACTGTAAGGAATTATCGATACCCGTCCTCAAGAGTAAACATCTCATATAAAAACAAACACAACAGCAACAGCAACAGCAACAGCAGCAGGCAGGAGACTGCACCAAGGCCCGTACGGACTGTTCCGTACTTTAGTTGGAGCGTAGGTAAAGTAGGTACAGTACAGTACATGTTTCTGCCTCATGCACTGCGTGCACACACACACCGTTACTGGAGGATATATCCGTACACATAATGTACTCTACTACCATAAAAATATAGGACCCCACTGCCATTCTTATGCATAACCTATTGCGTACATCATCACCACCACCATCACCATCACCATCCATCACCATCATCATCACCATCACCACCACCATCACCATCACCATCACAACCACAACCACAACCACCACCAAGTCCTCCTCCTCCATCATCAGTCGGTACATAGCCCCCTGTGCGCAACTTTCAGAAATTTTCTTCCCAAACTTTACTGTACTCTCCCATTGTACCGTCCCTGGGGTCAGGTGGAGGTATACCTCTAGCGCCAGTCCACATTGAGCCTAGAATCAAACGAGATTAGTCTGGGTCTGGTTGGGCCCCAGATGTGACGCAAAGGCTTGAACTCTACGTCCCACCTACTAACTACTTTTTTGATTCAAATGTGACAAGCACTAGGTTAGGTACTAAAATATGGAGCTACCACTAGTCCGGTGCTGGTGCACTCGAAAACTATACACTGCAAACTTCTGTCAGATGTTTTGCTGGTCTAATTCAAAATATGTGCCAATATCTGTCACAGCTAATTACATTTGATAAAGCAAGCTGCTGCAGGTGGTTGAACACAGAGGCGAAGCAGCCCTGACAAATGTTCCAAGTTGATAATATTAGCTTTGTTACGGAGTACCGGTACACAGTGGGATAGTTACCGTTGGGTAATCCTCCAGGTGGATTCCCGGCACCACCAAATGTGGCCCACACTATCGCAGAATCTGATTTATGACTGTATGGTAAGATCTATCGGTCTATCACAACGTAACGATACGTCAAAGGCTCAACCCCCGCATGCTTGTCGGTAAGTAGGCATTGATCTAATCCTTCCACCTGGTTGGCCCACCCAAATACCATCAATCTGGATAATGGATACTTAGGAGCCAGGGGGGTGAGGCATCCCATTATCTTTGTCAAAAATGAGACACGAGATACTTCGCAAGCTCGGTGGAGAATTGCTGAGTTGGGAACTGGAGATACGTGGATATCTCGGTCGCACACCAACCTGCAAGGCATCGTGAGAAGGTTGGTGAGCGGGGGGAACGCGAAAAAAATAATAATATGGATAACACAGGCCGACCACAGTATGTAAGCATATTGCAGGTTCAGACTAAGAATTAATATTAATAGGCTTTACTTAGAATATGGCCACTTTCCCCGCATTTTACAGTCGCAGGGTGTTTCATAAGGGTGGTTGTAGATCATTTGGAGCAAAGCCTACCTAGGGAAGGGTTGCATCAAGTTAGTGAATGTCAAGTTCAAAAATCTAACATGCACATCACTACACTGGACGAGCAATTGGAGTGACATACTCCAGTAAGTGTTGTGGGCTCCAGGTACCTTCTGACTATCTAGATACAACTCGTCTGCAAAGCGGCAGAAAAATATTGAATAAGCGATGTCTATTGAGCACCATGTAGCCTACATGAAGCCTGACAAGATGAGCTAGTCCTCCTGCAATGTCATATATAAATATTAATGCATCTACAAAAAAAAAATCATAAAAACAATATGGGAGTGTTAATATATGACTTGAGAACCAGGGTCGAGTTTCCAATCCTATTAGCACAGGCATGAGACAAAGGGAATCCAGCAAAAGGCCGCGGAAAGGTATCTTGCGAATTCACCAATCGGGAGTTACTAAGTTTTTTATTATTATATGAGACAATTTACCTTAAAGGCACTGAAAGTTTCCAGAACATTGGTGATCTGGAATATGGTGTCAAAATGGAAGAGTTGGCGTCAGCGGGTCTCCAGCAAGTGCCGTTAATCAAAGATCTTCTCCCCTCTACGGCATCATGATAGTCCCCACGAGAGCATTCCAGGGTCTCGATTGTTTCAGTACCAGCGATCGACACAATATTGTTTACATCCAATCACTGCGCCTTTAACCAGGTAGGTCAAGGATAAAACCAGATTCCTCAATATGGTAATGTTAACGAGAGTTAGTCTGGTTGGTAACGAGGTTGCCATCTGATCCATCAAAGGTCGGCCTCGTGTGTTCCGGGTCCTCGGGGTCCCTGCCTCTATCCGCTTGGCGGCTTTCTGCAGTATAGGTAGGTATGTGATGAGCCAGATGTCAGGTGTCTCCTCTCTTGACTTTTTCGATGGATCCTGCGATTCCACGGGTATCTTGGTAGATGTTGTGATCAAGGATCTTCGTAGTCACCTATGAATGACACGGTACTATCGGCCATATGTAGTTTCCATGTGTTTTGATGCACTTTAGCTATACAAAGACGTGATCCCCGCCTGACTATGGTATTCTTAGTGGTGCAATTCATGAATGCAAGGTCCAAAATGTGCATGTCATACGGTAATCGGTGCTGCATCAACTGATGTGTAGGTGAGCTCATCCGAGAGCATCTCATTACACATGTTGAAATGTGAAGGATACTCTCTTTGAACCTTCCTCACAGCAATCCTAAACCCGAAAAAGTAACGGATGGCTCTGGCGACTAACGAGATGTAGGGTCCTCATGAAGTTCAGAATGTCCTCCGGCTGGGAATCCGAAGAATAGCTACAATCCATTGTAGCCAACACCAGAAAGCGCAATCCCCTGCTAAAAAAGGACAAATTATTATCCAGGACCTACTCTCAAATATATTTATAAGAAATACATGAAAACATGATCGGCAGGTCACCCATGGGTTCTTCATGTATCTTACGACCCCCCATAGGGCACTTCAACACGGCAGAGGGATGAACGAATATTTTTACCTTGATTGGGTGATGCTGGGCTGTTGTCATTTGAAACATATATCGAGGCGGTAATACAGAATTCACCAATGTGTGATTACTGTATAGGGGATGTTATCACGGCGGTCAGTGGCACTTTCAAAGTAGAACACTTCTGTATGGGGTATGTGTATTGGGGCACCTAGTGATCCAATGAGTACATAGTGAAATCCCCTCCACGAAGTAAAACTCTATGAGCCAAGCTGTCAAACAACAGCCCTCTTAAAGTTCCAGGGCCAGTGCAAGACAAAAATTGCTTGACCCTCTGGGTATTCTGGTGCAGGAACGCAATCAAGCACTCTTCTCGAAGGTAAATCGTTGCGAATTGAACCGGGTTCGGAATAATTCCTTATTGGTTGGCACAATGTGCAGAATCCTTCCAGTTACAATGTCAATGGGCAAATTCTTATAGATTGTTGATGTTTCCTAGGCAAAGCAGTTTTCCACAATTGTACCAGTGGCCTCAGAAGAGAGCCAAACTCGCTTGCCCTACGAGTCATTTCTCCTGCCCTCATCTCGCAACATTTGGATAGTTCTTGGAATGCCTCCCCATTGATTGGGGTATTGTCCGAGAATTAGGAGTTGGAACGGCGGCGGTAGTGATTGATTCCATTCTTGCAGCTCATAACAAGACCCATATGTTGGAGGCTTGGCATGTTCCCAATGTGTAAGCTGTAGCGTGTTGTTCCGTGCGTACCCTCAATCCTTGAAAGGTGCGGGAACGGGGCCGTCTCATAGCAAAGACGTATAGACTCAAAAAAAAAATGTGTAAGCTGTGGTGAGCTAACCAATACCTAGCTGTCTTGCTGAGTAGCATCCAGATGCCAGGGTTGTATCAAAAATATGCCATGTGGTTTCCATACCAGTGAGCTCGGCATGATGAAGACTGTCTGGCTGCAACACGGCCACCTTCCCATCTGGGTAATGAGCTCGACAGTCATGACGAACCTCCCTAAACGACAGCAAATTATGAGCCTACTACCATTCTCCGGGTTACCAAACTAAGAGATTCCATTTGCCAGCTCGATGTAAGGATGGTTGAGGTGGGAGTGCTGCATCTGGAAGTGCTTTCCAAAATTGGACATCAGGATCGGCAGACCAAGATAAGGTCTATCTAGCTCTGGGGTTATTGTACAGGTTATTGAGATTAGTGTATGTTATTATTGATGTTGCTGGATATTGATGATTCTAGGCAAGAACCTACTTGGGAGTTGAATGAGGACCTCCTTCTCATAATCCCCATAAAAGCTCAATTTCTTTGTATGTCGCATTTCTCTTGTACGTAAGGTAAGTTTCTTTTTTTTTTTTGAAGTCTGTATGTAGGGTAAATAGCGTCTCCTACATTAGACCATATGCAAGCAGTTCCTGACCGAGATTGAGTGTGACATGATTGGTCCCTTGACAGAACCCTAATTTATAGAGCCCTAGTTGTATCACATCTTACGCAGTTATGGAATAACATTGATACTCGTTTTTCAGAATTGTAGCGTGGGAAGCCTGTCTTTATCCATGAATCTCTTCTGGAGCCTTAGCCGTGTAGCAAGTATATTTTATTCTCAGGTGGTGTGTAGAAGTTTGGGTAATGAGCAACAACCTGTGACATGTTAGGGCTAAAACGACTATCTTCCCATCCGATATTACAGTACCATCGCCACATATCCAACTGGTTTTCGTCATATGCGGCGATCAATTACCTACCTGGCGAGTTTTGCTTAGCGAATCAATCTGATATCCTTCTCCATGCCGGTCGGCCATTTTGAGTCAGTGGCAGCTGCAAAAGAGCGCTGATGCAGTGGGAGATGCAGCGAGCTGAGATATACATTGCGGGATGGAGCAAGGCTTCATGCAGTCTGGGGTGGAATGCTTGTGAAGGCAGAATCTGCGAATTTGATCGACCTGAGCATGTTGGTTGTTGTGTAATCAGGTTTTCCCGTGCAAAACAAAAATGTTTACTGATCAGAAACGGGACAGGGGAGTGTTTAAGGTTAGTAATAGTGCGGTAACGCCTTTGGGGCGCGGAGAGTACAGCGGCTCAGGGTAATCGTAATGTCGTTGGGGTTGAAGCTGACTAGGTCAGGTGATGGTATATATACATATGGCTGTAGCTTCCGATCATCATCAATACAGTGCGACTATTTATCCTGCACATGTATAGTTTCTCGATGCAACTTAGCTACTGTTCTATCTATGTCCACACCTGTCCACACCCTCTAATCTCCTCCCAAGTTCCGATCAAACGAGACCGCGAAGCCCTACGCCATGGTGCACACAAAGCTCGTAGAGGACACTCCTCCAAAATATACAACTCTCCCAAGTGCTCGGTGGCATCTCACGTAACCACCCCTGTATGAACTACACCCTGATAACAAAAAGAGTGAAATAATACTCGCGCAATGTTGTGCCTCAAACCTGTACCATGCACTGTGGCGTAGGCCCTCGAGACTACACTCGGCTATATGACATATACCCAAATCTATTGGGTGGTGGGTTATGGATTTGGCCTTTTTCTCATGGGATATACATGTAAAGATCTTGTTTCTGTCACTTGATACCCCAATAGATATAGCAATTGAGCGGTGTGCATGTGGGTTGTAGGGTGGGCTTTTTTTTTTTTTTTTTTGAGTCTATACGCCTTTCCCCCGAAGGGAGCTGTAGGGTGGGCTTACCATGGTATCATGTTGGTTTTGTGAACTACCTGCATTCGGGGAGGCTATTAAAAGCAGGCTGCTCCATTGACCTATTTCCTAGCTAGGCAATAGGTCTAGGTATCTCAAATGCGTATTCTGCTTGCTACGAGGGGCAGTGCAGCCAGACTAGCGTATTACTAGAGAAAAACATAATCCTGTCTCATACAAGATGGTAGTCTCGGCCCCCGACCCTCGAGCTTGGCAAAGCCTCGCACTTTAACAAGATGGTAGAGCTAAGAAAAAGCTGACTTCCCAATTTCATATTTCAAGCCAAGTAGAGTACATCCCTTAGCTTTGCCAAGCTCGAGGGTCGGGGGCCGAGACTACTTGTAACTGGGTTACCCTGAGAAGCGAGTGAAGACTAGTCCCCTAGGAAATTCGACATAAGAAAGACCCCACCTTTGAGAAGTAACTGTAATAATCCTACAAGTTAAACTCTGTGGTGGAGGAGTATTATCCATCATGGTTTTGTGACCGTTGTGAGAAAGGATGAACGGTTTTTTTATTTAATTATATATTTAGATAGAAATAGGTTGAGTTGGAGAAAAAAAATTTCTTTTCAAGGAAACTGTGATTCCTCTAGATCCGCTCCAGACTTGCAATATATGATAAAACGAAATACATCTTGAGAAGGGTATGAGGATAAAATATTGCCATATATCTGCTGACACGGTGTAGGAGTACACCCTCTACGGGGGGTTGCTAGGGGTAATCTTACATGGCGATGCACGGCGATATATGGCCTGTTGGGCTGGGGGTTCTCTCGTGCGATATCTAATGTAAACAGTATTAGAGTTCTTCCAGTTACCCTCAGTTTGCTGTGACATATCAACCTGCACTTCAATATAGGTTAGGAATGCAGCGAGAAACTTGGTACTTGTATACTGGTATACCCCCGGCGGGCAATTTATATAATCCCTTAAGTTTTGTAGACAACACAATTGAATTGTTTATCTAACTAGAGCTAACTTATACAGAAATAACTATACATGCGGCTTCCAAAAAAAATCCCCCACAAAGCCTATGACTGACTCTGGTGGTGGCGGCCTAGCGACTCCCCGGATGTCTTCTAACAGCCCCGTTTGTGTCCATTCAGGCAAAAATGAGTCATGACCAGTTGACACTTTTGTGTGGCAATACATAGAGCATTTGAAGTAATTTTTAAATCATTGGCAGCGGCGATTTGAGCAGGATGTTTTAGATGCAGCGTTGGCTAATCTAAGTGCGGTTTGTCTAGCTTCCGGAGTATCTGGAATCATCCTCCAAATCCATAAGGCCCGTAGCTGGTTGAAGGCCCCTAGTTGGGTAAGTATACCATACTTACTTGGTTGGTGCTCCGGCTATAATAACTTTTACATATAGCCGCTTATTATCGATTTTAGCTCTATCTCCTCTTAGAATACCTATAAATAGCCATATCATCCATTACAAAAATATGAACAGCATGACGTTTATTGTACTACCTGTTATCTTAGCTTAGAGTAAACCTTGATCTGAGCCAGAATTGTTGAATTAAGTGTAACTATAAACTCTGCATCCCCTTCCTCATTCCACCTATCATCAGTTGTACTAGTAGTAGTAGATGATGTAGTATCCCGTTGCTCAACAGGAAGATAGATTAACCGTACAACGCCGGATCTCAATATGTCTTTTATACCACGAATACAGAACACGTTCAGTCATAGATTCATATTTTACATCTATACCTTACATCGGTCTATAGATTGGTAGTGTATCCCACGTTAAATTTACTTACCAAATTGAGTAATTAAATAGATTGCCCACGGGGGGCTTAGTAGGCATGCC
>Ga0307514_10003170_pt1 | contig 16089 bp, 11 predicted proteins | sample 16_EM_MG_FD_203088 | JGI IMG/M metagenome (GOLD analysis project Ga0307514, IMG submission 203088) | Populus trichocarpa ectomycorrhiza microbial communities from riparian zone in the Pacific Northwest, United States - 16_EM | ecosystem: Host-associated > Plants > Roots > Unclassified | place...
GCATGTCGACGACTTGGGCCGGCCTGTCGCCATCCTCGACTTCGGCTTCTTCACCACCGCCGGCGACCCCGCTTTCGAGGCGGCCGTCACCGCCGCCATCTGGGACATGTACGGGCCGCACGCCGAGCAGCACGCCTCCGCCCTCACCTGTCTCTTCGCCACCGAGCTGCACCACGACCCGGACACCCTGGCGCTCTGCCAGACGGTCTACGCCCTCACCACCTACGACCTGTTCAGCCCGGACGGCAGCGACGGCCACTTCCGCTGGTGCGCCGCCCTCTTGAACCGCGGTCCCCGCTGACTCGGCGACGGCGGGCTCGGCGAGGCAGGCCCGGGCGTCAGAGGACCCCGACAAGTCTCCGCCACTCTCTTGACAGGCCCACCGTGCAGCCAGGAGTTTTATCGATACAAACTCATCGACGCAAAGCCCCTTGGAGAGAAACCGTGGCCAACGCCACCGCGATCATCAACCTCGACCTCGAAGGCCCGAAGATCAGTCGTCACCTCTACGGCCACTTCGCCGAACACCTCGGTCGGTGTGTCTACGGCGGTTTCTGGGTCGGTGAGGACTCGCCGATCCCCAACGAGGGCGGCATCCGTCTCGACGTCGTCGAGGCCCTGCGTGCCCTGAACATCCCCAACCTGCGCTGGCCCGGCGGCTGTTTCGCCGACGAGTACCACTGGAAGGACGGCGTCGGTCCCCGGGAGCAGCGCCCCCGTATGGTCAACACCCACTGGGGCAACGTGGAGGAGAACAACCACTTCGGCACCCACGAGTTCATGGCCCTGTGCGAACTGCTCGGCGCCGAGCCCTACATCAGCGGCAACGTGGGCAGCGGCACCGTGCGGGAGATGAGCGAGTGGGTCGAGTACCTCACCCGCGACGGCGACAGCCCCATGGTCCGGCTGCGTAAGGCGAACGGCCGCGAGGAGCCGTGGCGGGTGAAGTTCTGGGGCATCGGCAACGAGACCTGGGGCTGTGGCGGCAACATGCGCGCCGAGTACTCCGCCGACCTGGTCCGGCAGTACGCCACGTACTGCCGTGACCACGGCGACAACACGCTCTACCGCATCGCCTCGGGTGCCTCGGACGACGACTACAAGTGGACCGAGACGCTGATGCGGCAGATCAACTGCTTCGGCTGCGAGGCCACCCCGAAGACCTTCTTCCAGGGCGTCTCCGTCCACCACTACACACTGGCCGGTCCCTGGGAGGCGAAGGGCAGCGCCCTCGACTTCGACACCGACGACCACTACCGCACCATGCTCTCCGCCCAGCAGATCGACCGCATGCTCACCGGCCACTCCACGGTGATGGACATCTACGACCGCGGGCGGAAGGTCGGCCTGGTCCTGGACGAGTGGGGGACCTGGTGGGACGTGGAGCCGGGCACCAACCCCGGTTTCCTGTACCAGCAGAACACCCTGCGCGACGCGCTGGTGGCCAGTACGCACTTCGACATCTTCCACAAGCACGCAGCGCGCCTGTACATGGCCAACATCGCCCAGACCGTGAACGTGCTCCAGGCGATGCTCCTCACCGACGGTGACGCGCTGGTCCTGACCCCGACCTACCACGTGTTCGAGATGAACAAGGGCCACCAGGACGCCACTTCGCTCGCCGTGCATCTGCGCACCGAGGACGCCCGCCGCACGGTGGGGGACACAGAGCTGGACACCCTGTCCGCCTCGGCCAGTGTCAAGGACGGAACGGTTCTGATCTCGCTGTCCAACCTCGACGCCGACGAGCCCGCCGAGGTGACGCTCGACCTGCGCGGCGCCTCCCTCGGAGAGCCGACCGCCCGCATCCTGACGGCCGACCGGCTCCAGGCCCACAACACCGCGGACACACCGGACGAGGTCGGCCCGCGCCCCTTCGACGGCCTGAAGGTGACCGACCGGGGCCTGGCCCTGACGCTGCCGCCCCACTCGTTCCTCACCGTCCAGGCTCCGCTGATGTAATGGGACCGGGTGGGCGCGCGGACCACCGACCTGGGGTGAACGTGGCGACGATTCAGGACGTGGCGAAGGCCGCCGGTGTTTCGGCGATGACCGTCTCGAACGTCATCAACGACCACCCCAACGTGCGCAGAGCCACGCGCGAGAAGGTCCTCGCCGCGATGGCGCGGCTCGACTACCGCGTCAACGTGGCGGCCCGCAACCTGCGCAAGGGGCGAACCGGCACCATCGGTCTCGCCCTCCCCGAGGTGAACAGTCCCTACTACGGCCGGCTGGCCGCCGCCATCATCACCGCGGCCGATCGGCACGGCCTCCGGGTGAGCATCGAGCAGACCGGCGCCTCGCGCGAGAACGAGCTGGACGTGCTGTCCATGTCGCGCAACCGGCTCTACGACGGGCTCATCCTGAGCACGGTGGGGATGGGGGCGGCCGATGTCGAACTGCTCAAGGTGGACTACCCGGTGGTGATCCTCGGCGAGCGGATCTTCGGCGGGCCGGTGGACCACGTCGCGATGCCGAACGCCGACGCGTCACACGCGGCGACCCGCCATCTGATCGAACGCGGCTGTCGGCGCGTCGCGGTGGTGTGCGGGCAGGTGAGGGACGAGGCCGACGTGTCCAGTCTCCGTTTCGCGGGCTACCGGCAGGCGTTGCTCGACGCGGACCTGCCGCTGGACCCCGACCTCGTGCAGAGCGTCGAGGCACTGACCATGCGCGCGGGCGCGCGACAGGCCCGGGAGATGGTGGAGAGCGGACTCGACTTCGACGGTGTGTTCTGCGTGACCGACAGCGTGGCCATGGGAGTGCTGCGTGGCCTGGCCGACACCGGGGTGGCGGTGCCGGAGCGGGTCAAGGTGATCGGTTTTGACGACATCGAGGAGAGCGCGTTCCTCGTCCCCTCGCTGTCCACCATCGATCCGGACCACGACGCGATGGCGCGGCGCGCGGTCGATCTCCTGGTCGGCCGGATCGAGCAGAACGGGCGGGGGGCGGACCGGGAGGAGTTCGTCAGCCGCTTCGCCGTGGTCGTTCGTGAGTCGACAGGCGGTTGAGTGCGCCGGTAGGGCAGCCAACAGTCTGGCGGCCGCCTGGTTCAGCGCCGTCGCTCCCTTTCGTCAGCCGCGGGCCTCGCTATGGTGGCCTGAAACGGACAGTAGTCCGTTCGCGGGTAGAGTAACGTACAGATGTTCGATTGAGTGGAGGTTCGGGTGTGAGTGCCGGAAGAGGGCGAGTGGAGTCGAGGGGCGACGTGCCGCAGCGCTCGGACGCACAGCGAAATCGCGAGCGCATCCTGGAGGTGGCACTGGTCGAGCTCACGCGCTCCCCGGACGCCGCGCTGAGCGCGATCGCCAAGAAGGCGTGCGTCGGGCAGGGCACCTTCTACCGCAACTTCCCCAACCGTGAGGCACTCGTCCTGGAGATCTACCGCCACGAGGTGCAGCAACTCGTCGACAGTGCGGCCCAACTGCTGCGGACCCGGGAGCCCGACCAGGCTCTGCGTGAATGGATGGACGGCGTCGCCCGGTTCGCCATCGCCAAGGCCGGACTGGCCGACGCGCTGCGTCAGGCCACCAGCGCGACGGGAAGCCCGGCGAAACAGGGATATGCGTCCCTGCTCGCCGCGATGGAACTCCTGCTCGACGCCAACCATGAGGCCGGCGTCATCCGGCCGGATGTGACCGCCGACGACTTCGTCCTCGCGATCGCGGGCGTCTGGCAGATCGACCCGCACGGGGACTGGCAGTCCCAGACCGCCCGGCTCCTGGACCTCATCATGGACGGCCTGCGCACCGGAGCTCCCGGCCGCCGGTGAGGCCGACGACGTATCCGCCCCGGTGCCTTCGCGAACTGCTGGCGTACGCGCGGTAGTTGGTGTGGAAAACTGTCGTGAGTCGTGCGCGGTCAAGGGGGCCGTCGCGGTCACCGAGAGGAGCGCAGGGTGACACAGAACGGCGTCCGCCCCGACGAGATCGACACCAGCAGGCCCCATCCTGCCCGGATCTACGACTATCTGCTGGGCGGCAAGGACAACTACGAGGTGGACCAGCGGGCGGGCGACGAACTCGCCGCCGCCGCACCCGAGGTGCGGATCGGGGTGCGCGCCAACCGTGCCTTCCTGCGACGCGCCGTCCGGCATGTGGTCGGCAGCGGCGTCCGCCAGATCCTCGACATCGGGACCGGGCTGCCCACCTCTCCGAACGTGCACGAGACCGCCCAGGAACTGGCGCCGGACGTACGTGTCGCCTACGTCGACAACGACCCGATCGTCAACGCGCACGCCGGCGCGCTGCTGAGCGACTCAGGCACGAGCAGCGTCGTGCTTGCCGACCTGCGCGATCCGCGGGCCGTCGTGGACCACCCCGACGTGCGGCGGGTCATCGACTTCGACGAGCCGGTGGCCCTGCTCCTTGTCGCCGTCGTGCACTTCCTCACCGACGCCGACAAGCCCGGCCAGATCATCGCCACCCTGCGCGACGCGCTACCGGCCGGAAGTTACCTGGTGCTCTCGCACGCCACGGGTGACTTCGCCGATCGCAGCGCGGCCCAGGCGGTCTACAGCAAGGCGTCCGCCAGTTTGAGCCTGCGGTCCCGGGACGAGATCGAGGGGTTCTTCGACGGCTTCGAGCTGGTGGAGCCCGGTCTCGCCCAGGCCCCGTTCTGGCGTCCGGACACCGCGCCACCGGCCGGATCCGCCGAGATCGGCTTCTACGGCGGCGTGGCCCGTAAGACCACCTGAACCACCACGGACCGTCGAGGCGTCCGACCAGAGGGCCGACTGCAGGAATCTGTACCAGCCTGCCCGTGCTCCTGGTCCCGCGGTCGTACAGGCCGACATCGCGGCGGGAGCGTCGTGTCGGCGGCGATCCGACCCACGACCCGCGGGGCACCGCCGGAGTGCTGAACAGCTGCCGCATCCGGGCACCGGACGGCGTGGGCCTGCGGAAACTCGACGCGGGTCGGCGCCCGGGGACCGGCCCGCGTCCGGTCCCCGGGCTCAGGACCTTCGAGAGCGCCGACTAGTCGACGTCCACCGGGCCGTCGCCGGCCTTCTTGTCCTTGCCCGAGCGCAGCTGGACCAGGCCGTTGGTGGTGCCCTCCTCGGGGTGGCGGCCGTCGGAGGAGTCCGGGCCGTTCAGGTTCTGCCGGACCGAGTCGAGGATCGTCAGGCCCTGGGACACCAGGCCCGCGGCGATCTCGCCCAGGCCGTCCGCGCCGTTGAGGACATTGACGTTGGCGCCGGCGAGACCGCCCGCGGCCTCCTTCACGATCTGCGGGAGCTGGTCGATCAGCATCCGGTCGAGCGCGACCCGGTCGTAGGAGGCCGCCGCCTCCGCCTGGATCTTCATGCGCTGCGCGTCGGCGGCGGCGAGCACCCGGATCCGCTCGGCCTCGGCCTCGGCGGGCTTCACGATCTCGGCCACCAGCTGCTGCTGGCGCAGCTTGGCCTGGCGCTGTGCCAGCTCGGTCTGGGCGGCGAGGACCTCCTGCTGCGCGTGCGCCTGCGCCAGCGGTCCGGCCTGGGCGGCCTGCGCCTGCGCGCGGTCCACCTGGGCGGAGTAATCCGCCTTGACGATGGCGGTCTGCCGGGAGTACTCGGCCTGCTTGCGGGCCGCCTCCTGCTGCGCCTCGACGGAGGCCTGGGTGGCCTGCGCCTGGGCGATCTGGGCCTGCCGCTGGATGGCCGCCTTGTGCGGCGCGGACATCGCGTCGATATAACCGGCGTCGCCGTCGTCGATCGACTGGATCTGCAGTGAGTCGACGATCAGGCCGATCTTCGCCATCTCGGTCTTCGAGGTGTCCAGGACCTCCGCGGCGAGCTTCTGCCGCTCGGTGACGATCTCCTCGACGGTCATCGAGCCGATGATGGCCCGCAGGTGACCGGCGAAGATCCGGCCGGTCAGGACCGACATCTGGTCCTGGTCGGAGAGGAACCGCTGGCCCGCGTTGATGATGCTCTCGTGGTCGTTGCCGACCTTGAAGGCGATGACGGCGCGGACGTGCAGCGCGATGCCCTGCCGGGTCACACAGGTCTCGGTGACCTCGGACTCGCACATCGACAGGGTGAGGAAACGGGTCTTGCGGAAGAACGGGATCACGAACTTGCCGTGCCCCGTCACCACTCGGAACGGCGCGCCCCCCAGTCCCCGCCGGCCCCCCGAGATCAACATCGCCTCGTCGGGAGCGGGAACGCGATAACCGAACATTTCTCTTTCTACTCCTCAGTCGGCGCCGGCGGGATCACCGAGCGCGTCCAATGGATCCACCCACTCGATGACGCCGACCTCACGACATCCACGCGACTCGATCACGAGCACCGTCGCCCCCGTGGGCAGTGGATCCTCCGACCAGGCGAGAAAGGTCTCGGAGCCGCCTCTGACCCGCACCAGGATCTCGCCGGGGCCCGTGGATCCGCGGGTTCCGACGAGCACCTTCCCCGTGCAGCCGATCACGGCCTCGTCCTGCGGCATCAACGGCCGCCCTCCATCGCTTTGGCCCACGATCCGACGATAGACCCACCGAGGCCGGGCGCCCAACGGGGATGTCGCTTCGACCTGCCTCGCCGGGGATACGCGGGCCCTGACCCGGACGCCGACCCGGCCGTCATCCGGCGCCGCTCATGGCCGACCGTGCGTCGGTCGTGGGCGCACCGGTGGCACCGTGCGTCAGCCGAGCCGGAGAACATCGAGCGCCGTGAGTGCCACATGCAGTTCGGTGCGCTGTTCGCCGGACTCCAGGTCACGGTCGAGGAGCCGCTCGATGGTGCGCAGACGTTGGTAGACGGTCTCCCGGGACAGGGCGCCGAGCCGGGCGGTGGTGGTCTTGTTGCCCGCCGCGTCCAGATAGTGGCGCAGGGTCGGCAGCAGTTCGGTGCCGTGGCGGGTGTCGTGGTCGATGAGGCGCCCGAGCTGTCGCTCGGCGTAGTCCTGGATCCGGGTGTCCTCGCGCAGCGCGTACAGCAGGTGACGCAGGCCGATGTCGGACAGTTCGTGGAAGGTCCTGCCCTCGGGGAGCGGCCGGCCGGGCAGCGCCGCCTCCGCGACGCGGGCCGCCGCGCGGAAGGAACGCGCGGCGTCGAAGAGGTGCGTGACCTGCGGACCGACACTCACGACAGCCTCGGGGCACAGGTCGAGGGCGATACGGCTCAGCCGCTCCACGACGGGCCGCCAGGGCTGGGACGGGCGCAGGGCCAGCAGCACGCCGAGGCGGCCGGGGGCCAGCGTGCCGACGAGCGCCGGGACGCCCGTCGTCCTGAGTTCCCGCGCCAGCCCGGTCTCCGGACCGCTGTCGTCGTGCTCGGCCCCGACGTCCGCCAGCACGGCCAGGAAGACGCTGTCCTCGATGGGCAGGCCCAGCGCGGTCAGCCGGGCACGGGCGTCCTCGGGGGAGTGGTGGCGCTGTTCGGCGAGATCGCGCAACGCGCTTCGGTGTGCCGTGCGTTCCCACGGGGTGGCGTGGATGAGGCGGGCGATCGTGAGGGCCATCGCCGTACGCTCCAGGACGGTGACGTCCTCGGGTACGAAAGCCGCCGAAGCGGAGGCCGGGGTGCCGGACGGGGGCGGGAGCATGGCCACCCGGCCCCAGCGTTCGCCCTGGTACTCCACGGGCGCCACGAGCCAGCTCTCGGGGCCGCTCACCTCCGTGTGATCGCCGGGAGGTGTCGCCCTGGAGCGCCGTTCCCAGCCGGTGAGTGCCTCGTCCACGGTGCTGCCGGAGGGCTCGCAGATCAGCGCCTGGTGCACCAGGTTCTCCAGCACGACCGTGCGGCCGCTCATCTCCGCCGCCGCCCGCACGACCTCCTCGGGGCCCGAGCCGCGCAACGTCAGGGCCGTGAACGCCTCGTGGACGCGCTGGGTCCGGCGCATGGCATCGGCCTGGTTGCCGAGGATCAGGGTGTGGACGACCTGGGTGACCTCCAGGAAGTTGACGTCCTCGGCCAGGGCGACGAGGGGGAGTCCACGGATCCGGCAGGCCTGGATGAGCGAGTCGGGCGGCCGGTGGTAGCGCCGTACGAGTTCGATGACCAGGGCCGCGGCGCCGATGTCGGCGAGTTCGTCGACGTACCGGCGCACGCCCGCCGTGTCCCGGGGCAGCGGCATGCCGGTGGTCAGGACGAGTTCGCCGCCTTTGAGGAAGGAGGCGGGGTCCGTCAGTTCGGTGATGTGGACCCAGCGGACCGGTCGGTCGAGCCTGCTCCCGCCGGTGAGGACCTCCGGTCGCCCCGCGGCCAGCACCGGGAGGGCCAGGACGTCGGCGACGGTCAGCACACCGCCCGCGGGGGTGCCGCCCGGGTCGCCGGCTTGGGACGTCGGGGACGTTTCGGCGTACTCGCTCATGATGCCTCCCTGCCCGCCCGGACACTGTGACAAGCGTGGCTGACCTGCGCAAGAGCGGGCCGACGGCAGTCGGCCGGTCCCCGGGCGGCCCGCCGGACCCGGCTCGGTTGACACAACGTCCGAACACCGCCTCCCGGCTGGACAGATCACGCGTTGTCGGCCTCCGTGCGGGGCGGGATGCTCGAGATGCCGGAGCAGACCGCAACGCATTGGCCGGGAGACGAACATGACCGCACTGTCGCCGCACCTTCGCCAGGCCACGCCCGTCGTGGCGGTCCGGGGCGAGGGCGTCCACCTGTACGGCGAGGACGGCCGCCGCTACCTCGACTTCACCGCCGGCATCGGTGTCACCAGCACCGGGCACTGCCACCCCAGGGTGGTGGCGGCGGCGCAGGAGCAGGTGGGCACGCTGGTCCACGGCCAGTACACCACCGTCATGCACCAGCCGTTGCGGCAGCTCGTCGACAGGCTCGGCGAGGTGCTGCCGGCCGGCCTGGACAGCCTGTTCTTCTCCAACTCCGGCAGCGAGGCGGTGGAGTCCGCGCTGCGGCTGGCCCGGCAGGCCACCGGCCGCCCGAACGTGCTGGTCTGTCACGGCGGGTTCCACGGCCGGACCGTGGCCGCCGCCTCCATGACCACCTCCGGCACCCGCTTCAGGTCCGGCTTCTCCCCGCTGATGAGCGGCGTGGTCGTCACCCCGTTCCCGACGGCCTACCGGTACGGCTGGGACGAGGACACCGCCACCCGATTCGCCCTCCAGGAGCTCGACTACACCCTCCAGACCATCTCCTCCCCCGCCGACACGGCCGCGGTCATCGTCGAGCCGGTCCTCGGCGAGGGCGGATACGTGCCCGCCACCCGGGCCTTCCTGGAAGGACTGCGGGAGCGGGCCGACCGGCACGGCTTCCTGCTGATCCTCGACGAGGTGCAGACCGGCGTGGGCCGCACCGGCCGGTTCTGGGGACACGACCACTTCGGGGTCACGCCCGACATCCTGATCACCGCCAAGGGCCTCGCCAGCGGGTTCCCGCTGTCCGGCATCGCCGCCTCCGAGGAACTGATGGGCAAGGCATGGCCGGGCTCGCAGGGCGGTACCTACGGCGCCAACGCGGTGGCGTGCGCCGCCGCCTGCGCCACCCTCGACGTCGTACGCGACGAGAAGCTCGTCGAGAACGCCGAGACGATGGGCGCCCGGCTGCGGCACGGCCTGGAGGCGGTGGCCGAGCGGACGCCGGCCATCGGGGACGTACGGGGCCTCGGCCTGATGCTCGCCTCCGAGTTCGTCACCGAGGACGGCGCCCCCGACCCCGAGACCGCCGCCCGCGTGCAGCGGGCCGCTGTCGACGAGGGCCTGCTCCTGCTGCTGTGCGGGGCCTGGAACCAGGTCGTGCGGATGATCCCGGCGCTCGTGATCGACGAGCCGGCGGTGGACGCGGGCCTTCAGGCGTGGACGGCCGCGGTGGAGGCAGGTACGTCGGGAGCGTCGCAGCGATGACGGACGCCACCCGCGACCTGGCGGGTCTGTCGGCCCGCATCACGCGGGCCGCGCCCGGCCTGCGGGTGGAGACCGGGCCCGGCGGCACCGGCCCCTATGCCTACGACGCCTCCAACTACCGGGTGCCGCCGCGTGCTGTGGCGTTCCCGCGCACCGCCGACGACGTGTGCGCGGTGCTTCGGGCCTGCCGGGAGGAGGGCATCCCGGTCACCGCCCGGGGCGGCGGCACCAGCATGGCGGGCAACGCGGTCGGCCCCGGCGTCGTCCTGGACTTCTCCCGGTACATGAACCGGGTCCTGGCCATCGACACCGAGGCGGGCACGGCGCGCGTCGAGGCGGGCGTGGTCCTCGACACGCTGCGGGACGCGGCCGGCGAGCACGGGCTCACATTCGGCCCCGACCCGTCCTCGCACAGCCGCTGCACCCTCGGCGGAATGATCGGCAACGACGCGTGCGGCAACCGCTCCGTCCGGTACGGGCGCACCAGCGGCCACATCGAATCCCTGGACATCGTCACCGCCGACGGGGTGCGCGCCGTGGCCGACCACACCGGACTGCGCGCCGCCGACCCGAACGACACCGACGCGGTCCGACACGTCGCCCGGCTCGAAGCGGACGTACAGCGCCTGATCGCCGACAACCTGGCGCCGATCCGCACCGAACTCGGCCGCATCCCCCGCCAGGTCTCCGGCTACCAACTGCACCACCTGCTGCCGGAGAACGGCTTCGACGCGGCCCGCGCCCTGGTCGGCACGGAGGGCACCTGCGCGGTCGTCACGGGCGCGACCGTCCGTCTGGTCGCCACCGCACCCGCCTCCGCGCTGCTCGCCCTCGGCTACGACGACGTCGTCGACGCCGCCGAGGACGTGCCGGAGATCCTGCGCCGGGAGCCCACCGCCGTGGAGGGCATGGACGAGGCGATCGTCGCCACCATGCGCGCCCGCCGCGGTCCCGACGCCGTCACCGGCCTGCCCGAGGGGCGTGCCTGGCTCTACGTCGAACTCGACGGCGACGACGCGGCGACGGTGACCACCCGGGCGGCCGAACTGCTCGACGTCCTCAAAGCCCGGGGCCGGATGACCGGTGGCCGGGTCGTGCGGAGCGCGGCCGAACGCCGCTCGCTGTGGCGGGTCCGCGAGGACGGGGCCGGGCTCGCCGCCCGCCTGGTGGACGGCCGGGAGTCCTGGCCGGGCTGGGAGGACGCGGCGGTCGCCCCCGAGGACCTCGCCGGCTACCTGCGGGGCTTTCGTGACCTGCTGGCCCGCCACGGGCTCACCGGGGTGCTGTACGGGCACTTCGGCGCCGGCTGTGTGCATGTGCGTATCGACTTCGACCTCGTCACGCAGACCGGTCGGGCGGCCACCCGCCGGTTCCTCGCCGAGGCGGCCGCCCTGGTCGTCGAGCACGGCGGGACGCTGTCGGGGGAGCACGGCGACGGGCGGGCGCGCGGTGAGCTGCTGGAGGTCATGTACAGCCACCGGATGGTCGAGGCGTTCGCCGCCTTCAAGCGGATCTTCGATCCGGAGGGGATCCTGAACCCCGGCGTCATCGTCGCCCCGGCCCCGCTCGACGCCGACCTGGCGCTGCGTGAACTCCCCCTCGTCGACACGGAGTTCACCTTCCCGCACGACGAGGACGGCTTCACCGGCGCGGCCCGCCGCTGCGTCGGTGTCGGCCGCTGCCGCAGTGACGCGGGCGGCGTGATGTGTCCCAGCTACCGGGCCACCGGCGAGGAGAACGCCTCCACCCGGGGCCGCGCCCGACTGCTGCAGGAAATGGTGCGCGGCGAGTCGATCCAGGACGGCTGGCGCTCGACCGAGGTCCGCGACGCCCTCGACCTGTGCCTGTCCTGCAAGGCGTGCTCCACCGACTGCCCGGTCGGCGTCGACATGGCGACCTACAAGGCCGAGTTCCTGCACCAGCACTACCGCGGCAGACTCCGGCCCCGGTCCCACTACGCGCTCGGCTGGCTGCCCCTGACCGCCGCGCTCGCCGGTTTCGCCGCCCGCCCCCTCAACGCGCTGCTGCGCGGACCGCTCGGCAGGCTGCTGGCCCGGCTCGGGGGAGTCACGACCCGGCGCACGATCCCCGCCTTCGCGTCCCGACGCGCCCTGCGCGCGCACCTGCGCGGGACGAGGACCGCCGAACCGGCCGGTGCGGTGCTCTTCGTCGACAGCTTCACCCGGGCCTTCCGCCCCCAGATCGCCGGCGCCACCGCCCGGGTGCTCGCCGACGCCGGGATCCCCAGCACCGCCCGGGACGGCCTGTGCTGCGGGCTGACCTGGGTCAGCACCGGCCAACTGTCGGTGGCACGCCGGGTGATGGCCCGTACGGTCGCCCACCTGGACGACGGCGGCGACGCGCCCGTCATCGTCGCCGAGCCGAGCTGCGCCGCCGCCCTCAAACGCGATGTGCCCGAACTCCTCGACACCGACGCCGCCCGCCGGGTCGCGGCCCGCGTCCACACCCTCACCGGCGCGCTGACCGACCTCGCCGCCCCGGACTGGACCCCGCCGCCCCTGCCCGCCGGAGTCGTCCTGCAGACCCACTGCCACGAGTACGCGACCTTCACCGGCCGTCGCCCGCGCGACCTGCTGCGCCGCCTCGGCGTACGGACCGTGGACGAGGCGGAGGGCTGCTGCGGACTCGCGGGGAACTTCGGCTTCGAGGCCCAGCACTACGACACCTCGATGGCCGTCGCCGACCTCGCCCTGAAGCCCCGCCTCGACGACCTCACCGACCGGGACCGGACCGTCGTGGTGGCCGACGGCTTCAGCTGTGTCACCCAGATCGACCATCTCGCCGGTGACCGAGGCGTCCACGCGCTCCATCTCGCGGAACTGCTCGACCCCGCCGCCGATCGACCAGGAGAGACACCATGACCGACACCCCGACCCAGTTGTTCATCGGCGGCGCCTGGGTGGACGCCGCGGACGGCGCCACCCTGCCCGTCGACGACCCCGCGACCGGCGAGATCCTCTGCCAGGTCGCCGACGCGGGCCCCAAGGACGCCAGGCTCGCGGAGGACGCGGCCGTCCAGGCACAGGAGGAGTGGGCGCGGACCGCGCCCCGGGCACGCAGCGAGATCCTGCGCCGCGCGCACGAGATCATCCTCGAACGCACCGAGGAACTCGCCCACCTGATGACGTCGGAGATGGGCAAGCCGCTCGCCGAGGCCAGGGGAGAGGTGGGTTACGCCGCCGAGTTCTTCCGCTGGTTCTCCGAGGAGGCCGTCCGTGTCGACGGCGGCTACGGCACCCTGCCCGACGGCCGCAACCGCATGCTGCTCTCCCGCCGCCCCGTCGGCCCCTGTCTCCTGATCACCCCGTGGAACTTCCCGCTGGCCATGGGCACCCGCAAGATCGGCCCGGCGATCGCGGCCGGCTGCACGATGATCCTCAAGCCGGCCCCGCAGACCCCGCTGTCCAGCCTCGCGCTGGCCGGGATCCTGAAGGAGGCCGGACTCCCGGACGGCGTCCTGAACGTCGTCACGACCTCCCGTGCGGGGGAGGTGTGCGAACCGCTCCTGCGCGGTGGGCGGATTCGCAAACTGTCCTTCACCGGCTCCACGAACGTCGGGCGGCTGCTGCTGGCCCAGTGCGCCGACACCGTCGTACGCACCTCCATGGAGCTGGGCGGGAACGCGCCCTTCATCGTCTTCGACGACGCCGACCTGGAGAAGGCGGTGGACGGGGCGATGACCGCCAAGATGCGCAACATGGGGGAGGCGTGCACCGCCGCCAACCGTTTCTTCGTGCACCGGTCGGTGGCGGAGGAGTTCGGCCGGCGGCTCGCCGCACGCATGGGAGCGCTCGTCGTGGGCCCCGGCACCCGGGACGGGGTCGACGTCGGCCCGCTGATCGACGCCACGGGCCGCGCCAAGGTCGAGGAACTGGTCGGCGACGCGGTGGACCTCGGCGCCCGCGTGCTCGTCGGCGGCCGGACGCCGGACGGCCCCGGCTGCTTCTACCCGCCGACCGTGCTCACCGACGTCGACCCCGGCAGTCGTCTGATGGACACGGAGATCTTCGGTCCGGTGGCGGCGATCCTCACCTTCGACGAGGAGGACGAGGTCGTCCGCCGGGCCAACGACACGCCCTGGGGACTTGTCGGCTACCTCTTCACCGAGGGCCTGGACCGAGCCCTTCGCATCAGCGAACGCCTGGAGGTGGGCATGGTGGGCCTGAACACGGGCCTGGTGTCGAATCCGGCGGCCCCGTTCGGCGGCGTCAAGCAGTCAGGGCTGGGCCGGGAAGGCGGCCGGGTGGGCATCGACGAGTTCCTGGAGTACCAGTACTTGGCGATCCCGGTCAGCTGACCGACCCAAGGGGCGCGGGGCTGTGTCAGTGTGCGGCTCCGCCGCGCGGGCGCGATCAGCCACAGACTCCCCGCGCCCGCGCATGTCCCCGCGCCCGCGCAATGCCCCGCGCCCGCGGAGCGCTCACGCACCCAAACGGCGCACCGCGATCTCCTTCGCCGTCTCCCCGACAAGAAGCCCCAGCTCAGGAAGCCGACCCGGGTCGAACCGTGACTCCGGCATGGACACCGCGATCGTCGCCAGCGGTGTCCCGTCCTCGTCCAGGATCGCCGCTGCCACGGCGCACACGTCCGGCCGGTACTGATTCCGGTTGACCGAGTAACCGTCGTCGCGAATCCGGTCCAGCTCGGCGTGCAGCGCTGACGCGTCGGTCGGCGTCGCCTCGCCGAACGCCTCAAGACCCCGCTCGACGAGCTCATCGATGTCCGCCTTCGGCAGCTGCGCCAGGACGGCGCGCCCGGTGGCGGTGGCGTGCAGCGGAGACGTGTCGCCGATGGCGTGGAACGTCCGTACCGCATGCGTGCAGTCCACCCGGTCGACGACCACCATGCCCTGCAACGCGTCCGGCACCGACAGGTGAATGGTCTCGTTCACCGTGTCCCGCAGCCGGATCATGGGCTCCCGCGCCGCGGCGAAGAGGCTCGACCCCTGAAGTGCCGCCGGCCGTACGGCGAGCACCCGCGCGCCGATCTCCCAGCGTGTCGTGTCCCTGCGGTTCGCGCGCAGCCACCCCGCCTCGTTCAGCGTGACCAGCGTGCGCTGCACCGTCGACTTGGGCAGCCCGAACAGTTTGGTCAGCTCTCCGACGGTCACCGGCTGGTGCTGCGCCACCGCCTCCAGGATGCGCAGCGACCTGGTGACACTCTTCATTTCCATCTGGTTTCCCCCGTTAACTCTGCGAATTCCTCGCGTGCACCTCTTGACTCCCTCCACCGGCCACTGCCAAGCTCGTGCCAGATTCTAGCACAGTGTTCCACAATGTGGCACGGGTGATCGCGAAGAAGCAGAGCCCGAAGCCCCCTCCCCGAACGGCGTGAGCCGTGGCCCTCCGGGCCCGAAACCGCCGCCCCCTTCCGGAATCCCCAAGTCCGCAAAACCGGGCGTTCAGCATCCACGCTCCGGGAGACGAAAGGAACCCCCTCGTGTCTGCCAGCAAGCGCGTCGCCGTCGTCGGCGTCGGAACGATGGGCAGCCAGGCCGCCTGGCGGCTGGCGGCCCGCGGAGCCGAGGTCGTCGGCTACGACCGTTTCGCCCCGGGCCACGACCGCAGCGCCGCCGGCGGCGAGACCCGGATCTTCCGCAGCGCCCACTTCGAGGACTCCCGGTACGTCCCGCTGCTCCAACATGCCGACGCCCTCTGGGAGGAACTCCAGCGGGAGACCGGCCGGGAGCTGCGCCGCCTGACCGGATGCCTGCTGATGGGGCCGACCGCGCACCAGCAGATGGCGACCGTGCTGCGGTCCATCGCCGAGCACGGCCTCGACCACGAGGTCCTCGACGCCCGGCTGCTGGCCAAGCGCTTCCCGCAGTTCCGGATCGAGGACGGCGACGCGGCCGTACTCGACCGCCGGGCGGGGTTCATCCGCCCCGAGCTGACGATCCACACCGCCGCCCGCCGCGCCGAGCAGCTGGGCGCCCGCATCCACACCTACACCACGGTCCGCGAGATCGTCCCGAGCGGCAGCGGGGTCGAGGTCCGCACCGACGCCGGCGGCGAGTGGTTCGACGCGGCCGTGGTCAGCCCGGGCCCCTGGGTGAACGACCTGCTGCCCGACCTCCCGTGGGAGGTGGACATCCGCCGGCTGATCAACGCCTGGTACGTGCCCACCACCGACGCCTGGTTCGGCGAGGAGCGGCCGGCCTTCATCCGTACCGCGCCCACCCACTGCTACGGACTGCCCTCCCCGGACGGCGTCTCCGTCAAGCTCGGCCTGTCCCGGGCCCTGCACCGCCCGGCCGGCGACCCGGACCGGCTGGACCGC
>Ga0307514_10003171_pt1 | contig 16089 bp, 19 predicted proteins | sample 16_EM_MG_FD_203088 | JGI IMG/M metagenome (GOLD analysis project Ga0307514, IMG submission 203088) | Populus trichocarpa ectomycorrhiza microbial communities from riparian zone in the Pacific Northwest, United States - 16_EM | ecosystem: Host-associated > Plants > Roots > Unclassified | place...
CAAGGAGAAGGACGGAGTCACGAAATACCAAGTGTACCGACGGGTGAGTCGGGTTGAATCTCACATCATGCTACAAACTTTCTCACCTGCAGTGCAGCCCATTCCCCTTGAACTTCTGACACTGGCAACGTTCACGGACCCTCCGACCCAACGAGGCGGCAGGTTGTTGCCTTTTGGTGGTAAAAAAGAGACAGAGGGTCCAAACCAAAACGTCAGTTCTCCCGGTGCGAGCACGAGTCCCGACGTCGTCAGCGACGCTCGAGCGGTGTACCCTTGCACGATTTACCATAATGGACGATTGGGAGGCTTGTACACCTTGTACGCCGAGTCCGCCCAAGCGCGGTTGGAGTGGAAGGCCAAGTTGGACGAAGCGATCGGGTTGAGGAAGGTTGTTCAGGAGTCCAACAAGGTGTTTGAGGTGGGGACTTTGAGCATGGACACGTTCTTTGCCCCTACGCCGATGGTAAACGCGGGTCCATCGTGGAACAATGATGGAAACTTCACCGGAAAGGTTACTTGCTCTGTTCCTTTCAGTGAGTGATCTTTTGTTTCCGCAGATGCTTGGCGCTGATACTGCAGGGTTATAGCCACTCCTGATGGTCGTGGTCTGGTGGCCATCGGGTGCGCGGAGGGGGTATGGATCGGGTTCGGGCATGATTCACGACGTATGCGTTTCCTCTGCTTTGGTCGTGCTTCTTCCTCACTCTCTGGGTTTATTTAGCAATGCGACAAGTGCTACGTCTACGAATGGTTTCTCAATGCGCCATGCTAGAAGATTTCGGAATCTTCCTCGTTCTCGCGGACAAGGTATGCGATGGATGACTCCAGTCTACCGGCATTTCGTTTATGGATATTACAGTCGCTCTTTGCTTACCATATCGATGCGCTTGTCCCTTCGTCACCTGGAGCAGCAAATGCTTCGCAAGCACAACAGATACTCAGCGGGAACAAGGACGTACAATTCTTTACCGCCGGTAATCTTGGTGGCAGGACGTTGGTCATCTATATGAAGAAAAATAATGTGCGTGATTTCGGATCCTGGGGGAGTAGGCGCATGCTGACCCGAGATGCGTTACAGCTTGACAGCGTGTTCCGAATCCTCGAACCGGTCATCGGAAAGACAAACGAGAAGACAAAAACTCGACCTTCGTCGGGATGGTTCCGTGTTTATCGTGTAGGTTTCATACATCACCCTTACACTCTCCCCGGTGCTGAGCCTTTTGCTATAAGGACTTCTTCTTGCCTTCAGACTCGTACGACTTGCTGTTCCTGAAAGCGGGGGTCGTGGTCTTGTGTAACAAAGGTTTCGAAATCATGGATTTCTTAGAGTCAGTCGCCTTTTCTTGTGGATGGGGGGTTCTCCTATTGACATCCACGTAGCTCCAAGAGCGTTACTATCCCTCGGAAAGAAGGCCCGCGATTGGAGAAGCTTGCAAAGAGGTGTGAGTCGTGCAGGCCCATGGGTATTTTCAGGTCGAATAAGGATGAATTTCTTCTCTGTTACAACGGTATGCCTTGGCTGGAGGACCTCAGAATGGAATGAACTGACACTTTTCACAGAATTCGGGCTGTACGTCGACAAACACGGAGACCCAAGCCGTCATACAGCCACAGTCGAGTGGGAAGGCACAGCAGAACGGGTCGCCTGGCACCCACCCTACGTCCTTCTCTTCGACAACACATTCATTGAAATCCGTCACGTAGAGACCGGCCGCCTCGTCCAAATCATTTCCGGAAACGACATACGATGCATCTGGGACGGCCGAGGCACGAATCAATCTCAAGCCATATTCGAAGGATCTTTAAACAAGGTCGTTTCGCAGGAACCCAGGGTGCATGGGGTGATGAACGTGGACGTTCCTCAACCTGGTCGGAGAGGGTTCGTGACAACTCAACACGTGTTCGAGTTGATCCCGACGGTTCCGTTGTTCTTACCTGGGTCGTTGGCTTCCTCGCCACCGTAATCGCCCAAGTTGGATGTTGAATCCAGTGTATTCGTTCCGGTGATCGATGAATCTCAACTTGCGTTCTGTCATCTAGAGGTCTTGGTCTTCTCGTTCTCTCGCCAGTCATCAGCAAAACAATGATCACTTACAGGCACCACTTTTTTCTCTATCATTTATCTCACCAGATTTTGGTGCTTGAAGGTGATTAACATGAAGTGGACACTTGGCTTCTGGAAGTGCGCTTCTGCGCACTTCCCGTCACTCATCGGCACTTTCGATGTTCTGAAAGTGATTGAAGTGTTCCTTGTCAGTGTAACTGCTGACGATAATTGCCCCGCACTTCTCTATGATTCACAGAACCTCAGTTTTCTCTTCTAGTTTTGTCATCCATGTTAGAATACGCATGGTGCGCGTCACTTAGTCGCCACAACTTTGTGACAGCCAGCACCTCCAAGTACTTGGTACACTACTGATTATCTTAGGATTATTGCAAATTGACAGAAAGACTCCTTCTCGTGCGTAGGAGAATCTTATCAGACAGATTTTTATAGAACCTTCTGGTTGTCGAGTTATTTTTTCTGGCCCCCGACAAAATTGGCCGCGCGGGAACATTACTTTTTTTGGTAGGAAATCCCACGTTAAGCGCCTATTTCGGGGAGGCGGTGGCCTCGCCTGTTGGTCATCTGGGACTGTAGACTGCCGGAAAATACCAAAATGGATGGATTTTTGCAACTCAAAGGTGCACAGCTCTCTGGAGCAGCACCGCTGACACGGCGGAAGGAAGGTTCGACGCCCAAATATGGCCGTCAAGAAAGTGGTGGTCACTAGTACTAAGTGACGCGCACCATAACATTTCACGTTTCCTTGTCGACTTTTACCGTCGCGTCTATTCATTTGCCTGCCTCGTCCATGATGACCCCCCTGAGCCCAGCCTTTGTTCCACGGTTACGGGCGACACTTGCGCGGAACCGCGAACACTCGAAGGGTGTGTCATTTTCCAGCACCTATAACCATGTAGATATCTGTATCACTATCGAGTAGTCGCTCAGTGCGTTGCGACCGTTTATTGAACCTCTAGAAAGAGTCATTTGTAGCCCCTTCCTGGATTGAGTCGGCCTTTTCCATAGGTCACGTCAGTCGGGTCGGAGCGATGCCATTCGTTGACTGGGAGCTAGGCACATTTCATCACGGACAAAACCCTCCTCAGCCTTTTGGAGTCGGGATGATATTCTAGTTGCTTCGCATCATCCCTAGAGTTCTTAACCTATAAATCATGGATACTAGAACCCTCCGACCCGTTTCTGACGCTTCTTATGGCCCGTCTTCCGATCTCCAAACTTTCCAGGTTCGACTTGTGTGCTCGCCATCATCACATCCTGCGAAGATCCCTGAGTTTGTATTGGATTATCCTGAGTAAATCCACCTCCGACAGGCGTTTTCTCTCTCTCTTTGATCACAGTGGTCTTTGAAGGAGCGACGAGAGGGGGTGCACGAGTCGTCGCCACGACCGTTGGAGGGTTTAATCGAGAGGTCGGATCGATTTGTTGGCTTTGGACATTCCGGATCGGAGATGATTCGTTCCCGAATCTACGTTTCGGTTCCGATGGACCCGACGTGGCGTCGCCATACGGGTCGAAGTACTTGTAATCCTTGGGATCCTCGCCGACCTTCCACCCATCCATCAAAAACCGGACCCCCAGAGGTACCAGCTCCGCCTCTCCCGTCTGGGGTGTTCGGGATTGCTCCGGTTCGACGTCTGGGCTGCGATCCCCAGGTCCGGTTCCAATCGGTGTGAAGAATCCAAAGTGAACAGGAGGAGGATCAGAAGCGTTGATCGAAAGTGCGCCGGTAGCCAGGGACATATCCGCTACTACGTCTTCAAACGTTCGAGCCTGCTCGAGCGGCGCGAGGTCCGGTTTCAGGAACCGTTTGGATGTGTAAACGTGTGAAGACATCCCGAGATCCAACGCTAGCTGTTCACACGCGTCGTTCTCGAGTTTCAACGACTCTTTCGTCCGGGTATCGTCGAGCAGGAGATTGTGAGACTGCAGACCGTTCATCATCGCATCGGTGTCATCCGAAAAGTCGGGTGTAGAGGACTTGAGAATACTCGTGAGATCGAAATCCCAGTTGGAGCCGCGAGATATCTCCTGAGAGTTTAATCGACCTTGCTTCCAGGCTCGATAACCTCGTTTGCCCGTGATCGGGCTGGGTGTGAGGAAATCTGCCCTGTGGGTGTCTGGCGGATCGTCTCCCAACCGGCAAGCGATGTCGTTTCTAGAGGTGGTGCCGTCAGGGAATGAGTCATCCCGTAACTCGAAGAACTAACATCGTCATAATATGATCTACTGGGGTATCCAGGTTTTGCCAAAAGGAGGGGAGAAGGTCCAGAGCATCGTACGTAGCGTCTGCATTCTCATCCTCTTCTGTGGTGGGGAGGAAAAGGTCTTTTGGGACATGTGAGTAAACGTGGCGCCAAACATTACGGACGGTGGGGCCAACCTTGGTATCCAGGCCTGAGGTTCACTGTTGAACTCTCACGGACGGTTAACCGATCTGAACCTATAATATTCGGATTGGCGCTTGCCAACTCTTTCACCTCATCGGTCCATATAAAACCCTGGGTCCGGTCCCAGGCAGATACATCAACATCACCCCCTAAATGGAGCTGACCGTGTAGGCGGTTGATGTCACCCCGCGATGATAGTTGGAGTAGGTCTACATGCGAGGGGTCCAAGAGGGGGTGTTGGAATAGATTCCAACTAGCAACAGGAAGAACACCGTGCGGCGTGACGCATGGAAGGCAATGAGACGGGGCATTCATGTGAACGAGATCATCCTCTCCTCGAGAGACATCGTAAACGGATACCAACCCTGTCCTCCTCGAGGTTAAGAAGGTGATAGGCCGGCTATCCCCTTCAGCGCCACTCCGAAGTAGGACGGTCCGAGCCTCCAGGGTCCTGTCAAAATCTCGGTAGTGTTTGATTCCCAAAACTGGTTTGCCAGGGTATCGCTCATCGAACCAGTAGATTCCCTCCGTAGTCACGACGTTAGAGAGTTGTCCCTTGAGTGGCAGCTCTGCGGAAGTGATGACGGTTCCCTCTGAAGTGGGTAGTGACCACAAGGGTTGAGTGGAACTGTGTGTCTTAATGTACCGTTAGGGAGACACCAGATCCAATACCTGGAGTTACATACCCTAAGGTCCAACTGTTGAACTCGGTACGAAGATACAATGTAGCAGGCCGATGAGATGGTTCCGATCACAAGCCTCTGAAACCATTCCATTGATGCCCCTCTGACCTCGGAAGGTTGGTAAATAGGATATCTGTCGGCATCACCCTGAGAAACAGAAACCTTGTAGCGGGCGAGAAAACCTACATCGTGTGAGTGTTTGACATGACGCTCGACTGGAAGATTGTTCCTTCATCGTTGATAGCGAGAGTTGCAGGGCCGGAAATCGTGTCAAATACGCGCGTGTCGACGATCGGCCGCCCTCCGGTTTCCGTGTGGTGGATTCGAGCGACGTCCGTGACCGTGATGCTTGGAAGCGAATCCAAACCCAACTTGTATTGTAAACTTGATACCGAAGTGTATCCCATTGTCCGTGCAACCAACAGGGACCCTAGGAAAACCTCAGTAATTGGAACTAGAGTCGCCGGGGAATGAATGGATGCCTACCCGAGAAGTTAGAATGGGTTGAACTTTTCAAGGAGTCGAGTTGTAGGATTGGAGTGGGAAACTCGCACAAGGGCTTGGATGTGGGACGGAAGATAGGAATCTTATCTTTCTTGGAGTAAGAGAATGCAGATATGTCTTCACCTGGCGTCAGCTTTCCAACAATAAGAATAAAATGGAGAGCACGAACTGAGTTGTCTCCCGGAGTCTCCCATAGGAAACGCCAGGCACGTAAAGCACCTTCTTGGGCCCAACTCGCGATACAAGACCTCAAGGACATTCCCGGCGAGGGGGTCAAACGTCTGTCGTTCTTTCAGCACTTCAGCGTCCTCGGCGGTTTCCGATGCAAGGAGAGCAGCTGTGATGTCGACATCGGGATACGCTTTTCGCAAAAATTCTGCCTAGGAACGATGAGCGCAAATACAAGGTGTTACAATCCCCTCCCTCACACTTGCGTCTGGGCACTTCGCGGGCGACTTCTTCCAAACCCACGGATCTGGGCTCTTCGTGATAGGGAATATCTGAGTGCTTTTCCCTCTCGGGTGGACCCTTAGCCCTTGAGAAAGTTTTCAGTGATGAGTCTACCCCCAAATTCTAACGAATCCACCTTTATCTTGCAGCACGTGTGTCCATTGGAACTTTCCGTCCTTGTTTACCAGCGTGGTCGCAGTCAAAGACCCTTCCGTGACGAACGGAAACTCCCACCGCGTTTGCTTGGGTTTATTTCTCGAACGCTTCAAGGCTACCGGGACGTTCTCGCGTGAATCCGCTGGCCAAAATGCCATTCCATCGAGACTGAGGGAAGATCTAGGAGGGAGTCGGCGCGGATCACTCCTGTCGATCGTTTGCTTAAACGCGGCAAACGCGAAGACTTGAATCCTCTCCCCCACAGTCCCCCGCCTCCTCTACCATAATAACTTCTGCCGGCATGCAAGAGGATCTCATCGTTGTCGACGACAACGAGCCGTCTGGATCTGGTCTCTATACTGCCACACACCCCGCTTTTTTTCATGGGAGTCCACCAACGCCTGCAACTCCGATGACTACCGTATCTACATCTGGGCGACCGCGCAGAGCAGCATCAATGGCTCAGACGCCGATTATTTCCGACTCTGGGGATAGGCTACGCGCCCCGCAGAAAGCCAAGATGCAGCCCAAGTTGAAACTGAAGCTCAGCGAGAAGGCTGCCGCTCAAGCACCTGGGATGTCATTCTTGGGGCCATACGATCGCGAACTTGACTCGGACGATGAAGAACCTCTAGTGTTTGAAGAACAGTTCGTACTGAGGCTTCCGCCAGGGGAGGACTGCGAGCGTTTGAGGAAGATTGTTTCGTCAAGAGAGGTTTCAGACGACGTCTGGTTCAAGTTTAAAGGTGTGTCCACTACACTCAGGGTGTGCCCCGCAATCTCAAGCTAACGTTGTCCCAGATTCACGTCGTGGCATGTTTCACATCGGAAACTCAACATACTCATCCAGACTCGTCGACCTTCCGTGCATAATCGAATCACAGAAGACTTTGGACAACAAGCAGATGTTCAAAGCCGCGGATATCTGTCAGGTTTCGTGGGGTCACCTTTTTCTGATTCAGTACCTTATTGACCCGCAAAGACTGTAGATGCTCGTGGTCGAAGACCGGATAGCTGATGAGCACCATCAACCTGAACAAAAGTTCGAGATCGACGAGTTCCTGTGGCCCCATGGAATCACACCTCCGTTGCATTGGGCCCGGAAACGACGGTTTCGTAAACGAATAAATAAAAAAGTGCGTTTTCTGGCCTACGCACGAGTTGCGTTCAACTGAATAACGGGCGCTACTATTAGACAATCGAGAGCGTGGAGGAAGCGGTCGAACGGTTACTGGAAGCTGATGCAAGAGCGTTGGAAGTGAAGTACGGTGCGTGAGACGTATCATCCAAAGGCTACCTCGATGACCTCCTTCCAAAGAGATACTCGAAAACGTCAATCCAGATCTATCAGACTCGGAGCTGGTAGACCGCGATGCCACAGCAAACCCAATTACCCCAGGCCCGACCTCAGAAGCCGGCGACCTCGCGACGCCGGCTGACTTGGGCGAAGACGAGGGAGGTCGCGGAGACAAGAGTGACGAAGAGCCTGACGGTGATATTGACGAGGAACTTGCTGCCGAGTTGGATATGGTCTTGGGCGACCAAGACCAAGAGAGAGATGAAGAGGATGAGGATGACGAAGAGGACGAAGACGATAGTGATGAAGAAGAGGAGGATGAAGACGATGAGACCTCACAGTCAATGAAGCTGCTGAACGAGGAGATCCGAGACCTGACAGCGGCAGTGGCGAAGAAGGAACACGAAATCTCCAGTTCTTCGAATCCTCTCATAAAGGTATACACCCCCTCTCGCTTTCTCGTCATGACTTCCTCATATTATTCGCAGCGTCGTTTCGAGGATGCCTTGAGAAAGCTCAAGGCCGATTTGGAGATGAAAGTAGCCCAGCGCGACGAAGCCAAGGAGAGACTACGCTTGCAGAGAGAGGGCATTTCCCCAGAAGATGTTGAGAGGGGCCCAAGTGTGGACCAAGAAGATAACGAGGACGATTTGTTTGGCGAAGAGGGCGAAGAGGGTCAAGATGATATGGAGATCGGCTAAATCGCTACCTTCACCCCCCTCTGTATTGTGTGGCTGAGAGTGCTAGGGTATAACATACGTTGTACACTACGACCGGTTAGTTAATGAAGACACGATGGCCGCTTGCCAAACGATGGGAACGTAAATCATGCAGATGAATGGTGCAAAATAACCCCCCAGAAATTCACAGTCCCACATCGCCTGGTCCATCACGTTCCACGCCGGGGTAAACCAGAAGATTGCCAAAAACATGTACGCAGTCCTCAAAGTAAGGGAGGTCAACGCGTCATCCGTGGGTCCAGAAAACGACAAGGGAACGCCAAGGAGAACTGCAAGAAGTGCTGCGAGGGAGAAGTTGAGGACGGATGTGGCGGATATGACAACCGATGCAAAGAAAAGGTTGAATGATCTCAAGAGCGTCCATATGGGTGCGGCCTTTCTTGTATCCGAATCGACTTTATCGATGAACCGCGGAGCCAATAACACCGAAAAACACAGCGAGGCAAGGCCGATCTGAGGGAGCAGGTTAGACATTGGATGGATGAAACGGAAGGATCGCGTACCAATCTGGGGAGAATCGGCCATGACGAAATGAAGTATAAGGGAACGCCCCAAGCATGCGTGGCGAGGATGATGAACACGGCTTGCAACGATGGTCGGCCTCTTCGCTCCCATTTCATAGTCTGACCACCTTTGGCCTGCCCTTCTTCACTATTCAGAACAGGCACCTCAACCCATCCGGCCTGCACCCACGATCGTAGGCCACCGAACAGGATCGCAGTGCTGATGACAACCGCACTTGGTAGGTAATTGCCGATCTTGGTGAAAGATCCCGGTTCCGGAAGCAAGTAGAAGAAGAAAGATGCGTGAAGCCTTTCCAAAAGATTGTTGCACGTTCGTAGCGTTGACTCGGCGATCCTATACAGAACTGAGTGGGAGTTCAGTAGGTGGGTAGATCTGCTTACCTTCCAATTGCGTGGAAACCATGCGGTCCAGCTGCTGGAACGGCGAATATCGTGAAAGCGTCAATGTGGAATCTGAGGACGGCGAGTTAGAGATGCTCTGAGAGAGAAAGCAGTTTTCTTGCATACTGGTGCAACAACCCATGAACACCGCTCGGGTGACCTCGGGCCTGATAGCTAAAGTGGCGAAGTAGATTTCGAGCACGATACATGTAGTTTTTGACCCTCTCGTTGTTCCTCAGCACACTTGGAAACCATGATATCGCTGGCGCGTCTTGCCAGTTGCCGTCGTTAGGGTCATAGTTGTCGTGCAAAAGTACCGGTACACCACCGGTGTTCCGTGAAATGATAAGGAACGAGTTCAAGAGGTCCTGGTTTGGAAGGCGTCCATTTAGGCCCTCTGGAGTTTCTGAGCCAAGGCACACCGGTAATACATGGATGCACTTACCCCAGAAAATCCCCAGATGGGAGAATGAGTGACCAGGGTAATCGATATTAAGTGCCGTCCAGATCACGCCGGATGTTACCTGCAAGGGATCGGCAAGCATGTCTGGGTAGGAAATGTTCAGGATATGTGCAGGAGCACTATATTGGACGTACTTGATTGTGCATGTCCGTGATACGCACTGGCCCACGCTTGCATACCCTCCATATAACCATCAGATATAACAAATATCAGATCTTTGGACCAGAGGGAATACTCTGAAGGGGGAGTTAGTCGAGTATACCAAAGGGTGGTGTGCTGAGACTGACGGTTTAGGAATGCAGCCAGTGAAAGCACGGTAGCCACGCCTCGAAGGTTCAGTGTAGCATCTCCGTCCCCTATGCTACTCAACCACGACGCGCTTATAACGGTTGCTTCTGCTCCCGAGTATCTTGGTGAAGACAGGATGCCGTATGCATTACTTCCGGAAATAGGCTGGCGTAAGTTGCAAACCCGGCTTTTGTAACCGAAGGAGGTAAGGACATACGCCGTTTCTTGTGTGGAAGCTGTAATTTTGGATAGAAGTGGGTATCCGTAGTTTTTGGAATTGAAGGCTGATATATTCTGCACGCCTGGGGAAGATGAGTAACAGCAATAGTCATGAAACGGTCGACACTCACTCAGCGCTGGTCGCATTGTTATCGCGCAGTCCCTCCAGTTCGGTGAGGTACGAATCTGCTCGCTGCACGTCTCCCCAGTTCCAGTATGTGTGTACCTGATGCGGATATGAGTAAGAAACGGCAGCGGAGAACAGAAGCTAATCAAACAAACCCCTCCAGGCTGTAGTGCATTCTCGTCGATGTAGATCCCTCGGCTCAATTCTTTGAGAGGCAGGCAAAGTATCCACACGTATCCGACGACTAGTAGCAGTATCCTGAGTCTGGGGAAGTGTGACCATGCCGCGTCATCCAGAGCCTTGCGCCGTTTCATTTTCGAACCTGTAATACGGGTTCGCAGTCGATCCAGGATTTCGCGAAGATTTAGAGCCATGTCGCCAGCGAACAAGGGGAGCTTTTATCCTCGTCACGCCCGGCTATGTTGGTGGTCAAAGGTGATCCGAACGTGGGAATACGATTCCAACAACTCGGATTGAACGTTGAACCCCGATCGCTTGCAGTCGAGGGGAATTACCACCACGGAAATCCCTGCCACTAACCACCCTCCGGAGCCATGACTATGAAGCGGAAACGGCGGACGGCCGCTCAGTCCAATGGGCTTACCGCTGGTGAAACCCTGAACCGCGCTCAACTTCCAGGGAGGGAAGAGCTTCGCTGGGGTTGGATCTCATCTGTTCCGAGCACGACGAGTATCTCGAACGACCATCTCTTGAGGACTTGTGGTTTTTCTCCCAGCTCTCAACCTCGATTTTGTCGTAACCAATACGCCAGATCGTCCAACGCGACTTCCGAGTTGTCCCCGGTGACTGATCCGGATGGTGACCTCATCATTGTGTCAGACGAAGATGGTCCAGTCTGTGACAAGAAGTCCTGCCAAAGTAACCCTTACTGCTTGAACTACCTTGGTCAGAAGATGTGGGAGGATGAAGGTGTGCTCTCAGGGGTTCGCGCTGTGACTAGACTTTGAATTATCTAGGGTCTGCCAAGGAATCCTACTTGAAGCTTTTGAAGCTTGGTCCAGATCCGATCACAAGAGTCCGTGAACCCGGGCAACCCGTCGGTTTAAAGGTATCGGTTCATTTGGTAGCCCAAACAAGTTCCCTTGTGATCTAATCGCTGTTGTAGAACTTGGGTGCGACGTGCTACGCGAACGCCTTTCTTCAGGTATGACGAATCGCATCGTCTGTCATTCGACGTTAAAACGGAGCACCAATAGGTCTGGTTCCAAGACCTGGACTTCAGGCACGGAGTTTACGACTGCCAACCGACGGATTTTAGTGATAAATTTGAGGTGACTCGTCTGACGGGACGCGTGGGGCGAGCAATGACACCTATGAAACAGGAGACGCCGATATTTCAATTACAGACGACTTTTGCGGCTTTACAAGAAAGTTCTGAGAACGTCTTCAACCCCGTCAAGCTTGTGGAAAGCCTAAAGCTGCGTACAACAGAACAACAAGATGCCCAGGAGTGAGAAACCATCGAATAATACCAATCGTTGATCCTAATAACCTTGTAGATTCTCCAAACTTTTTATCTCCCACTTGGACGAAGCCTTTCAGAAGCAATCTCAACCCGGGCTTAGGACCCTGGTGGCCGATAAGGTTGAACATTCCCACCTAGATACCCGGTAACGACGCTAAACTTTGAATAGTTCCAGGGGGAACAGGTTTACGGCACGATTTGCGGTAGATGCAATAACCAATCAGATCGTACGAGTGACTATCTCGAGATTGAGGTCAACACCGAGGTATTTCACATCTGTCCATTATCTTCCACCCCTCACGTTGTGCACAGAGAAACGGAGCCACATTGGAAGATAGGTTAACCGCCTCGTTGAAGACAGAAACCCTCAGTGGTGACAACGCGTAAGGTCCGATTTTCCTTTCTGGACCTAAATTCACATGCCATATAGATATTTCTGCTCCAAGTGCGAAAGCTTGGTAGATGCCACTCGCTATACCGCATACAACACATTTCCGCCCGTCTTGCACTTTTCTATTCTTCGATTCGTTTATGACCTGTCATCTATGGAGCGGAAGAAGTCTAAGCATACCATCAACTTCCCTCTGAGCCTTGACATGAACCGGTTCCTCGCAGCCGAACGGCAGACCAAGGATCCTCTCATGTATGACCTCCGTGGTGTGCTACTCCACAAAGGGGCTAGTGCTTACCATGGGCACTATGAAGCACAGGTTTTTGATGTGCTGTGAGTGTCGTTTCACGCCTGCCAACGGGAGTTAATCTCAGTGTACAGAAACCAGTCATGGTATCAATTCAACGATGAAGTCGTCACCCACATAGGGACGTTGGGCGCCAAGGTGAACCCCACCGATGTGGTTGATATCACCGAGGAAGGAGCTGTGAAGTGAGATTTACTCCCCCGAGAATAACGGTTTGTTTGACACCTCTGCTAGGAAGCAACCACCAGGCCGAGAGAAGAAGAAACGCAGGATTGAATCCGATGACGAAGACGAGTGCGTGTTGAGCTTGATTCGGTTTAGCCACTCTAACCATAACGCACATTTAGTCCGGCTGTCCCAAGGTTCGTGGGGGTGCCGAGCCACAATCTCACGACTGACGTTCACTTAGGCGTGTTTCTTCTAAGGACGCATACATGTTGGTTTATGTCCGCCGTTCGGATGTTACCAGGGATGCCACCTCAACCGGACCTGTGGCCCGCACGCCTCCCTGTCACGTCATGACAGTTGTCGACGAATTGAATGACCGTTATCACAGAAAGTTCGAGGAATACAGCACAAGGTCGTCGGGGAGACCCTGATACTCGGTGAAACGCTAATCTGTCCCACAGGCAAAAGGCTCATTTGGAGCGATTCTCTCATCTCCGGGAACAAGTTATGGACATTTACTGTTCGTGGGAAGTTTCACCTCCTGCAAAGGTCCGGAGCTCCTTTGACTTCGCGTCCCCACTCTGACCGTGCTTCAGGCCGTCGTAGTGAGCAAACAGGGTCTGGAGAAATGGCTCGCTCTCAACCAGACTCATCTCCCGCAACAAAATGACGAGGGTGCTGGAGTTCTGGAAGAAACATCCATATCAGATATCCTTTGTGAGCACGGCACTCTGGACCCATCCAAAGCCAGTCGCATGAAGTGCATAAACGAGGTAAGCCTAGAGTCCGTCCGCCGCCGGGCCCGTACAGCAAACTGTATCGTAAAACTAGGGCGCCTACGAAAATATCTCGGCTTCCGGTTGCAAGTTTACGCCGTTGCTCTACACTGACAATGTCTGTTCAATTTGCGTCACGAAAATATACCAAGGTTCGTAGCCCCGCAACTTCCCAAAAGTCATCTGAGTACCAAATTCCCACAATGTGTAGAGAAGCGGTATCAACAAGAGCATCCACGCTTGGTCTCAACGTTCAATGAGGTTTGTGAGGTGTCTCTGGATGAGCCTGGGTTTTGGATATCGAAGCCATGGTTGAAAGGTAAACGACCCCCCTCCCTCCGAGTACCAAGCCTCCGAAAGATACTCATCCTAATACCACCAGACTGGAGGCTCGCGAAACCAAAGATGCACACTCCCTACCAGGATGATCCGGCTCCAGACAGTTCAGAATACGTCGCTCATGTACAGTGCGAGCATGGGGGTTTGTGTCCTAACATCGCAAATCGTCGACGGATATCTGAAGAAGCTGCGCAAATCATCCGGTTTCTATATTCGTCTTGGAGTCCGCCATCCACGAATGTCGGGGTTTGCGCAGTGTGCAAAGCTGCGATTTCCAAATCGCACGAAAGTAACCGCGGTTTGCGGAAGCAAGCAGAGGACGAAAAGGTAATCTTAACCCCCATTGTTTCTTCCATCCTGATACCCGCTACAGAACCGCTTGAGACGCATGTTCGATTACGATTCCTCGAGCCAACCCTTACTTCTCGAAGGTACCCCGCTTTGTATCATCCCCGAAGATTTCTTGCAGGGCTGGAAACAATGGCTTTCCCGACCAACGGAATTCCCTCGTCCGAACTCCGTGGATACTGGATCCCTGTTCTGCGAGCATGGTCTCTTACTCGTTGACCCGAACTCCACCGGGGATATGGACTCGCTGTCCGTGATTACCCTGGGGGACTGGGAGATCCTCACGGGATTTTATAATGCAGGTCCAAGTATCGCCATTCAACGTCTTACGGCCAGAGGGGTACATCCCGGGTTCACGCATGAGATCGAGGTTTGCCAAGAATGCCGAATTCGAAGGTGCGGAGTGCCATAAACAACTTGCTTGAAAGGAGCTTGCTGACGTGCTCGAGGATAGACTGACGGGTTACGAAGAGGCGGAAATTACGATCCGCATACACCCACCGGGAGAGCCAGTTCCTACTCAGATGTTGTCTAATGGCGCACCCAAACTCGACATCGCTCAGTACAGAAGTGCAAGTGGTACTATTACCTATCGCAAGTCGAAGCGGTTGAGGAATGGCAAGTTCCGCATTCAGAAACGAAAGTTCGTGATCAAGAAGAGCACGATGGTGAAAGAAATCAAGATGGTGGTCAGTTCCACTTCCCACCCCCTACCTACTAAGCCTCGTTCCTCATCATGCCACTCATGTTCCTCTCTTTCAGGTCTACGAAGAACTTGACATCCCAACGGTATACCAAACCCTCTTCCTAAACGGCCACGAGCTCGCAGACGGCTCCGCAACCGTGGCAGAAATCGGACTCCTGCTCAACGACACGCTTGACCTCCGGCAAGATCAAGAGACCGACCAAACGAGCGAGATTGAGGATATTCAGAAACCCCGAGCCAACGAGGTAGAAGGGTTTGGGGGAACTTTGTTGGGTGGATTCACTACCGGTACTGAAGGTTCGGATGGGGATGAATTGGCACCCTCGTTGGACGGGTCTAGAGCGAATGAGAAGGGGATGGAACATCCCCCGAGTTCCAGCCCTGCCCATGATACGGGTGCAAGGGCATGCCCTGCGTGCACGTTCGATAACTCGTCTCAGGACAAGAATTGCCAGATCTGCTCTAATCCTCTCGAAGATTAACCGCTTTCGATCCGTTTGTGCCGGACATCGTGGACCTTCTATGTTACTCTTACGGCATACTTTACCGCACGCGCCTCTTGTCTCGGTAGACATCAAGTGCCAATGCAACTTTTCCTTAACCGGTCACGTTTCACGACTGTAGAGGCAGGCAAACATCGAGGAACAATGCGAGGATGATATTGAAACACGGCATGATTGACTTTTTGGGAGTAATCTTACACAAGAACAGGGAAGAGAAAGAGGGAAACTAAATGTAAAAGATGGGAACTGAAGAATGAGGGGGATCATATGTGAAAGGGAGATGGTAGTGGGCAGGAGGCGGGGAAGACTTATCCAACAAGTCACCCGCGGTCCGCGTCTATAGAAGGGAGTAACTTTGGAGGAAGGAAAGGACCGTGGGGAAGGGAAGGGATAAAGCTGTCGTCGATTGGCGGGAAGTGTGAAGGTGCCTGGATATACTGAAACAGTTGTACAGTGAATGATTCTTGTCGTTCTTGAAGTTGAGTACGTGCATGCACGTGTTGCGTGAGGAGAGAAACAAGGACCCAAGAGAAAGGAAACGAACGTGAACGGTGAGAATGAGTGGGAGTGCGGTGTGGTTTTGTGAACATGTGATGGAAGAGAGCGGGAATGAAACAATTAACCGTCGTGAGCAAATTCGACAAGCACGAAACTCAACAATGCGACAAAGAAGGAGTATGCAACAACACGTATCCCTTTGACAAGAGCACAAAAATGAGAATGGCGGAAACATAAAACCCTCGATCACGAACGAAACCGAACAAGGGAGGAGGATGAG
>Ga0307514_10003172_pt1 | contig 16084 bp, 22 predicted proteins | sample 16_EM_MG_FD_203088 | JGI IMG/M metagenome (GOLD analysis project Ga0307514, IMG submission 203088) | Populus trichocarpa ectomycorrhiza microbial communities from riparian zone in the Pacific Northwest, United States - 16_EM | ecosystem: Host-associated > Plants > Roots > Unclassified | place...
GGGGTTGGACTGGTGAGGATAGTGGTGGCGGTGCTGGTTGCTTTGGGGTGGACGTGCGGGATGTAGCCTCGATTTGCTTCTGTCGCGAGTAGGAGCGGGTGGAGTATCGACCAGCGGTAGGCACAGAGTGAGATACAGAGGTAGGCACAGAGGCAGATTTGAGCTGGGAGAGTTGTAGTGCTGGTGTGTTGAGGATAACCTGGGACTTTGATTTTCCCTTTGCATTACTCCCTTTGGCCTTCTTGGCCTTCTCTATGCGAGCAGAGCTCCTCACAGGAGTTTGCACGTCCAGAGAGAACTTCTTGGCAGTTTGCGAACGGGTAGACAAAGCGCGGGGTGTAGGCGTAGCTTCCTGCAGGATTTGGCGGGCAGGGGAGCTAGATATCGCCTGCGCCTGCGCCTGTGAGATAACACCCCGCTTCCGCTTATTATTATTACCCTGAAGTTGCAGTGGGGTAGACAGAATTTGTGGTGACGACTCGTGCCCCTGTGGTGCTGGTGTATTCAGAGCACTTTCCCTCAAGACCTGGTAAGCCGGGGAGCTAAGCCCCTCCTGCTCCAGAAACTCCTTTTCCCTCGCTTTTCCTTTTCCCTTCTGCATTCTCCTCTCTCCCTTAACCGACTCTGGGGTCAAAAACTCCGGGCTCGTCAAATCCCCCGGCAAAATCTCAGGATACTCCAAACTCGACGGGTGAGGGACATGAGCTGCTGCCACATTCGTAGCTGACTCCTCTGGCTGTGAGGAGGGAATATGCCTCCCCGCCCCCCCGCCACCCACATCAACATTTTCCCTATTCGGCAGAAGTATTGGTGAGCTCGGGACCTCCACCGTGTTTCCGTCTTGGGCCTGAGACTCGGGAATACTTTCTCCAGGCGCCTCCCAACTCTCCACAGCCGGCAGCAAAAACCCCAACGCAGAGTATTGTGCCGAGCTCGGACCCTGTAGCCCCTCCCTTCTCTGGGCAAATTGCTGGCCGTCATCTTCCAGCTGCGGCAGCACCTCTGGGAGCGATTCCACAGCTACCACATCCTCTTTCATCTCCCTGGGCTTTTTCTTCGGTTTCCTAGTCACCTCCACCCTTGGCTTATCATACCTCCTAAACATTGCCTCTAAATCCTCATCATACGTCCCCAAATCATCCCCTGTCATGCTCATCCAGGCGTCTCTTGGGTCGACCTGTCTATCAGGGATTGACTCACCGTCTTCATAGCTAGGGAGGTCAAAGGAGGTGGGCGAGAGGGATATGTGTGTTGCGGCGTCGAACCCGCGAAGGACGGCAGCGGCTTGTTTCCTGTAGAGGGCATCCTGGGAGGGGTTTGTGGGGGCGGAGGTGTGTATTAGGAGGCGGACTTCTGGCTGAGGTGGAGGAAGGGTATGCGGGATTGGGGGTGGAGAGAGTCGGAGACGCTTTGTGCTGCGCGGTTGACCAGAAGGGGTGGCATGTTTGGCTGGCCGTTGGTGGGGGGGGAGGCTGATTTGGGAATTTATATTTGGGGGCCGGGAGGATGAGGGCTGAAGGGGTTTGGCTGATCGGGTGTGAGGTTTGGGCTGTTGTTGGACTTGCCCCGACTGGTAAATTATAGGCCGGCTCTTTTGCTGGTTCCTCTCAGGGGCTATAGAGCTCTGTAGACGCTTGGCTGTGTGGGTATGTCTTATTAGTGATGGCTGCTGTGCTGAAGTGGATATTGGTGATGGTAATGTCTGGTGGCTGTCCTCTGAGCCTACCGAGTTTTGTGAATGCTTCGTTGTGTTGGTGCGGCATCTTGTACTAGTCTGCTCGGGTTGTATCGAAGCTTGTGCTGAAGGTGGTACCGTTGATGTTCTTCTTGTTGGTGGTCTTGTTGATCTTGTTGATGTTTTTGTTGATGTTTTTGTTGTTCTTCTTGCTGAGGTCCTTGTTGTTGCCGACCCTTCAGCAGAGTGAGTCCTCGCCATATATCGCCGAATCTCTTCTTCTCTACCACCCCGCTCTGCTATCTGCTATTTGTGATTTTGTTGCCGGCGGTAAGTATCGGAAGGCAAGGCGTACTAATATATATGAAGACCGGTGCACAAAAACAAAGTTCCCCCGCCCCCCGTCATTCAAACTCACTCACCACCCCAAAACCCAGCGCAACACAACCTCAGCCCTATTCGCCGCGTCGCGTACTCGAGTGTCAATAGCTCAATTATTTGAGTCAACCTTTCAGCGTCGCACATCCAGAATTGGGCCTTTTCTATATCTCACCCACGGTACCAATAAAAAGAGTAAGTTGCGCTGTTAAAGTAAGCCCTCCCCCCCCCCTGGACCCCTGGCGCGTTTGCGCCATACCCGACACGGCGCCCACCGCATCTTAACGCAAAATGAAACAGCCTGGTGTGGAGTAGGTAGAGTCGGTAGGGTATCCGTAGAGGAGGAATGAATGCGCAAGCATCCCTGTACTCTAGGTAAAAAGTACGGTACTGAGAGAGTTTGGTCTGTGTGAGTTGAGTAACGCAATTACCATGCAGATCGATGTCAGTCACTTGCGTCGTGTGGATCCCAGCCCCTGCTTGTCGGTAGGCCAATGACAAGTCATACCATACCTACTGCACGATATCACGAGGGCAGAGTGTATTCAATAACAATATCAATCAGTATGGATGTGTCGTCTATCAAGTCTCATTTACATACACTCCTCCACCAACAAACCAAGAAACCAACCTGGTACTTCAAATAGACATGGAAGGAACTATTAACAGGAATTCTTATACTTTACGGATGCTATTTAAGGAATTGTGTGTCAAGGGAGAGTGGGTACATATTGGTTGCCCCACGCAAATCTAAGCCTTCTGTTGAATAATCCCTAGGAGCAGAAACCATGTTAGTGATATCCGATTTATTATAAAAAAATGTGAACCAGGTGCAAACATACTCTCAACCTCTGTAACGCTCTGTGCCAGGATGCTCCTGAGGGTGTTAGGGTTCTCGAGCTCCTTCTTGGCCTTGTTGATCACAGCCTCCGCAAGCTCCTTCTGCTGACGCTGCTTAAGCTGGGCCTCATAGCGGACCCAGGAATCAAGGACGGACTTGACCTCGCTGGCGAACTGTACGCGCTGCTCGAGCTCAAAGGTCTTGGCCTCGAGCTCGGCGGTCTCCTATATGGCCCGGACGAAAAATAAACCCCCCATTCCCCATAACTATCCAAAGATTGAGCCGGGTAGTCCGTACCTTAGAAACGGCAAAGAGATCCTTGGTAATATCAACAACAGTGCCAAGCTGGGAGACAGAGTCAATCCTCTCCCTAACAGCCTGGGTATGGTCTGCCCTAGCACTATTCAAGATATCCTTAATTTTCTGGGACTGAGCAGACGCCCACTCGGCATACGCTGGCCCACCGTACTTCCCGACCGCCCAGAAGACTGAGAGAAGACAGAAAGCGACGAGGGACTCATCGTTGACGACGTAGAGCTCGTTGGAGATCGCTGCCACGGAGAGACCGGCAGTAGCGGAGAGAATAGCAGCCTTGGAGGCGAGAGTGTTGCCTGGGAGGGAGTTGAGGATGGAGTTGGCCTTGATCTTAGGGTCGGCAGGGAGGTTGGGAGAAGTGCTTTGGTAGCGAACCAGGGCTGGGGCAATGGCTCGTGGGAGGACAGCGGTGGGGCGGAGGCGGGTGGCAGCTCCTGTGATATGGGTTGGGTTAGTATCAATTGCTTGTATATATCAAGAAACTATCAAGGCCGGTCTGGGGCTTCGCTCGGAGGTGGGGTTGGAACAGTGCAACGTACCGATCAATCCTTTGCTTAGCCGCATAGACATTGTGCTTGTATATATGAGAGAGGAGATGTGTTTAGTCGAGGGGATTCACTTGCGCGGGAGTGCTGACGTCGACGGAGGGCAGAAGAGAGGGGGGGGGTATTGACTTTCTTTGCCGGAGATGATAAGCCAAGGACTTAGGGTTGATGTCAGGTGACATGGAAATTTTGATCATATATAGTTCCACCGCACCACTGAATTAAAAGGATACGGGCAGCCCAGCACCGGCCTACCTCAAACATGGCGCCCCCAGGGCAGGCGAGTGGGAAGAAGAGGAAGCACTCGGAAGTCGCCAAATCCACCCAAACTCCACAAACGGGCACAAACAGCACTCCCAAACCAACCCAAAAAGCCACCTCTCCCGCCACAGTCCCACATCCAGAACAAGACGGGGAGCTTACCCAGGACCGCATCCTCGAACTCGAAGTGCTGATCATCGAGTCCCCCCGAAACTACAACTACATCGTCACCCTCCTCACCTCCCTCCAAGACTTCGCTTCCCCCTCCCTCGGGATCACCTCCGCCGTCTCACTATGCCGGACCTTCTGCAGATTACTCGCCATGGGCCGGATGAAGAAGAAAGACACAGATACGCCCGCTGAAGCAAAACTGCTATTATGGTTGAAAGAGCGGTATAAAGACTACCTCAAGGAACTAGCCATCTTGCTGAGCAGTGGGGAAGTGAGTTACCAAACTACAGCACTTACGCTGTTGATGAAGTTAGTCAAGGAGGAAGGTGCGCACTTAAAGGGTCCTGGGGATGACTATTTCTTCCCGCATGACTTGATGGCGAGGGTTGTGAAGGGGGTACTATATACGGACTTCTCAGAGGATGCCACGCTACGGAATGAGTTTGTGCAGAAATGGCTGGATGAGTATCATGATGTCCGATACTCATTCCTCTTTGTCACTCTGTGAGTAGCCCCCACAAGCAATTCTACGACATGTTCACAGCTAATCTTCAGGATAGCACCCTCGCCGAAGAAGCCCTCACTGCTCCATCCCTCCCCCTCTTCCGCACAAACCTCCTCACCATCCTCCTCTCCCTTCAAAATCTCCCCAAAGAATCCAAATCCTACACCCCCTCCCCCCTCTACGTCCTTACCCCCCCAAAAAAGTCCAAAAAGAACTCCACTTCCAAACCCCCCCACATCATCTCCCCCATATCCCACCGTACACAACTCTCCAACGTCTGGCTTGCCATCCTCCGCCTCTCCCTCACCTCCGATGAACAGAAACTCGTTCTCTCCTCAATGACACACTCTATAGTTCCCTACTTCAACCACCCGCACCTTCTCTTCGACTTCCTCACCGACTGCTACAACCAAGGTTCCATCATGGCTATCCTCGCTCTCAACGGCCTGTTTGAGCTCATCAAAGTAAAGAACCTCGATTACCCGAACTTTTACGAGAAACTCTATGCTTTATTCGACCGCAACCTCATGCATGTGCGCTACCGCTCCCGCTTTTTCCGCCTTGTAGAAATCTTCCTTAATTCTACCCACCTCCCCGCCAACCTCGTCGCGAGCTTTATAAAGCGCATGTCCCGTCTCGCACTCACTGCCCCCCCTTCAGCAATTGTTATTGTTGTTCCGCTAGTCTATAACCTCCTTAAGGCACATCCGAGCTGTACGTTTATGGTTCATCGTGAACGGTACGATAGGGATGCTGCGAGGAAGTTGGGGTATGAAGATCCATTTGATATGAATGAGCCAGACCCAATGAAGACGAATGCGATCGAGTCGAGTCTCTGGGAATTGGTTATGCTGCAGGACCATTACCACCCAAGCGTAGCTACTCTATCGAGGGTTATTAGTGAGCAGTTTACGAAGGAGAGCTATAAGCTGGAGGATTTTTTTGATCATAGCTATGCGAGTGTAAGTGCTACCTCCCAGCGAGATTCCCGATTTGAGCCGTACTTGACCAAGCGTGTGGATGCTAATCTTCAGGGGGGCAGATGATTGATGCGGAATTGAGGAAGGATATTAAGAATGATCCAGTAGTGGAGTATGACATACCGAAGCGGATATTTACGGTTGCACCACCACCATCACCACCACCAATGGGAGGGAGAGAGAGAGAGGAGGAGGCGGTGAAGGGTTTGAGGCTGGTCATGGGGGAGAATACCTTGACTGACCTGTGGGCATTTTAAACTGTTTCTATTTTTTTTTTTCTTCTGGCATAATTGAGTGGGATTATGTACGATATGGATAGAATTTATGGCCAAGTATATATGACATTACTCTCGTAAAATATTATATGGACTATTGATGTAGAGTAAATATAAACGGGTGGCATTATAGATAATTTCCGAATATTATACTCTACATCAATAGTCCCGTGCATACTTAGGTACATGCTCAAGATTTTATATCCAACAGATCCTTTGAATACTCAAACCCCACCCAGTCCTGAAACTCCTCCATGAATTTCGTAGCTGCTAAGAGATAGAACTGGCCGTCCTCTGGAAACAGCTTTGAAAATTCCCTCATTGCTCCTAGGGCTACATTCACCAAACCTATCAGTCTTTTCCATCCTCAAGAGAATCCAGGGTAAACCATAACAGACCTTTAATATAATGAGTCTCCAATGTTAAACCCCTCTCTAACGCTCTCTTATTAACATACTCCCAGCCTCTGTTTATGTCCACTTTATCGTTTGATAATAGTTCAGATTTGATACTTGGCCTCATTTGTGTGAGATAGACGCAAAGGATCCATAGCCATTGACTCCGGATTAACCTCGAGTGGTACTTTGCGGGGAGGGTGGGTAGGATTACCCGCGCGGCGTACAATCCGGTGAGGGCATGGCATAGGAAGAGGTCGAATTGTGGGTTATTAAGCTTGTGGGTTGTTGTTAGCATTAATACGGTTATGTTGGCAAGTGATTGTAGGATGTTGTCCAGTCCTGATAATTGCTTGTTAGTGATAAAGTAATTCCTCCTGTCATATAAGAATAATCCTCAACCTGTTTTTTCCAGATCTAGCTGGTTGTAGTATTCCAAAATAGCCTCTTCTCGGGTTTTAAATAGGGCAGTCTGGTTATGTGCCCCAGGTTTATCACACACCCCATCGAATCTGCTATCTTCACGGACTCGGGCCAAGATTGCTAGGGGGTCTGAGGTAGATTTATCTGTAGGAGGGGGGGTATCCAGTCCTACATATGTATGTAGGAAATCGTGAGATGTTGCAGCTAGGGTGAGTGCTTCCATTGCTACTTCACGGCTGTTGAGCTCGATTGCGTACTACTTATTCAGTGAAGTTAAGCAGTGGACCTGAGGGTAATATTGAATATTTACTATTTACCCCGAAATGTATGAGGGGATGTGCGACTGATATGAAAGTTGATATCAGCCCCCATCATTCAACAAGGGGAAACTGTGATAAGAAATTACTCACATCCACAAATAAGGCTGTTCAGTAATGGGTTTTCCTCATGCAACATGTACTCCATCAGGACTTTCTTCCAGTCATATCCCTCCCTCACCAATTCGTCCTCAAAAAAATCTAGGAATGCTCGCTGGTAGCTTTTATCATTGGATCAGTCAGTCAATGGGTCGATAATTGTCCGAACTATGGGGCCCAGAGTCGGTACTTTTCATCACCCAAATACCTCCTCCAGTCCCCCCCCGTAACTTCCCCAGGACTCGCCTTCCACGGGTCAATATCCGCATCCTCACGCTCATACAGATCATGCAATTGCTTCTCATCTGCCCCAAACATGTATGCAGTACCTAAGAGCTATATATATCCTGTCAACAGCCCCTATCCCCCAATCCTTCATATAATGAAATATGGGGATCATACATGGACAACATGGTTATGAAACGGAAACCCCTTATATCCTTTATACAGCACCGAATGTGTATAATGGTTCAGCTTCAACAGGTGCGTCAACGCTCTATCTCTTTTCACGGGCGAGCCCTCGATCCGGAGGACCTCGATGGGGGGGATTGGGCAGCGGAGATGGTGGGAGTCATTGTCGCCGTTGTCCCCGGAGGTGATGAACCGCTGGAGGAAGCTTTTAAATTGGAACATTTTTTGATACTGGTCCTATCCGCGAGTAATCTGTTGCAGGTCACGCCGGTTACAAGCAACCTTGTGGGAAGAAGTTCTATGACAAGGGTTCAGTAATGCAAGGCACATGTACTTATTTATGTACCTGTTATGTAGGTATGTATGTAAGTTATAAGTTCTGGGACACCGCTGGCTAACAAGCTTCTACCCAAGTTCCCTGTAATCATTACGACTGACATGAACACTTATCACGGGTCATTACAATCACACAAATGAGGCTCGCTGAGATCAGCTTCAGGGCCGGTATTTAATGTACATGTAATCATACAAAGGTGAACCAGGAAGCAAATGGTCAAAGGAAAAAGAGGTGCCATATTATTTTTATACCCAGAGAAACCACCCACACGTTTTGACCAGAATATAGCAGATAAGGAAAACAAAACAGCACAAGTGCTGGTACTCCCCACCTCCACAACCCTCCCAAAGGCAGACAGATTAATACAACAAGGTGGATGATAACTTGAGGTACCTAACTCCGTACCATGCATACCAGGAAAGAGTAACAAGGAAATATCATTATGACAGGGACATCACACCCCGGCTCCGACGAGGGTGTTTTGAGAAAAAATGCCTCTGATGTTGGGAGTATAGCTGAGAAAATTGGGGCTCTATGAAGGTTGTTTAGTTTCTGTGGACTCGGAGTGCACGCCATTCATAGCGCAGTCAGATTCTTCCTTTTTAGGCGCGGAGGGGGCTTCGAGAACAAGAGGCCGCCACTTCCGCAAGAATTTTCCGGAGATATTTGAAAGTTCCTTGTCTGTGCGGCTAGGTTAGTATGACTGAGTTTGACAGGTGAACCAGAAGGCTTACGATTTTGGTAGAAGTCCTCAAATAAGTCAAGACATATCTCTCTAACTGGGGGCCTGAGCATCGCATTATAGCTGCAATAATCAGTACTCTGGAAGCTCATGTATGGGGGGCTGCACTGACTGTAATATTTGTATTCCAAGGGTCGATCTATCTGGGTCAAGACATAGAATCTTAAATTTATTAAGAATTTCCCTGCTTAACTCCGGAACCTCGCTGAGAAATCTTATAACCAAGCGGTCTTTCGCCTCTAAAAACGGCAATATTCCATCTACCACTTTAGCCAACCAAATTGGGTACTGACGGACCCGACTCTCCCCCATAGGCAGATCCTTCATAACTGAGTCATTGTACCATTCCTCATATAGCCATGTTATGGCGGAATCCAGGTTTTGCCTGAAGTCAGCTAGGACGTACGCGAGCAGTCGTTCCCGAATATATTGAGCCAAAGGCGATGGTATACTCTGAATACGACCCTCTTCGCCCTCGACTTCGACATCACATGCGCCAAGTCCTCGTGTAGCTAGTCTTACAATCAGGGTAATCCAGCCATCCCTGTCCCAGGTACTTGCTGCTACTCTCATCAATCCTCCCTTATTCTTTCTCTGCACTAATGGGGTCTTGTCAAGATCGTCAAGAACGCCAAACATACGATCAACGTTTGCACATGCTGCTTCAATGCGCTGCTCAGAAGTTGGAGGTGGAGGTGGAGGCAATTTGTAGGCTCCCACTTGATACTCGTCTTCCATATCCTCATCCTCTTCAATATCTTCTACCTCTTTCCCTCTAGACTCTTCAGGGATTGGTGCTGGCTGGCCTACAGGCCTAGGTGGAGAGCCCGGTGGGGTTGTGGTCGTATTCGCTGTGGTCTCAGGGCCAACTTGGGTTGAGATTAGTTGTAGGGGTTGGGCTGATGGCTGCCCGGTTTGAGGCGGCTGTGGTGTACTGCTCCTGGAAAGGAAAAAGCTGTAGCGATCTCTCACGGCCTATTCAAATATTTTAGTTGACAGTCAAGATCAATATATATAGGGTGGTGTCTCTGACCTGAATAGCCGCATCCAGGGCCTGTTGATTCACAGAATAGAAGGTGGCAAGTGTGATCTGGACAACGAGGTCAATTGGCAGTACTTGGGCATCAAAATTGGTCAATGCAGCATCCCTAGTAAGGGTGAAAAGGTTTGCATAAGTCGGAGGACCAGTGAAAGGTAGAGAAGCCGGCGGTTGGACTGTACTACTTTCAAACTTCTGTCGTTTTGCGGCATCTGTTGCCTGTGCTATTGGTGGTGCTACTGCGGGTCTCTTTCGTGATGTATCGTCGAGGAGCTCGGTCTTAGCTTGGCTCAAGCGGTGGAGATGCTGTGATATCTTTTGAACGTGAGGGCCATTGGGATTTGGCCTGTACACAGATTCAGTATAACCACCAAACGAGGAATGACAAAATGCATGAAATACCGGATTAAATTGAGTAATAATACACGGACAGTCTTTTCAAGGCACTTAGCCATTAGCTTGTTTTTTGTTGTTGGGTTTTTAATGGCCATGCTCAAAGGATTGACGCTCAAGACAGCATTCAGAATCTTATTTGATATTGAAGATCTGGCCTTGACTAGTACTGCCAGGCAGTTAAGGGTTGAGGTTATTAGGAGAGGGTCACTGCGGATATAGTGAGCATCCCAGCAGTATTGGTATGGGTAGCATAGGTCTTACATAGGCTCATCGTGGAATACACCCAGCAATCGGTCCAGGAGACCCTGAGCTTCAGCCTCCAGCGCTGGGATCGGCAGCAGAGGGTGGTTCGAGGGAACAGCAGCAAGAGATATCTCGCTCTTGTTTGCCAATCTTGGATCAGTTACGCCAGGTGTCTGGACCTGAATAACCCGCTGTACGAATTTTATGCAACATAATTTCACGCCTGAGGGCCCAGAGTCCCACAGCCACAGTATCCTCTGCTTGATGCTGCTCATTTTCTGCCATTCCTCATTTTTCGTTGGGTTGGCACATCTGTAAGGTTGTTTCAGCTCCGTCGCACCCAAGCAAAATAGAAACCAGATGAACCTACATATAACGAAATATAAGAGGATATATTGATGCACTACTCTGCACTGCGTACTTTAACGATTCTGCTTCACGCTCGTGAATCAGATCTACCAGGGTATCCAAGGCCTTCAGGGCTAGATTTGTTTTTCTTGCATCATCCAAGCTGGGTGTCGAGAATGATTCTGCAATAAATTCGACGCCCCATCTTCGGAGTTCAGGCACACCAGACTTCAGTATCGGCAAGATCCCTTCAAATATCCGCGGCCAGTAGACATCATCCTGTAGACACAGAGTACGCGCTTTTCGCAGCTGCGCTAACTGCTCAGTGGTAGTAGATTGATCGGAATCCATTGCTACCCAGCACCGCTCGCCTGGTCAAATATTGGTTCTCAATGAAGCTCCAGCACGGATGGACGTTCTGGCAGCCAGTTCTAACGTTCAGACCAGGGCAAAGAGCTATCTACACACAAACACCAGGGGGCTGCCGATGACGCTATAACGGATTTATATGGGGGCGGTCTGAGGTGCCGAATCTGCAGCAGGAGGCCAGCGATGATGTTGTTTGTGAACAGGAACAAAGCCAGTGATTGGGAATAAGTTGGGCCCTCGCGTCGGCAGGTGCCAGCGCCAAGGTGGTGCACCAGATTTTGAAACATCTCTGTCACGTGCACCACACAGAGGCAAGTGCCAAGATTTCCAAAATCTCTGTTCAGCAAGGCCGCCCCTCATCGCTACATTGAACCTCCGACCTGAGTTTCATTATGACTACCTTTGATTTCAAGAATATAATAAATGCCCTCCCGGTCGAAGACCATTGGGGACCCCCGACCCCTGCAGTGGATGCTACCCTCAATGACATCCCATATGCACCCTACTCGAAGGGCGACAAGCTCGGCCGCATGGCAGACTGGTCGACTGAAGGGGGCAAAGATGGCCGTGACCAAAGGGGCAGGGGAGGCTACAATAGGTTCAACAGAGGTCAGTGTGGGGTATCATGGCAGGGTAAATTATATAGTTTGCTGACCAAATATTGTCCAGACCAGCAAGTATATGGAGCCGGGACCTCCAGCCTTTTCTCTACCCAACAGGCAGAAGATGAAGCATCATTCTCCATCGTTGATAACCAACGCACATCGACTAAGACTCGTGGGGGCTTTGGACGCGGTGGAGGTACGATTTTTCGTGGCCGAGGTGGACGGGGAGGTGCCCCTACTGCTCGTGGAGGTGCCAGGGGTGGCACAGCAGCTAGACCTAGTGCCCGAAATGAGCGACAGGATGGTAGAGGCGCCAGAGGCCGAGGAAGGAGGTTCGGCTGGAAAGATTACGACAAGCCACAGAGGAACCGTGATTCCAGTGTCGTTATCAAGCCCGACTGGAGGATGCTTGAAGAGATCGACTTTAACCGCCTTGCTAAGCTTAATCTTGAGACCGATGAAGGAGAAGATGTCGAAACTTACGGGTTCCTACACTATTATGACAAGCAGTATGACAAACCTGCGGTGAAGGGGGTAGAGAGGAAGCTAGCCATCCAAGAAAGGGCCTACTACAACCCCACTACCAGTGAGGACCCTGTGATCCAGCAGCTGGCAGAAAAGGATGAGGCTCAGATTTTCGCTACCGACTCTATTCTCTCCATGCTCATGTGCGCACCTCGTTCCGTCAACTCATGGGATATTGTTATTGTCCGCCAAGGCAACAAACTGTTCCTTGACAAGCGGGATGGTTCACAACTTGATTTTGTTACAGTCAACGAAAACGCGGCTGATGCCCCAGTTGAGTCGGAGAGCAACAAGGAATCTATCAATTCTCCGCAAGCTCTATCAATGGAGGCCACGTTCATCAACATGAACTTCGCCCATCAGGTTGTTGTTGAGTCTGACGAGGACAAATACGCCTTCGAGAATGAGAATCCCTTCTATAACCCACAAGAGGATACCGACCCCCTTGCCTCTAAGGGTTACAAGTACAGGCGATTCGACCTTTCCTTAACAGAAGAAGAGCCAGTGCATTTGATTGTCAGGACTGAACTGGATGCTTCAATGAAGGGTACCGGGAAACAAGCAGACCAATTCCTGAGCATAAAAGCACTCAATGAGTTTGACTCCAAAGCGCAAGGATCTGGAGGAGCTTTGGACTGGAGGACAAAGCTCGGAACCCAGCGTGGTGCTGTCGTTGCTACGGAGATGAAGAATAACAGCTGCAAGCTCGCTCGATGGACAACTCAGGCAATTCTTGCCAAGGCTGATGTGATGAAGCTTGGGTAAGTCTTTCAGCGGGGTCCCTAGAGCCCAGTACCTAATTTCCGTTGCAGTTTTGTTTCCCGTGCCAACCCCAAGGACAATGGTCGACATGTTATTCTTGGAGTCATTGGTTATAAGCCACGTGACTTTGCTGCCCAAATGAACTTGTCACTATCTAACCAATGGGGTATCGTCCGCACAATTATCGACATGTGCATGAGTATGCCTGAAGGGAAATATGTGTTGGTTAAGGTGGGTTTAACCCACCCAATCTGTCTCTCTGCGGATAGCTAACTATGCCCCTAATATAGGATCCCAACAAGCCTGTCCTCAGGCTCTACGAGGTCCCACTCAACACTTTTGACGAGGAGCTTGAGGTGCCTGTTGAAGTGGGGGAGGAGGAATAAGGAGGGTATTTGTTCTAGTGTGGATCGGCAAAGAGGAAAAGCACGCAAAATCACGATTTCTCTGGGTCTTGGGTTTAGATTCCATTTGTTTTAGTAGGCTGATAATAACGATGTTCTGTCCGTTTTATGAGTAGGCTTACTAGACTTCTTGTTGGGATATTGGCCCAAAAACTGTAAACTGAATTCAACCCCAAGAAGGTGGGAGGGGTCTCTGGTTGATGTAGTTGATTAGTAGATACACTGTCAATACTCACCTACGCAAGGAACACCCAAGCAGCTTTACCTCCATTTGTGCAAACGACTAAGATACAGTGATGCGGTCTGCGAGTCTGTATACATTTCGACTTCTTTTGACTAGCCCTTACAATGCTGGGTAAAACAGTCCAACCTCTATAATCGCATCCGTAACCGCCCACCTACAGGAGATACACTGTACAATGGTTGTCTTATGCGAATATCATATAATTTTACATGAAAAGCTGAGTGGTATATAGTCTTGGCCGTACCTACTTGTGTACTAGATTCTAAGTTACCTAGTGGCTAAAAAGTTCGACATGTGCGCGCCCACTGATCCACCGAGTCACTCTGCACTGCGTTATCGATAAGCACAAGATCTCCCCAGTCCATGGATGTAAGATCCTCAAATCGCTCTACGAGAAAAATCTTCTAATTACCAACGCGAACAGACGTTAGGCGCTCATCCTGAAGGCGACATGGCGTCCCGGCTCTTTTCACCGCCTATCCAGCGTGGTATGCGCATACTGGACCGGTCATTCTTTCGCAAAACTGTTCCAATATCGGGAGCAATTGTGCATACTCCATCTAAGATGGAGTCTATAAGAAAGGCATGCGAGGGCAATATGCTCGCCCGGGTCAAACTCAAGGGCGCAATACTAGTCAAACCCGAGAAGTCGCCAGAAGGTACACTAGAATATGTTCATGTCAGGAAGGAGATGAAGGCAGAGATGAAGCAGAATCCAGAAAGGGTACATGAATTGAAGAAATTGATCCCTCTACACCCCAGGATCAGGCCTAATGGTAGGTATTTCCCAAATCTGGCAGCTCATGTGGATATTAACTGCTAGGTAGACCTTTCGACAGTTCCCCTCGCTTTGCGGACGTTCATCGACAGCAAGGATGTGGATCTGGTACCATACAACCTCAAGATGGAATATGAGGACTGGGATTACTATGAAATCGTTACTTCAATCTTACCAGAAGATCTACTAGAAGAGGTCCCTAGCGGATACACATTGGCCGGAAATATCGCGCATATAAACCTTCGAGAAGCCTATCTACCCTACAAGCAAATAATAGGACAAATTATTCTAGACAAAAACCCTAATGTTAAAACCGTCATAAATAAGACCGAAGACGTTGGCGTTACTTCCGAGTTTCGAACCTTCGACATGGAAATTTTGGCGGGGGAGCCAAAAACAGAAGTTGAGGTCTCTGAATCAGGCTGTAGATTTAAGTTTGATTTTGCAAAGGTATATTGGAATAGCAGGCTAGATACAGAACATAATAGGATCATCCAGGCTTTTAAAGAGGGAGAAGCCGTCGCGGATGTCATGGCGGGAGTGGGACCATTTGCTATACCTGCGGGAAAGAAAAAAGTGTTTGTTTGGGCAAATGACTTGAACCCGGAAAGCTACAAGGCTATGGTTGATAATATAAAGAGGAATAAGGTATATCGGCCTGCATATATATTTTCTGCAGACAAGGTAAAGTGCTAACTGGAGTATAGGTTGGAGACTTTGTCATGGCGCATAATGAAGATGGTAGGGATTTCATCAGACGCTCTGTTAAAGACCTCTATAAACTTTCCCAAAGTGAATGGGGCAAGATCCTTGTGCCGCCCAAGATCAAATCCTCGAAGTCCAATCCGATCCCCTTGCACCTAATACCTCCTGCAGCAGTCTACCATGTCCCTCCAACTTTCAGCCACTTCGTAATGAACCTTCCTGCTACCGCTGTGGAATTTTTGGGTGCATTTATTAGCGTGTATACTGGCATGGAGGGTCTATTCGAGCCGTATACTAAGACAAAACTGCCTAGAATACATCTGCACATTTTTGATGCAAGAGGATATGAAGATGCACACCAATCGATATGCCAGGCAGGTGGATTTTGGCGCCCTCCTCAGTTTACGGTGGCTAATTGTAGTACAGAGGATATCCAAGTATCTCAACTACAAGATGACAGCAGAGGATATTGAATTCCGCGACGTCCGACTCGTTTCCCCCAAGAAGAGAATGTACTGTGCCACATTCAGGCTGCCACCCGAGGTAGCCTTCGCCGGCGAGGAAGGGAGGCAAGGAATGGAGGAAGATCCACACCCCCAAATACCTGGGCTTGAGTCGAATGCTTGGGTTAGCTGATTGCAATATACTTCTTAACTATACACCATTTTCGATACCTTATCGTAAACGGAGGTACTGGGTTTGGCATACTGGGAGTAAATCTCTGCTTTCTCGAACAGACTACCTTTCCGGGTGGATTGCATAGATTTGGCTGTATTACAGTACATTGTTAACTGATTGGTACCCTTTTCAGCTAATTCAGCCAAAAGGTTTTCACTAGGGCCAGGTATGTCCCATATATCCTCCTTAGCAGATAGGTAATTTAGAGTAGTCAACATAAACAATATGTACAGTACAGTACCTAGGTAAGTATAGGTCTCTAGACATAAGAGAGTAGTCTCGTTGGCATGACCCCCCCCTCCCCCCCCCCCAGAGAGA
>Ga0307514_10003173_pt1 | contig 16076 bp, 15 predicted proteins | sample 16_EM_MG_FD_203088 | JGI IMG/M metagenome (GOLD analysis project Ga0307514, IMG submission 203088) | Populus trichocarpa ectomycorrhiza microbial communities from riparian zone in the Pacific Northwest, United States - 16_EM | ecosystem: Host-associated > Plants > Roots > Unclassified | place...
GATGGGGGATGTGATGATGTGTTTTGTGTCAAGGGAGGAAGAGTCAACCCATATTGATAACCCTGGTTGTAATAGGCCCACAAGGTCAGGGCGGCAGTACCAGTACCTACCACTGGGATATCAAAGTTTGTGTGGGTACCGCGGGCAGTAGATACTCCAGCGTTGTGAGCGCCGTAAATGAGTCCTAGGAATTGAGATGGGACTCCGCTGAAGATAGTTGGGAAAGAGGATGGCTGTAGGGGAGTCGCTCGGATGAGTCTATAGAATGACCTCCAAGCTTCCTCAATAGAGGTGGCTTGGGCTGGGGTATCTGTTCATGAGATTTGTGCCCCTGCAGCGGAGCTAGAGGAGGTTGTTTGGTCAGGCATGATGGTGTAGCGGAAACCATAGGTTGACATAACAAAGTGTTACGAACCCTTACCCGGACGTTAGATAGAGACTTAGTATTAAGAGCGAGGGTCGTGCCGGGTATTGGCATGAGCGTTGGGAGCGAGAAGGGACCAAGGGTCGCGTATACGCGAGTCTTCGAGGTGCGGGTACAAGGGAGCAGGGCGAGACCTGTGGGGTCAAGATGGAAGCAAACGACTTGGGCGAGACTAGAGTCAAGGGTCTGAAGGCAGGCGAGTAGGAAGGTTTGAGCTATAGTAGGTAGAGTATATTCTTGAACAACTAGATACAGAAGTGTATACAAGTTGTTGCATGGAGAGGAAAGAAAGAGAACACAGTCCAGCGGGAATCCAACGTCCTTATATATGCTTTCCCAGTGTATCCAAACCCAAGTCCAAGTACCAGATTACATATCGAGAAGAACAGGATAGAACGAGATAGAAACAAGTAGAACATGGCAGAAGAATATTGCATAGCCTGAAGACCGTAGGACTAAGCAGTACCTTCTTAGCACAAGTGAGGTCGAGAACTTCCCAGAAGATTCTAGTAGGTTCGAGTTCCGAGTCGCGACAGCCGGGATGCGGTCGGTTGTCATGCAACTCGGGTCAGAGATCAAGTACGGGTTCGTTAGCCTGAGAATAGAATCCACAGGAATAACGTAAGCAGGTATAGGTCCTGCTGAGTCATGACGAGGTTGAGATACACATGGAAGTATGAAGGCAATTGCATAGGTTGCCAATATAATACCGGCGCTGGCAGGTCGCGGGTTAATTCAAGGTCAGGGTCAGGGTTTGTAACAAGCACATTACCGAACCAGTTCTGGTACCATTTTACCATACGGAAATCCAACTCTCTTAGCCCTATTGTACCTACCTTATGCAAGATGGTGCACCAGCTCATCGTGCGAAACATACTCAAGAGGTGGAGGATAGCTTTAGCATCACTCGTCTGGAATGGCCTGCTTCAAGTCCTGACCTCAACCCGATCGAAACTCTTTGGCACACAATGAAGCACCGCTTGGACAACCTCCCCCGCCGACCAACTACCGTACCACAAATGGTTGAAGCATTGAGAACTATGTGGACAGAACTTCAGGCCTCAACCGATCCTCTTCCCCATATTATTTCTATGCCTGTTCGAATCAAAGCTGTAATTGCTGCTAATGGTGGCTATACAAAATATTAAGCATTTGGGCTTAATGTTGAGCTTTTCCTGATCTCGTCCTATGCTTGTATTGTTGTCGTCCTGTGCTTGTATTGTTGTTGTCCTATACTTGTATTGTTGGTTCTTTATTAGTTTCCTATTATGTTGGATGCTTATGATCTGGTGGCTATATCGTTATCCTATACTTGTACTGTTTGTTGTTCATTTGTTTCCTTTATGTTGGATACTTATGATCTGGTGGCTATATCTTTATCCTATGCTTGCACTGTTTGTTGTTCATTTGTTTCCTACTCTTTGGGCTTGCCTGTTGGCCCCCAATTGTTATTTCACTAGTAATTATCTTCAAGTGTTGCTGCTTATACTACTAGTACTAGTAATTATCACGTTCAATACATCTGCCAAGCCAAGCCAAGCCGGGTTCAGCACCACAAAAATATATGGTTGAATTGCCATGTCTCGGGTTCGGTCACTTACCGCTGTACCCTAGTACATGATTACATGATAGTAACACCTTTGTTCTTTTTTTAAATTCAACTCTGTTAACTACACTCTGTTGAATACAAGGTGTTTCGAAGGGGTATGTCTCACTTTGAGGGTTGGCAGGACAACTTGGAGCTCGATAAGCTGTACCTGGGAAGTGACCAGTAGACCAAGATGCAAGAACCCTCATCCAGCACAACTGAGAGCACTCAGTCCACGGTGGACACAGGGCCCAAGTTCTCAGAGCAGTCATTCGAGACGCCTTACGGCGCTCGATTCGCGAGGTTCTATGAATAGAGGCAGAGCCTAATCGACAAGGCTGCGGATATACTAGTCGACACAGACGTCAAACTGGCCTCAATAGCCCAGGAGGACATGTACATAGAGATGGTCTATAATAAGAAGAAGGTCTCACAAGGACACTGTACAAAGCTAGTAGAGGTTAGGCAATAGAGGGACGCCTTAAAAGCTACGTTGGAAGGCCGTATATAGCAATTAGAAGCAGACAATACAGCCCTTCATACTCAACTCACAGCTAGTCAATCCCAGCAGCTCGCAGCACTCACAGCACCCACCTGAGATGGATGCCTCGGGGTATTCACAGCCAAATCCTCCAGCCTTCCTCAATTCTTCGGCGAGCGAGATGCTAAGAAGGTCATTACTTTTTTATGTGCATTAGAGAGGGCCTTCCATCTGCATGTATCTGAGACGAGCACTTCTGGCTCAACCAGGCACTGGGCAAAGTACGGAATACATTGTCTAAAGGGGAAAGCAGCTGAATAGGCTCATATGACGTGGTTCTTGGAAGAGGATGTGGAGTGGGGAGAGTTCAAGGACAAGCTGGCTGAGTATTTAATCCCCGCTGATGCCGCCACAAAACTCCGTGCCGTGTTTGCCAACCTGGCATGGGACCCCAAGACTCCCCTTGCACAATTCAACGACGACTTTAAAGCCCTCCGGCAGAAGATCAGGATTATCACTAAGTCGAGGTTAGATAATGCACACGACGCGGGGGTTATTGAGTCCTACCTTACTAAGATCCAGAATACATGCCTAAAAGAGAAAAACAATGGCCCTGCTTCAGGGGTGTATGCTATGTTCACGTCTTGGGAGGCATGTTGGGTAGGTGCACAACGTCCCACACTCACCAAGATCATGACCTTCCTGGCTCGTCAAGATGACACTCAGAACTACCACACGGCATATACCCTCTCCCATTCATTGGTCAGCCCCTCCTCCCACCCCCTCACCACTTCCCAGGGTGGAGACGTTATAGACATCTACAAGGCTGAGGTAAAAGGTAGCAACCACCGAGCTTGGGGAAGAGACAGACCCACGTTTGGTAAGGGAAGTGGGAAGGACAGGGGCAGTAAGAGCGAGAAGGATATGAAGGGGAGAGAGCTGAAGGGAGATGAGAAGAAACAGAGAGGGGATGAGAAGGACCATAACTCCGAATGGCTAAGGAAACAGCGTTCTTTCCACTGCGGGACAGCCGGGCATCTCAAGAAGGATTGCAAGGGATACAAGAAACTAATTGCTGCCCTGGAAAGGCGGGATGCCAAAATCACGGAGGTGGAGACTAGTGATGAGGAGTTGAGAAAAGACTAAGAGGTTGCTCAACTGCGGAGCCACCCCTAGTGCTGGAGGATGCGTGTGAAGGGAAACAACATATGGGACAAATAACACCACAGGATGACGGGATCGAGGATGACGGGATGGAGACACTGTATATAAGTGATGTACTTTCAAAATCCAATTTACTACAGTTTCATGGTTACACTGTCCTGAATATTGAGACGTCCTTGCACATACTCCAACAGCGAGCAGCAAATAGCTTGAACCCTATGCGGAAGGTGGGAAGAGTGAGAGAGAGTACGAAGACTGAGGATGCTAGCAAAGGGGGGAGTGTGAGGATGGGTGGTGAGAGTGAGGAGGTGTTGACGGTTGTGAGTGAGAAAAGGAACAGACGTCCGAAAGTGTCAACACGGCGAACTGTGTGGAGAAGAGCTTTAATCCTGAAGGACGATGGTACCTCCTACAATTTCGTCAGCTCGTCATACCTAGACCGACTGCGGAAGATGGATGGTGTGGTGATTATGACAAAGGATGCTGGTAGAATGAAAGTGAACACCGCGACAGGCAAAGACGTGCACCGAAAAGTACTGGCAGACGTACAAATCCGGATTGGCACCTACACTTACCATGCATAGTTCACAGTCTTCGACGTTGCTGATTATGACATTGTGCTTGGGAAACAATAGATAGTGGATATCAACCTCCGACATGCCATCGACCATCGCACAAACGTGATGTGGATATAGGAAGGGACTGGGAAAAATGACTCGCTTCATATTTTGACAGGCATCCACACCCCCATTGACCAACTAAGTACCCTGCTAGCCCAGATCAAGGAGGAAGCAGCTACGGAGGGTATCGATCTGTCCTTCGGGTATGAGATGGAGATGGCCAGGGAGGGGGTGTTCTGGGTTGACATAAGAAGGGTGGAGGCACAAGTGGAAAGCCTGGAGAGCCTGATTCCCAAGAAGCAGCGGAGGGGAATGGGGCGGCGGAAGCTAATCCGACTGGAATAGCAGGTGAGAGACGCTCTCCAGCAGGAAAAGCTCCAGCAGGAAAAGACCGAGGTCGATGCTCAAAAACCCGATGCTCAGCACATCCACAAGCCCGAAGCTCAGCGGATAATCAATGATAATCTCGTGCTATTCATGATCCCGACAACCCCGCCGCCAGCTAGGGAGACGTTCCGCATCAAGCTGAGTGTCACGGGTATTGACACAATCATCTAGTTTAGGTAGTCCATATGCTAGGACTTGACTTGCAGGCTAGTATAGTCGCTCTATAAGTATTGAGGTCAAGCCTACGCATAGTAAGGCAAGAAGCACTATTCAGGACTATTTAGTTAGAAGACTTTGTGGGATGCTACAGATCTAGCTATTAGTTAAAAAGTGGAGCAAGTGGCTCTCCGAATTGGCAGGCGGTACCTAGATCACTTATTGGAGTGGTCACTAGACAGTGGAGTAACTAGAGTGAGTGGATGCTGCTAGATCATGATGATTGTTAGCAAATTGTGACGGCAAGGAGGCTGCATGAAATCCACACTCATAGAATATTACAACATAGGCAGGAGCAGATATCTATATAAGAGACCATCTATGCGACTGTATAGAATTAGATAGTTAGCTAGAAGTGATAGCTTAAATTTATTCACGTATATTTTATTCTTGATTCTATTCTTGATCTTACGGCCATACTACTAGTACCCCTGTTATACTATTAATTTGAAAGCTCAACTTCTACCTATACGATGCCGCCAGTACTTGAAGTCAAATGGACACCAAGACTCTTGGACCTTTTGAACCCAGCAAAGTCTTTAATTATTCGAAACCTGCAAGAGCTCACGGCATATATATTAAAGCAAGAGCTCGCAAATGTGGTCCCCAAACCTGCGATGAAGATTGAAGACTATTGGGTATGGATCCAAGATATTATGGTAGTATTTATCAATGGACAACTGGCTAGAGTCCAAACCCATGCTAGTACTCTGCAAGATAAACATCAAATTCAGCTTGCCTATTTATGACAAGCGACTATATTCTTGGTTCAAGCCACAATGGAATTGGAATTCTCTCTAAAGACTACCATAGGTAGTTTAACGATTCCAAGTCAGAAACCAGAAGAATTACAGTAGCAATGGAGACCATACCCAATACAGCTTCTATTCCTTAGTAAGCAACTGGAGAACGAGATTTGAGATGGGACCTATCTGGAGTTATCACAATCCCAGGACCTCACTCTAACAGATAGTTGATCTGATAGTTCTAGTAAGGATAAAGTGACTTCACGAAGACCTCACGTCGAGAGGTCAGAACCGAGAGGTTACAACCGAGAGATCTGAACCGAGGCCTAGCAATGCAAGCACAGAGATCCGGGGCAGTGATATGAAGGATATCACTGAGAGATCAATCTAAGTTGCAGCCAGACGTTTGCGAAATGGCTATAGGGCTACACTGCATTCGATCTGGGCGATTTAGGCTATGTTCATTGAGGCATTGAGAAGTTCTTTGGCATGAAAGTTGGTAGTAGGATAATTGCCTATATTACAAGCCTCCCATCCATAAGCTGCAGAGCTCTCCAATAGAACATGAGCTCTGAGAGCTCCGAGATTATATAAGCTCCAACAGCTCCGAGATTATATGAGCTCCGCCAGCTCTGATAGATCCGATAGACCACGAGCTGCGCAAGCTTCAAAACGATATGAGCTCCAAGAGCTCCGATGGGATATGAGCTTTGAAAGCTCTGGAACGACATGAGCTCTGAGAGCTCTGAAAAGAGAAGAGCTCCGAGAACTCCGATAGAATGTGAGCTTCGAAAGCTCTAAAACAAGGTGAATGAAAAGCTCACAGAATGGTGACGAGGGGCACAGAGAGCCATAAAAAGCTTGATGAGTGGCAAGGAGCTTAGGAAAGCTAGGAGGATAGAATTGAGAGTTGAGATGAGAGTGATTGGATGGTCACTGATAGGTGGGAAGCCTCCAATATATAGGAAAATTCACCATGCCAAGAATACCGAATATACCAAATATTCGCCATGCCAAGAATGCCAGATATGATATCCACAGCCTGAGTTCCGCCATCCTATCAGATATATATATATCACCTAATTCCTCCCAACCTCCAACATCATCACCACTCCCAATCACCACTCCAAATGATCACCAATCCCTAATCATGCAATCACCACGAATTGCATGCATGCATTACAAGCGTATCTAGAAAAGCTTGTACAGCAAAATACTAGTATCCAGAAGGCTTGTATTTGGCTGAAAAATAGATCACAGTCTAGAGAAGCATCAGAGACCCATTGAGGTACTGAGTACAAGTCAACAACCAACCCTAGGAGCTGGTATGCACTATGTACAGCTAGTAGAGCTGGTAATAGGAAAACATACCAAGCACTAGCATGAGGGGTTGGACAAATCAAGGACAAGGTCTAGAGGACATATAGCAAGAATGGGTTATGGAGCAGGCAAATTCCAGCTCAATCCATTGCTAGGAGAGCTACAGCAACAAGCCAATGTCCCAAAGCCGAAGAAGAAAGTATGCCGTAGTCCTAGGACATACTCCTAAGCATACTACCCTCTCGATTGCGGAATTGCAATTGCTGGACAACAAGAATGAGCCTGTTAGGGCGATTGTGCAGTGAGCACATAGCCAGCGAACTGGTTGCTAAACAGAATGCATAGGATACGCATGAAAGAGAGTCTGGGAAGAGTCTGGGAAAGAGGTAGGAATTAATGTTGGGAATTGATCCTATTAGGATATTAGGGATAGGTCTACGAAAATGAATTTTAATAGACTTCCCTATAGGATAGGCTGCTAGAGTTCATACTGAGACCAGGAGCCAGAAGAGCTCACTGGAAAATAGTACAAAGTGACGAGCTGAGAGCTCATCAATAGGGGACAAGCTATGAGAGCTTATCTATAGGCCAAGAGCTGCAAAAGCTCAATAGAAAATACAAAGCAACGAGCTGAAAGCTTATCGAATGCTATATGAGCTAGGCAAGCTCACTGAATGCAATATGAGCTCTGTGATATGACATAAGCTCTAAGTGCTGCAATGATATGAGCTCCGAGAGCTCCGATAGGATATGAGCTTTGAAAAGCTCTCAAACGATATGAGCTCTGAGAGCTCTGATATATAATATAAGCTTTGCAAGCTCCTACAACATGAGCTCCAAGAGCTCTACAATACGATGTGAGCTCCGAAGGGTCTACAATACGATGCGAGCTCCAAGAGCTCTATGACCAATATGAGCTCCGAGAGCTCGGCCATCCCTGATGTGAGCTCGAAAGCTCATCAACTGGTATGAGCTCATGCAATGCAATATGAGCTAGGAGAGCTCATCCAGGCAATACGAGCTAGAAGAGCTTAATCAAACAAGAAGAGCTCAATCAAGTGAGAAGAGCTCAATCAAGTAAGAAGAGCTCAATCGAGCTAAAAGAGCTCAATCAAACAAGAAGAGCTCAATCAAGTGAGAAGAGCTCAATCAAGTGAGAAGAGCTCAATCAAGTGAGAAGAGCTCAATCAAGTGAGAAGAGCTCAATCGAGCTAAAAGAGCTCAATCCAACAAGAAGAGCTCAATGAATTGAGCTGAGCTAGGAAGCTAGCTCATACACGGTGATGAGCCAACGAAAATCTCACCGATAGATTTGAGCTTTGATAGCTCCAACAGCATGAGCTTTCAGATAAAACCTCCCAGAACTCACCAATAGATACGAGCTTTGAAAGCTCACTGACAGATACGAGCTCCAAGAGCTCTACCGGATGACACGAGCTCTGAGAGCTCTACCGATAGACATGAGCTTACTGACAGACGTGAGCTCCGAGAACTCTAACTCCCGATATGAGCTGCACTAGCTCCAAAACCCCCGGAAGTGAGCTCCGCAAGCTCGATAGCCAAGGCAAGCTGGGTTGGATATTTGGATGACATGCATTATACCTTTTCCCACTATCGTGAGCTTTTTCCCACAGGGTTTTGCCGCACAGAGGTCTTTAATATCAATGGCATATGGGGATACCTATATAGTTGGCAATGCAGAAGTTTGATGGCAATAACATGAGGTAAAATAATCGGTCGAGACGCCCTTTAGGAGAGGGGAGTACTAGCACCACTGAGCTAGAAACCAGAAAACAATCAGAGATATATCAGTACCATTGGCAGCAGTGTATACATCAGCAAAGAATATTCGGCGTCTACGATGCCGGACTTCATTCATGCCTCTTGTGTCTTTTATTGACACCCACAGAGTTCTTCTTTGTCCAAATGCCTCTTAGTGGCACCCATACTGCCTCTGGTAGTACCCAGTGGCCCCTGGGCGCCATGGTTCTCGATTAGTAGGTGTCTGAAAGCACAGTTTGCCTTTTGTATCACTTGGGACGTCAGAGGCACAAAAGGCAAACCCTTTTCCTTCCTGATATACTTCCATATACTCCTAACCACAGCACAGCACTAGTATGACAGAATACTAGTATGCAGAACACGAACAACAGAGTGAAATCTCAGAAGCCCCTAGAATAAGTGAAATAGTGGAGTCAGAATTAGTGGAATTCTACCATGTTAAGAGAAGTATCCCTTCTACAAAACCATCCTATTGAGGCTGCACAGAGAGTTAGTTGAGGAGTCTATGTCTAAGAGGCCTAAGAAGCAGACATTAGGAATAGCCAAAACTACAGAAATACAGAATACAAGGAGTTACAGCACTGTGTACAAGGCCAATATGCTGACATAGCTAGAACCCGAAACTTACGCATAAATTGCCTATGTAAGAATACACAGAGTGACTCAAAACCCTGAATATCCTGATAAACCTCAGAGGCCACAGGAGACAAATCAGTATACTAGGTAATAGCCACGCAATGCTCGTGGATACAGAATAATCCAGTGGATATAGAATCGTCCTGCAGACAAAGATCCAGCGGACAAAGATCTAGTGGACAAAGGTCCAACGGACAAGAGGTCTAACGGACAAGAGGTCCAATGGACAAGAGGTCCAACGGACAAGAGGTCCAATGGACAAGAGGTCCAACGGACAAGAGGTCCAACGGACCAGAGGTCCAATGGACAAGAGATCCAACGGATGAGAGGTTCAACGGACAAGAGGTCCAATGGACAAGAGGTCCAACGGACAAGAGGTCCAACGTATAAGAGGTCCAAGGGACAAGAGGTCCAGCGGACAGAGATCTAGTAGACAGAGATTTAGTAAACGGAGGTTCAATATCATAACCCAGGAAGTGAGTTATTATAAGGGATATGGAAAGCTACTTGGAGTAGACTGCAAGAGGGGTTTTTGGAAACAAGAATACGGATAGCCAGATGGCACAACCAACATCTTTAGAACAGCCTTCCTTTAAGACTGGTGATTTGGTGATGCTCGATAACCGCCATATAGCAACCAAACGTCCAAGCCGAAAACTGGATCACAAGAAGACTGGTCTATTGAAAATACTTGAAGCAGTTGGCAATCGAGCTTATCGGCTAGAATTACCAGCAAAATCAGCTATCCACAATGTATTTCATGTCAGCCTTCTAGAACCATACTATGTCAACTTGAATCTAACGTCACCAATATCAACTCTTTAACATCCAATACCTGAGATAATTGCTGGAGAAGAAAACTGGGTCGTTCGAGGTATTGTAGGGAGCCGGCAAAATAATAGAAAGCATGGTCAGCCAGTTGAATACCTGGTGCTCTGAGAGGGTTATCCAGATGAGGATGCGACATGGAAACCTTGGGAACACATTCAAGAAACTGCGGAAGAAGTATTAGCAGGGTTTCACCACAAGTATCCTGACATGCCCACAGAGTTAGATACATACCAGAGCAAGCGGGTCCAGAGCAAGCGAATCCAAAGCAACCAAATCCAGAACAAGTAAATCCAGAGCAAGCGAATCCAGAGCAGGGTTAAGAGCAAGAGGGTTGAAAGCAGGCAGGATAGGAGCACGCGAGTTAGGAAGCAGCGCAATCAAACAAAGCGATGAAAAAAGTTGCAAAAACCTTGCTTCTTGTGCTCGATCCCAGTATTGTTTCCACCAAATGGAAACGTGCCAAAGAAACCCATGATTAAAGCCAAAGAAACCTACGATATTAAAGCCAAAGAAACCCACAGTTATTTTTTATAAGAAAGCCAAGGTTGGAACAGTTGATCACACCATATCCAGCTAGCCGGAGGATTGATCGTTTTTAGCCCTTTACGGAGATACCAGGAATCGAACACAGGACCCTTTGCAGCGGTAAAGATGAGCCGGGCCCTTACCAACTATGTCAGGAAACCTAATGACCCAGAGGTCAAAAAATAAAGTTTAAACCTACTATATAAATGGGTTGTTGGAATTATTTAGTTAGTTTTGCATACTGATTATATGCAATTATTAGTCGCTAGGATTAAATGTTATTCTGGTGGACTAGAACTCTAAGAGGGGAGTAGTGTCATGGGTATTGACACAATCATCTAGTTTAGGTAGTCCATATGTGTAAAGGTTTGGTCTTGAGATTTATGTAAGGACTTATATAATCATAAGTTTATCTTATGTAATCTTCAAGATAGTTGTTATTGAGATAGTTGATTTGTAAGAGGTCAGGTGATGTGCCAAGAGGCACAAGAGTTTTAACAGGTTGATCTCTTGTATTTGTTGCTATCTGAATAAACTGATGATGAAAAGAAAAGCTATCTGTCGGGGCTTGATCCCTTTATATCCCTCCATGGGACAAGGATCTACATGAGTAGTGATGTCATAGCTTTCCTTCTCTGAGTCATCCTTGTGACTCATCCTGTGACTCACCCCATGAGTCATTCCTCTGAGTCATTCTCTGACTCATCTCTTCTTAGCTATCTGATAAGGAAATGATCACATGATTTCTATCTAATCTGATTCTTAAGAAAATACATTGTCTTCCAGGAGGCCACATGATATGTTCCACCTGGTTCTCACATGACTTTAGGGTAAGGAAAAGATATGTCTTTTGGAAAATATATATCTTCCTTACAATATGCTAGGACTTGACTTGCAGGCTAGTATGGTCGCTCCATAAGTACTGAGGTCAAGCCTATGCATAGTGAGGCAAGAAGCACTATTCGGGACTATTTAGTTAGAAGACTCTGTGGGATGCTACAAATCTAGCTATTAGTTAAAAAGTGTAGCAAGTAGCTCTCTGAATTGGCAGGCAGTACCTAGATCACTTATTGGAGTGGTCGCTAGACAGTGGAGTAACTAGAGTGAGTAGATGCTGCTAGATCATGATGATTGTTAGCAAATTGTGACGGCAAGGAGGCTGCATGAAATCCACACTCATAGAATATTACAACATAGGCGAGAGCAGATGTCTATATAAGAGACCATTTATGCGACCATATAGAATTAGATAGTTAGCTAGAAGTGATAGCTTAAATTTATTCATGTATATTTTATTCTTGATTCTATTCTTGATCTCACGGCCATACTACCAGTACCCCCATTATACTGAGGAAGGAGGGAAAGATACCTAATCACCACTCTTGGTGAACATCTGCGTTTGAAGATGAGGAGTTGAGGTGGCAAATCGAGGTAGCCATAGAAAAGGGTTGGATCTCCCCTTCAACCTCGGAGTTTGCATCACCAGTGCTATTTGTACCCAAGAAGGATGTAAAACTACGGATGTGCATTAACTATCGCGGTCTAAATGGTGCAACGGTCAAAGACCGCTACCCTATCCCTAATATCGAGGATTTGTTGGATAAACTAACAGGGGCATCATGGTTCACGAAACTAGACATAGCTAGCGGATATCACCAATTCGCCATTGCAGTGAAGGATCGTCCCAAGACTGCCTTTGTCATGAAGTTCGGTATCTTTGAGTGGAATGTTGTCCCTTTTGGTCTCTGTAATGGCCCTTCATTTTTCATGCATATGATGACAAAGATGCTGGCCAAGGACCCGGCCCTACGGATGTTCTGTGCAGTGTACTTGGATGATATCCTCATATTTAGTAAGAGTAAGGCAGAGTACATAGCTCATGTCAAGAGAATATTCAAAATCCTGCAGGCTGAGCAGTTTCGGCTGCAGCCATCAAAATGCGAGTTCTTTACCCGTGGTGTTGAGTTCTGTGGTTTCTAGGTGGATGGGGCTGGAATTCACACCGAGCAGGCAAAGGTTGCGGCAGTACAGGACTAGCCTACTCCCACAATGCCGAGAGAGGTGAAGGGATTCCTTGGGCTGACAGGATATTACTGCAAATTTATCCACCACTATGCCCACAAGGCCCTACCGCTGAATGAGGTGGCCCTGAAGCCTAAGGAGGAGTTCCAGTGGACACCAGTTGAGGAGGCAGCATTCAAGACCCTGAAGAAGGCAATCACCTCGGCTCCTGTACTGGCAATACCAGTTAAGGGTGGCCATTTTTCTCTTCGGACTGACTGTTCCAAGTTTGCAATGGGGGTGGTGCTCACACAGGAACAAGGGAAGAGGCACAGTGAGGGAAAGAGGCACAGTAAGGGGAAGAGGCATAGTGACATGGTAATTGGGTATTTCAGTCGTAAGCTGAAGAGAGCTGAGACATGATACCCTACATATGACTGGGAGCTACTGGCAATCAAGAATGCTGTACTCCATTTCCGGTACTACCTTCATGGTCAGAGTTTTACAATCTATACCGACCACGCCTCAATTCAGCATGTGCTTGTACAGCGAACATTATCCAGCCACCAAGTTAGATTGTTGGACACGATGAACTACTTCCACTATGAGATCAAGTACTGGCCTGGGGCAAGGAACCAGGTTGCGGATGCCCTAAGCCACCGTCCAGACTATCGTGATGAGGAGATGGGTTTGCAAACTATGACATACGATACTCAAGAGAAGGAGGTAGAGGCTCATGAGTGGGAAGTAGACTTGTGAGCGGAGACTCATGAGGAGGAGTTAGACTTGCAAGCTATGGAGTATGCGATTTCTGCCGGTGCGGAGTGGAGAACAGAGGTGGCTAGCCGATATATGGAGGACCCCTACTTCAGCCCAGTGGTGAAACTCCTGGCTAGGGAATAGGACCTTGTGCGTGAGGGGAAGGATGTAAGCAGTTTGTCGAGGAAATTATCAAAGGAATTCGAACCCCTGATTATCCAGCGACGGAAGAGGTTCTGGATGGAGAATGATGGCCTGCTATTCACCAGGCGCTGGCGGCAGGACGACAGCCCAAGAGAGGATGATGCAGTGTTGTGTGTCCCCAGAGAGGGTAACCTATGATACCAACTATTTCACGAGTGCCACGATATGGAACTAGGCGGCTACTTTGGTGCTAACAGAACATACGAACTGCTGGCGGAGAGATTCTTTTGACCTAGAATGCTGCCATCTGTTAAGTCCTACGTTAAGTCTTGTGATACATGCCAATGCACAAAGCCTGGGAGTACCACTCCTGGACTACTGATGATACTACCAGTGCCTCAAGACCAGTGGTCGAGGATCGAAATTGACTTCATAACCAAGTTACTAACTACTGGTAGTGGTAATGACTGTATTGCAACGATTATTGACCACCTCATAAAGCGTGTACATTAGTTCCCAATGAAGGAGTTAACGAGTGCACAAGAGTTCACTTGGCTATTTGTGAAGCATTACGTCCGGCTACATGGCTTGCCCAGTGTGATTGTCTCGGACCAGGATACACGACTCATGAGTGACTTCTGGCAGGAGGTGTGGACCAACCTAGGCTCAAAACTGAAACCCAGCACTCCTTTTCACCCTCAAACTGATAGTCAGGCCGAGAAGGCGAATGCCGTAATCTCCTGATACTTACAGGCCTTTGCCACCAAATATGAGCTGGAATGGGATCAGGTACTGGCATTGGGCGAGTTCAATTATAATGCCATACGGCACAGCAGCACCAAAGTCTCACTGTTTGAACTTGACCCAGGCTATACCCCTAGCCTCCCCGTAGATTTGATCTCTAGAGCGGTGCGGAGGGGGACCCGCTCTGCCACAGGTGGAGAGTTCATGGAGAGGCTTAGCACAATACTGCACACCGCTCGGACATTACTGAGCGAGGTGCAGTTCCACCAGGTGGCAGCTCATAAGGTTCGTCCGCAATCTGACATCACCATTGGAGATGAAGTCCTACTCTCAACAAAACACCTCCTCACCTCATATGGTAATGTGGCTACAGATGGCTCTAGGAAGCTGCAGCATGCCTTCGTGGGCCCCTTTAAGGTACTCTCTATGAGAGGCAATGCTGCGACCCTGGAATTGTCTCACGACTTGGGGATTGACCCCACTCAGAATGTAGGCTACCTGAAAAAGTATATCTCAGCAAATGATGGGCGGGCCATCCTGCCCCCCCCGCCCCTGCGGCAGGCTCCGACAGGCACTGTTCATAAGGTCGAAGGCATGCTGGATCATGCAAGGTCTGGGACAAATCAAAGAAATTGGTTGTATTTGGTGAAGTGGAGAGGCTTTGATGACTTCTACAATGAGTGGTTGAGCGGTGGGAAGTTAGCTGATTCAAGGGAGTTGGTGGACGAATACCATAGGAGACAGGGACTGGCAAGAGTGAAGTGGGGTATGACAAGGAAGGAGAGGGAGACCTGAGACAGCAAGGCGAGGAAAATCAAGAAAGTAACGTTATGCATAGGGGTAGGAGGTTAATGGTTGGCTGATAGTTAGTTTGTTTGTTTTTACTCATCAATCATCAGCAAAAAAACTCGTGCGTTGCAACGCGCTACCTAGCTTTGCAACACTCTTTCTGCACTATGTCCCTTTCTACCCGCGCCAATGCTCCCCTTTCTTACGTCCGTTCTCAATTCCCCTTCCCACTGAATTTGCCCCACAATGCCCTACATCTGATCCCTTGCCTTGGTTATGCCTACTTTGCATTACGTCCATTCTCAATGCCCTATGTCGCTTGACTTAGTGAAATTTCATCTCTCAACTCGCTGGCTAGGTAGTACTTGTTGGGTGGGGAAATGAGGTCACCAAACATAGGTATCTATGATACTCTGCCATTACTCGATTTCGCATACAATAGCTAATAACTCACACAGGTCTTAACTACGCATAGCTATTTACTCTCCTGGTACTCACCAGCTGAGGCTGCGATTTCACCAGACACAGGTAATAACTCACCTACTACTCAGCTGCTGGGGTAGTGCTTTAAGTAACAACTCTCCCAGTACTTGGCAGGTGGGGGAATAAACTCGCCAGTCTTAGGTATCTACTCTGCCACTACTTACTGCCTGGGGCAGTAATTTCACACATGATAGCTAATAACTCTGCTAGAACTCACTGGCTGTGGCAGCAATTTCGCCAGACAACTCTATTCACTCGCCCAATACCTACCAGCTATGATACCGAATTCACAATTACTATATTGGGATATTGCCGCCTGGAATTTAAAGGCCTAATTTGGGATCAGTTCCATCAGATGTGATGAATCCGACTGAACCGGTGGAAGGTTGGGGAGGCTGGGTGTAAGACAACATGGCAGGAGGGTGGATCTGACGCA
>Ga0307514_10003174_pt1 | contig 16071 bp, 10 predicted proteins | sample 16_EM_MG_FD_203088 | JGI IMG/M metagenome (GOLD analysis project Ga0307514, IMG submission 203088) | Populus trichocarpa ectomycorrhiza microbial communities from riparian zone in the Pacific Northwest, United States - 16_EM | ecosystem: Host-associated > Plants > Roots > Unclassified | place...
GCCGAGGCGTAGTCCGGTTCGAGGGAGACGGCCCGGCCGAGCTCGGTGACGGCCTCCTCGTACCGGTCGACGTGCCGGTAGGCGTCACCCCGCTCCGACGCGACCCATGCCTCGTCGGGCGCGAGCGCGACCGCGCGGTCGAAATCGGCGAACGCCTCGTCCGGCTCCCCTCTGTCGCGACGCAGCCGAGCCCTGCGCACCAGCGCCCACACATACTCGCCGTCGATGCTCAGCGCACGGTTGAAGTCGGCGAGCGCCTCGTCGTACTGCCCGAGAACCTGTCGGCAGACGGCTCGCCCGGTCAGGACCTCGTCGTTGGTCGGGTCGAGGGCGACGGCACGGTCGAAGTCCGCGATTGCCTCCTCGAAACGGGCCGAGAGCCGATAGGTCTCCGCGCGCTCGGAGATGATCCACCCGGTGTCGGGGGCCAGTTCGTCCGCCCGGTCGAAGGCCGCCAGCGCGGCCGGGAGGTCGTCCATCAGCCGGTGGGTGTAGCCACGGCCGTAGTGGGCCCAGGACAGCTCCGGATCGAGTTCGAGCGCCCGGGCGTACTCCTCCAGCGCCCGCCCGTACTCCCCGCCGTGGCGCAGTTCCCTGCCCCGCAGTGTGTGCGCCGCCGCCCGGCCGCCGGTGTCCAGTCCCGGCCGGGCCAGGAGAAGGTCCATCGCCCCCGCCACCCCGGTCTCGTCGTCCGCGAGCGCCTCGCCCAGCTCCCGGCCCCACTCCCTCAGGGCCGCGTTGTCCGTCGCGTCGCCCGCCTCCGCCAGCATCCGCGCCCAGCGACGGCCGGCGACCGCGTCCTCGCGGCAGGTCAGGACCAGCGACCGCAGTGCCTCGCCGAGCGCCGCGGGCGGCCTGGCGCAGAGCAGGTGGTACGTCTCCTCCAGGCGCAGCCCGCGCCACTCCTCGTCCTCCCACAGGTCCTCGGGCTCCCGGCCGGCCCCGACGTCGTCGCCCCAGCGGGCGAACGCCTCCGCCAGCCGCCGGTGCCGCCCGGCCCACTCGCGCGGGGACGTGCGTCGCTCCATGCGCAGCATCGGCGCCCGTACGACGTCGTGGTACTGCACCCGTTGCCCGCGTTCGCCGACGAACGGCAGCCCGGTCAACCACTCGTACAGCGCGTCCAGTTCGTCGTCCGGGCGGTCGACGACCAAGACCCGGAAGACGTCGGCGTCGAGCCACCGGGGCAGGGCGCAGATCCCGGCGACCTTGCGGCGGACGGACGGTTCCGACTTCAGGAACAGTTCCACCGCGCCGGCGCTCGGGTCGCTCACGGCGTCCGGGTCGCCGGGGCGCTTGTTGGCGAGCGTCGACACGAGGACGGGCAGGCCGCCCGTGAGGCGCAGCACCTCCTCGACGACCGGCTCGGCCACGACACCCTTCCCGGCGAGCAGCCGGCGCGACTCGGTCTCGGTGAACGGCGCGAGCGGCACGTCCGCCACCGGGTCCAGGCCTCTCCAGCGGGCGAGGTCCAGCGGGCGCTGCCCGGCGGTGACCACGACGACGGTGGCGGGCAGCCCGCCGTCCGCCGTGCCGCGCGTGATCATCTCGTGCAGCCACGGGTCGAGAAACAGGCCTGTCCGCTCGTACGTGTCGAAGAACAGGACGATCCACTCGGAGGCGGAGGCGGAAGCCGAAGCGGAGCCGGAGCCGGAGGAAGCGGCGGCGGCAGCGGCGGCAGCGCGCAGTTCGCGGAGCAGGATCGGCGTGAGCACCTTCTCGGGCGACGTCACGAGTTCGATGTCGTCGGGGTTGCGGAAGCGGGCGCCGAGGCCGGCCCGCAGACGGTCGGCGCCCAGCGCGAGCCGGTCCGCCGGGAGGGCGCTCGTGAGGAGGCTCCCGCCCGGCAGGGTGGCCTCCACGGCGGCCATGCCCAGCCCCACCGCGGCCCTGCTGCCGGCCGACGCCGCCTCCGGCTCCGGTGCGGGGCCGCCGGCCAGCGCGGCGAGGGCCGCCGCCTCCGCCTCGTGCCGCCGCTCCTGGTACGCGGTCAACCGCCGCTCCAGGTCCTTCAACCGCCTTCCCTGGTAAGCGAATTGCTCGCAGATCTCCGACAGCGCCTCAGGGACGCTGCCGGCGTGCTCGTCGACGTACGCCGTGAGCGCCCCGCGTTCGCGTGCCAGGTGCTGCAACTCCTGGACCAGGAAGGTCTTTCCGACGCCCGCGGTGCCGTGCACATGGAAGCGGAAGCGTTGTCCGGGGTCGCCGGGCCGGAGGTCGAAGTTCCGCAGGAACACGGTCCGTTCGGTGTCCCGGCCGACGAATCCGGCACGGTTGCCCTGCTGGATCAGCTCCTGCCTCGACGGTCCTGCCTGCGCCACCCGTCCGCCTCCTTGCCGCTGCCGGTCCCGCTCCCGGTCCCGCTTCTGGTCCCGCTTCCAGTCCGGGTCCCAGTCTGGCTCAGGCTGCCGGAGATGACCTAGGAGTTGGCAGGCGGGGCGGTCCTTCCTCACATCCGCCTCCCGTCATCCACCTTCCGGCCATCCGCCGTCCGATGGAGCGAGCCGCGAGCCGGTCCCTCGCAGGTACCGGCGACCGGGACCGAGCGGTACGCGCGACGGACATTCCCGCCGCGACGCAACTGTCCGCCTGACCACTCACGTCCCTGAAGAGGTACCAACTTCCGTCCCTGCCAAGTGAGTTCGCGGGGAACTGCTGTCATCTCCAGGGGGAGACTTGAACAGACAGATGAAGAGGGCGTACGCCACCACGGTCGCCGCTGCGGCCGCGGTGGCGCTGACGGCGGGCATGACCGGCCCGGCGTCGGCGGGCGGTTCCACGGCGGCCGGGGAGGCCACGACGGTCGGGGCGAGCGCGGCGACGAAGGGACCGGCCGGGAAGGGGCCGGTCGCGCATCGCGTCACGCTCATCACCGGTGACCGGGTCGCCGTCGACGCGAAGGGCCGCGTACTCGGTGTCGAGCGCGCGGAGGGCCGTGAGCACATCGCGATCCGTACGCTCACGGAGTCCGAGTCCGGACACTCGCTGGTCGTGCCGGCCGACGCACAGCGCCTGATCGCCTCGGGCAGGCTCGACCGCCGGCTCTTCGACATCACCGAGCTGAGCGGGAAGGCGGTCCGCGCCTCCCACGGGCGGGGCCTGAAGGTGATCGTCGGCTACCAGGGCACGGCGCGGGCCGCGAAGGCGGACGTACGCGCGGCGGACGACACCGAGGTCCGCCGCACTCTGAAGTCGCTGAACGCCGAGGCCGTCAGCACCCGGGACCCGGCAGGCCTGTGGGCGACGGTGACGGACACGCAGGGCGGGAGCACGCGGGCCGCGTCCGGCGTCGCCCACATCTGGCTGGACGGCGTCCGCAAGGCCGGCCTCGACAAGTCCGTCCCCCAGATCGGCGCGGACAAGGCCTGGGCGTCCGGGTACGACGGCAAGGGCGTCCGGATCGCCGTGCTCGACACGGGCGTCGACGCGACCCACCCGGACCTCAAGGACCAGGTGGTGGCGGCCAGGAACTTCACCCCGTCCCCCGACGCGACCGACAAGTACGGCCACGGCACGCACGTCGCGTCCATCGCCGCCGGTACGGGTGCCCAAGTCGGCCGGGGCGTACAAGGGCGTCGCGCCCGGCGCCGAGCTGCTGAACGGCAAGGTGCTCGACGACGAGGGTTCCGGTGACGACTCCGGCATCCTCGCGGGCATCGAGTGGGCCGCCGAGCAGGGCGCCGACGTCGTGAACCTCAGCCTGGGCGGCGGCGACACCCCCGGGCTCGACCCCCTGGAAGCGGCGGTCGACAAGTTCTCCGCCGGCAAGGGCATCCTCTTCGCCGTGTCGGCGGGCAACGACGGCGAGTTCGGTGAGCAGACCATCGGCTCCCCCGGCAGCGCGGAGGCCGCGCTCACCGTCGGCGCGGTGGACGGCGACGACAAACTCGCCGAGTTCTCCAGCCGAGGGCCGCGCGTCGGCGACGGCGGCATCAAGCCGGACGTCACGGCACCCGGCGTCGACATCACGGCCGCGGCGGCGCCCGGCAGCGTCATCGAGCAGGAGGTTGGCCAGAATCCGGAGGGCTACCTGACGATCTCCGGTACGTCGATGGCGGCCCCGCATGTGGCGGGCGCCGCCGCGATCCTGAAGCAACGGCACCCGGACTGGACGTACGCCGAACTGAAAGGCGCGCTGACTGCCTCGACAACCGCCGGCACCAACTACCAGCCCTACCAACAGGGTTCGGGCCGCATCGCCGTCGACCGGGCCCTTGCACAGACGGTGGTCGCCGAGCCGGTGTCCGTGAACTTCGGCGAGCGGCAGTGGCCGCACACCGACGACACCCCGGTCGCGAAGGAGATCACGTACAGGAATCTCGGTACGACGGACGTCACGCTGAGCCTCTCCGCGACGGCGACCGACCCGAAGGGCGACCCGGCCCCGGCCGGTTTCTTCACGCTCGGGGCGAGGACGCTGACCGTCCCGGCGGGCGGCAGGGCTTCGGTGGACCTGACGACGGACACGAGGCTCGGCGGAACGCTGGACGGCACGTATTCGGCGTACGTCGTGGCGACGGACGGCGGTCAATCCGTTCGCACCGCCGCGGTGGTGAAGCGGGAGGCCGAGGCGTACGACGTGACGCTGAAGTTCGTGGGCCGGGACGGGCGGCCGACGCCCGACTACTGGTCGTTCGTCTCCGGCATCACCGGCGCGGCGCAGGGCAGTTACCGCGAACCGCACGACGCGTCCGGCACCGTGAAGGTCCGCCTCCCGAAGGGGACTTACCTCTTCGACACCACGATCTCCGAGGACCCGGAGGACTCCCGCGCGGGCACGGACTGGCTGGTCCAGCCGCGGCTGGACGTCACCGGCGACATGACGGTGACGGCCGACGCGCGCACGGCGAGGCCGGTCGACATCACCGTGCCGGACAGCGCGGCGAAGCCGACGTGGGTGGCGCCGAGGTACTGGTACGCCGGTGAGGGCCACAACATCGAGACGGGCGTGGAAGTCGACACGTTCGGCAGCCTCCGGACGGCGCATCTGGGCCCGGAGGTCACCACCGGCTCGCTGAACCAGCAGTGGCTCGGCGTGTGGACCAAGGGGGCGAGCACCGAGTACGACGTGATGCTGGGCGGCAACACCCGCAAGCTCGCGACCGGTTACCGCAAGCACCTCCGCCCCGCCGACCTCGCCACGGTGAAGGTCGGCATGGGCGCGTCGGCACCGGGCAAGCGGGGTGAGCTCGGCGTGGCCGGCTACTTCCCGGAACTCGGCGGCATCTCCCCGATCACCGGCCCGCAGGACCTCCCGCGCACCCGCACGGTCCACCTCTCCACTCCGGACAACACCAGGTGGGACCTCTCCTTCCAGCAGTACGGCACCCCGGACGAGGAGGGCACCGCCCCCACCGAGTCGTACCACGCCTTCGAGGGCGGAGCCACGTACGAGACGCGCTTCAACGCGGGCGTACTGGGCCCGCGCCTCAGTCCGGCCGAGGGCATCTTCAGGGAAGGCGACACGATCACCGGCGAACTCCCCCTGCACGCGGACGGCGACGGGCACGCGGGCTGGACGAGATACGACTCGATCCACACAACCCTCTACCGCAACGGCGCCAAACTCACGGAGAACACCGACGCCCTGGACGGCAACGGCGAGGGCTTCACGGTCCCGTCCGACACGGCCGACTACCGGCTGACGACATCGGTCCACCGGGACCCGGCCCTCGCCACGGCCTCCACTCGCGTGGACACGAGCTGGACGTTCCGCTCCTCGAAGACCACGTCCCGCACCCAACTACCCATCTCCACGGCCCGCTTCACAGCGAAGACGGATCTGACGAGCCGTGCTCCCGCCGACAAGACGGCGGTGGTGCCGGTGACAGTCCAGGGCGCGGCGGCGGGCGACAACCTCAAGTCGCTTGCGGTGTACGCCTCCTACGACGGCGGCACGACCTGGCAGAAGACGCCCGTCAAGAACGGCACCATCACGGTGAAGAACCCGCCGAAGACAAAATCCATCTCCTTCCGGGCCAACATCACCGACAAGCAGGGCAACAGGTCGTCGGTGACGGTGTACGACGCGTACTTCGGCAAGTAGGGACCTGATTGCGATCCTCGCCGGTGCGGCGCCGCAATGGCGGTGCCGCACCGGTGCTCGTCACGGTGTCTGAACGCGGCGTGCCCACCTGCGGCCCCAGGCCTGGCTCGGCGCTTCGATGTAACGGTGGGTCAGCAGGCACAGGGGCAGCAGCACGGTGAAGAACGCCACTTGGAGTGCGAGATTGTCCTGCCGCCGTCGGCCGATGGTGCTGTCGATCACTGCCAGCAGCACTGGATGCACCAGGTAGACCGAGTAGCTGATCGTTCCCAAGCCGGTCAGCATTCGCGGTATGCGCCGGTGGCGCGACAACAGTCCGGCGCCGAAGGTGAGTACAGCCAGCAGGAATGCGACGATCCAGCCGCGTCGTGTGAAGTGGTCGTCGTCGCCGTACCAGTACGCGCTCCCCACGGCACAGACGACAACCACGGCGGCAGTGCCTGCCGCACAGCGCCAGGTGTGCTGACCGTTCTCAGCACGGTAGACGGCGGTGCCGAGGAACATCACCGCGAGGATCACCAGGCCCTCCCACAGCGGGACCGTGCCGTTGAGCGCGACCAGTGCGAGCGCCAGCACCCCGCCCAACACACCTCCGAACACCCGGAGCACGGGTGCCCTGGCGCTCGCACAGCAGATGGCAACCCCCATGGCGATCGAGGCGAAGGCGATCAGCGGGCCGGTGCCCACCAGGCCGGACAGGGCGGAGGCCGGCAGCAGCACCCCTGCCGTCACACTCACAGCGGCAAGCACGGCCAGGGTGACCGCGACCGCCGCGGACTGCTGGTGAAGGCGGACGGTGAAGAGAGCGACGACGAGCAGGTAGAAGGACATCTCGTAGGAGAGCGTCCACAGGATGAGCAGGAGATTGGGTGTCCCCAGCAACTCCTGGAGCATGGTGACGTGGGCGACGGCCACGGCGGCCGCGCTCTGCTGACCGAAGTCACGCATCTCCGCAATGCCCAAGATGTTGACGGCAAGGAGCACAGTGACGACAGCCGCCCACAGCGGGTACACGCGGAAGATCCGTCCGATCCAGAACGTCCGGACGCAGCCCCGGCGCTCCAGCGACGCGGGGATGATGTAACCGCTCAACAGGAAGAACACCATGATGCCGTAGCGGCTGGTGTTGAACTGCGGCATCAACTCCCGCCGGAAGTCGGCCATGAAGGTGTACGACGAGTGGTCGAAGACCACGACGAGTGCGGCGATGCCACGCAACGCGTCCAGCCAGCCCAACCGCGACGGACCTGCCGTCGCGATGGCATCCAGTAATCGCGATGCGACGGATGGCGGACGCGCCGGTGAGGCGGGGGCGAGAGGTGGGGATTCCATGCGTGGGCGGCGTCCTCTTCGGTGAGGTGTTCGTTGCGTTGTCGTGAGGCGGATGCCGGCGCCGGAGGGCAGACCGCGCTGTTCACATCACCGAGTTCAGCGGCCGGAGCATTGTTCGGCAGCACCGTTCCGGCGGCCGAACAATGACGGGGTACGCGAACCCTTCTGTTGTCATGGAGACGCATGGGTTGGCTGCCCGCTCTGATGCCGGGGCGGCAGGAGGAGGTGAGGGTGTGGCGGGGCGTCGTGAGGTGCCGGTGGATCCTGCGTCGGGTCCGGTGCAGCGGTTCGCGTTCGGGTTACGCAAGCTGAGGGCGGAGGCGGCCGGGATCACCTACCGGTCGCTGGCCCAGCGGGCGGGCTACTCGGTGACCACGCTCTCGCAGGCGGCGGCGGGCGAGCGGTTGCCGACACTGCCGGTGGTCCTGGCCTACGTGGGGGCGTGCGGTGGAAACCTGGCGGACTGGGAGGCCCGGTGGAAGGAGGCGGTGGAGGAGTCCGCCGGTGACAGCTCCCGGGACGATGACGGATCACTCACGCCGTACCGTGGCCTGGCACGATTCGAGACCGGGGACAGCGGGCTGTTCTTCGGCCGGGAGCAGCTCACCGCCGACCTGGTCGGCCTCCTGCGCCGTCGGCGGTTCGCCGCGGTCTTCGGCCCCTCCGGCAGCGGCAAGTCCTCCCTGCTGCGGGCCGGCCTGATACCTGTCCTCCGAAACCTTCAGGAGCCGGGCCTACGACCGGCCGCGATCCGGATCCTGACACCGGGCGAACGCCCCGCCCGCAGCCACGCGCCCCTCCTCACACCCGCAACTCCCCGCGACGACAGCGCCGACAGCGCCGGGGCGGACACGTTCGTGATCGTCGACCAGTTCGAAGAGGTCTTCACCCTCTGCCACGATGCGGCCGAGCGCGCCCACTTCATCGATCTGTTGCTGACGGCTCTGAAGCCCGAAAGCCGTCTGCGGGTGCTGTTGGCCGTACGAGGCGACTTCTACGGTCGCTGCGCCGAGCACCGTGACCTGGCCGAGGCACTGCGCGATGCCAACCTCCTGGCCGGAGGGATGAACCCGACAGAACTGCGCGACGCCGTCGTCAAGCCGGCCACGGCCGCCGGACTGACCGTGGAACGCGCTCTGACCAGTCGGCTGGTCAAAGAGGTCACCGACGCTCCGGGCGGGCTGCCACTGCTGTCCCACGCGTTGCTGGAAACCTGGCACCGCCGCCGCGGCAAGACACTGACCATGGCCGGGTACGAGGCGGCCGGCTGCCTGGACGGCGCGATCGCCAGGACCGCCGAGAAGGTCTACGGCCGGTTCACCGAAGAGCAGGCGGCTGTCGCCCGCCGGGTGTTGCTGCGCATGGTCGCCCCCGGCGACGGCACCCCTGACACGCGCCGTCCTGCCGAGCGCGCGGAACTGGCGGGCACCGGCCGGGACGACACCGCCGAGGTGGTCGAGGCACTCGCCGGGTCGCGGCTGCTCACCCTGGACGGCGGCACGGTCGAGATAGCCCACGAGGCCCTGATCACGGCCTGGCCCCGGCTGCGCGGGTGGATCGAGGAGGACCGCGAACGCCTGCGTGTGCACCGGAACCTGACCGAAGCGGCCCACGCCTGGCAGGAACTGGGGCGCGAAGAGGGCGCTCTGTCCCGGGGAAGCCGACTCGCCGCCGCCCAGGAACACTTCGGCGGCGCGCAGCACAAAGACCTGAACGACCTTGAGCACGCCTTCCTCGACGCCAGCCGCGACCACGAGCAGAAGGGCCGTCGTCGGTACCGGCTGGTGCTCACCGCGGTCACCGCCGCCCTGTGCCTCGCCCTCGTCGCCGCCGGCCTCGCCGTGGGGCAGTGGCAGAGCGCGGTAACCGCCCAACACCTCGCCCAGTCCCGGCAACTGGCCGCCCAGTCCAGTGCGCTGCTGGACTCCGAACCCGACCTCGCCTCACTGCTCGCTGTCCATGCCTACCGGACCAGCCCGACCCGCGAGGCGACCGCCGCCCTGTTTGCCGCCGCGGCTCTACCACTGCGCAAGCGCCTCACCGGTGGCACCAAACCTGTGGATTCCATCGCCCTCAGCCCGGATGGACACACCGTCGCCGCCAACAGCCGAGACGGCAAGGTGCGGATCTGGAGTCTGCCCGGAGGGCAGCTGCGACACACGCTCGCCGGCTACGACAGCGGCGAAGTCATGGCGTTCAGCCCCGACGGACGCACCCTCGCTGGCGCTACCGTCCGTGGCGCCGACGGGATGATAGGGCTACTGGATCCGGTCACCGGCAGGGAACTCAGAACCCTCACCGTCCCCGATGGCTCGGTACGCGGGATGGCCTTCAGCCCCGACGGCCGTACCGTGGCCGCCTCCTCCCCGGCGGCTGTACGGGTGTGGGATGTGGCCACCGGCCGCCTACGGCACAGATTCACCAGCGACCCAGCGGCAGTCGCCTTCGGCCCGGACGGACGAACGGTCGCCGTGGCAGGCCACAACAGACGGGTGCAGCTGTGGGACCTCGCCACCGGCCGCACCCGGACCGCCCACGACAGCCAAGGCGAGGGCGAGGCGGTGGTCTTCAGCCCTGACGGCCGGACATACGCGGATGTCCGCACCGGCGGTTCGGTGCAACTGCGGGAGACGGCCACTGGCATCGTCCGGCGCACGATCAGGGATGGTCCCATCGGGTGGAGCAAGGTGGCCTTCGCCCCGGACGGGCGGACCCTCGCCATCCCGGTTCGTGGGGACACGGTACGACTGTGGGACACAGCCTCCGGCACGGCGCAGGCCACCGTGGCCGCCGGGCATCACGGACGCGGGGCCATGAAAATGGCCCTCAGCGCGGACGGCCGCACCCTGGTTACCGGCAACTTGGACCCCACCGTCCGCGTTCACCGCCTTGGCGCTGATCTACCGCAGACCACTCTGCAAGGCCGTGCCAGCACGTCCGTTGACGACATGGCATTCAGTTCGGACGGACGCACGGTGGCCACGGTTCACCAAGGCCCGCCCGGCCGTGGGTCGGTACAGCTTTGGGATGTCAGAACCGGTGATCATGAAGCCACACTTGCGCTCGACACCGGCCTGTCACTCCGGGGAAAGCAGCTGCCTTTCCCGGTTTGGCGCCTCGGAGCTGTGGGATTCAGCCCGACAGGGCGCGCCCTGGCCGTCAGGGCCGCAAAGAACGGTGTGGTGATCGAGGTCCGAGACGTCGCCACGGGCCGTCTTTTCAAAAGCCGTGCCCTGGGCACCAGCAGGGCGGCCCTCAGTCCTGACGGGGCGCGGCTCGCCATCGCCGGTGGGAAGGGGTCGGTCAGGATCTGGCACCTTTCAACCGGTGCACTGCACACCGTCCGCACCGGCCACAGCCGCTCCGTCAGAAAGTTGGAGTTCAGCCCGGACGGCCGCACACTTGCCGTCGCAGGGATCGGGGCCAGCGACGAACAGGTCACGCTGCTCGATTCCGCAACCGGCCGCACACAGCTCTCCATCAAGCCGAACGGGGGCCTGCAGTCCCTCACGTTCAGCCCGGACGGGCACACCCTGGCCACGGCAAGCGGCAAGCGGCAAGCGGCAACAACGGAGTCGTGAAGACGTGGGATGCGCACACCGGCCGGCTGCAAGACAGCTTCCGAGTCGGCAGTGCGGTGGCGTCGCTGGCTTTCAGTTCCGAGGGACGCACCCTGGCCACAAGTAGCGTACGAGGAGTCCAGCTGTGGGACCTCGCCACCAGCCAGACCCGAATCACCCTGCCGACCCGCTCGCTCGCAGCAGTCGCGTTCAGCCCGGACGGACAAACCCTGGCCATCGGCACGGGCAGCTCCGTCGGCCTGTGGAACGTCGATCTGCCCGACCCGGCCCGCGCAATCCGCACCATCTGCGAGGCCGTCGACGCCTCACTCACGCCTCTGGAACAGTCCCGCTACCTCCAGGGCGAGTCCACTGAAACCGGCTGCCGGCCGACCGCGCCGTAGAACCTCTCTGCATCACCACGGAATTCGGCATCAGGCGGAAGGGTCCACGAAGGCGCTCGGATCGGTTCAAGTCGTGCCGACGGCAGCGAAATTTGTTGGAGCGCGAGAGTGATCTGGCGTTCGCGCAGACAACGACAGGCGTTTTCGACACCGCGCACAGAAAACGAGTGTCGCAGCAATTGTCCCTCAGCATGCGGGCGTTGTCGGGGTGTTCGAGGTGGAGCGCATATCTGGGCGTGCGCCGCTTCGGCCAGGTCGTCGCTGATCGCAGGGTTTGCACACCGCGTGTACGGCATGAGCTGACACACTATAATTCCCGCATGACGCCTGAGATGTTGGACAAGCTGGACCGGTACCGTGCGGAGATGGTGAGGCGGAATATCCCCTCCGGCGTCGTGGAACAGTGGATAGGTGCCGCCCTTCCTTGTGCGACCTTGACGCTGGACGGGGACGGGCCCGTCGTGGGCCGCTATGGCGGACCTCTGCTGATTCCCCCCGGCGCCCCAGACCCTGAGTTTCCGTTCGTCGCCTCGCTCAACTGCGCAGATCTGCCCGAAAAGGTGACGGGACTTCCACTGCCGCCCGATGGTCGTCTGCTGCTGTTCGCGTTCCCCGACTTGGACGGTGGCGGTCAAGTGATGTACGTCCCCGAGGGGGCGGCCGTCGAAGAACGAGTAATTACCTTCGAGTACTACGATGAGGATCCGGATTGTCTGGAGATATCGAGTCAATATCCGCAGGGTGAACTGCGCATGGCCACCAATGTGTCCCTGCCTTTCCACAGCTCGAAGGCGAAGGCCACGGACCATGGTTGGCGGGGCGAGGACCTTCCCTGGGCTCCCTACGCGAGCATCCACTCGGATTTGTGGAACGTCGTGGACGGCCGTGACTTCCCCCGCGGCGGGTGGGTGCAAGTGGGCGGGTACGCCCTGGAGGAATGCATGGACGTGAACCCCGTGGAGTCGGCTGCGCTGTCCTCGGATGAGACCTGGGATATTGAGGACTGGGTGCTGTTGGCGGACTGGAATCCCAGCATCGAGGGCAGGGAGGGCTTTTCACTTCACTGGGCGATCCGGAGGCAGGAGCTGGCCGCCCGGCGCTTCGAGCGAGTATCTGAGTCGATGCACTGGAATCCGTGAAAAGCCCCCCCGCCTGGAGGTGCTGTTCTGAGCTGGGTGCCCGATCGCGTGAGTACGTTGTGGCAAAACGGAATCCTTTCCCGATAAGCACCACTGTCTTCCTGTGCGGATCATCAACTGTCAGCCCCCGCGACATCACGCTTTGAAGGTCAGCAGTTCGGGCATCGGGATCAGTGGTCCCGCGGCCGTCGTTCGTTTCCTACGCCGCTGCCGCTCGGGCCTCGTGGGACGTGCTGCAGCCCCGGCAGCGGCCCGGTGTCGGGGCCCGGAAGGCTCGGTCGCAGTCGTCGCAGTTCTGGAGAGGGGCCGGGCGGGGTGGCTCCGGGTGGGCGGCGGGGAGGGGCAGGGGGAGGAGTGCGGTGAGGCGGTGGGCCAGGAAACCCGCCGGGTGGCGTACGCCTTCCTTTGGGATCCCTGACGCGAGCGTTCGCTGTACGTCGTCCGGGGCTACGCCTCGTTCCAGCCAGGTGGCCACCGCGGGGGCGAGGCGGCGTACGTCCTGCTCGCTGAGGTGGAGTCGCGGGTCGTGGGTGCGGAGGCCCGCGAGGACGTCGCGGGCAGGGGCGGGGGGCTCTGGCTGCGGCGGTGATGTCGGCACCGCCGCAGGCGTGGGCGAAGGCGGAGGCGGAGGCGGGGTTGGAGTTGGGGTTCGCTTCGGTTCGCCGTGTGGCTTCGGCGGTCGCGGAGCCGTGTGCGTTCTCGGCTTGTTGTACGAGATCGTGCGCGTCACGATGCGGCCCGAGGGAAGGCGTTCCTTGATGCGGGCCAGGTAGCCGTGAGTCTCCAGCTCCCGCAGGGCCGAGGCGATCCTCGTCTCTCCCTCGGGGAACTTCGCCGCCAGCGCCTTGATGCCGACGAGCGTGCCGCTGCGGAGCGAGTGGATGTGGACCGCCAGACCGATGGCCGTCAGGGACAGCTCCGAGTGCTGGGCGAGGTGGTTTCCGACCACGCTGAAGCGCTCGTCGTGGTGCTCGTCGACGTGGCCCACTCCTTGGTGGGAACGGCCGGTCCGGGCGCGTGCGTGCGCGCTAAAGTGCTGATCAGTCATCGGGAAGGTGCTGTCTTCCTAGGTGGTGAGGCCCTCGTTCGGGATGCCAGTCCCGGCGGGGGCCGTTTCACGTTTGCGGTTGTGTGTCCGCGCTGACGCTGCCGGACCAAACCGCCTTTCCGCCAGCCGAATTGGCCGCGATCACTCGACCGAGTGACCAGCGGGCAGCGGCCAGCGGCGCCACAAGCGAGGGAGCCAATGGTGCGGTTGACAACGGGCTCGGTTGGGTGGGTGGGTTGTTTTTCCGGTTCTCTTTCTTTGGCGTCGGGCCCCACCGGGTCACGTCCGTCCACGATCCGGCTTCACCTCCGCCCACACCGTCTTGCAGCCCGGCCCCGGGCCGTCCACCACGCCCCACCCGTCCGCGTACGCCGCCACCAGCAACAGGCCGCGTCCCGACTCCTCGCCGTCACCGGCCGGGTCGCCGATACGCGGGTGCCGGTCGCCCCGGGCGTCGGTGACCTCGATGCGCAGCACGCCGACCTCGTCAAGCCTGAGCGTCAGCCTGAAGTCCCGGCCGGGGACGCGTCCATGGAGTACGGCGTTCGCGGCCAGCTCGGCCACCACGTGCAGCGCGTACTCGGACTCGGCGCCCCACTCCACGAGTTGGCGCTCCGCGAGCAGACGGGCGAGGCGGGCGCCGCGACGGGTCGAGGAGAGCAGCATCGTGAAGTGCAGGGCGGCGGCGACTGGTTGAGCGGGGGCATGGATTCCGTTGTTCACGTCACTCAGCGTGGCCGCGTACATCTACTCTGAACAGCGGCGAAGCCGGTACGCAGCGTGACTGTCCGGGTGCGGTACGGATGCGGTGCGCGGTTGTCCGGTCCCTACTCGGGAGAGGTCAGCTTGTGGAGGATGACGAGTCCACGGCCGTACTCAAGACTGTCGGCCGTCAGGTCAAGGCCTGGCGGGAGTCCTCCGGAATGCGGCAGTCGGAGTTCGGAGCGGCCATCGGATACGGCGAGGAGATGGTCTCGTCCGTGGAGCGGGGGCGGCGGGTTCCCCAGCCGGAGTTCCTGGACAAGGCGGACGAAGTACTTGGCGCGGGCGGCAAGCTCTCGGCGATGAAGAGGGACGTGACCGAGGCCAGGTATCCCAAGAAGGTGCGGGATCTGGCGAACTTGGAGGCCGATGCGGTCGAACTTGGAGCCTACGCCAACCACAACATGCACGGTCTGCTCCAGACGGAGACCTACGCGCGGTCTCTGTTCGCGATGAGGCGGCCCGCGTACACCGAGGACGAGATCGACCGCCAGGTCGCCGCGCGCATGGCCCGGCAGTCCGTCTTCGAACGCGTACCCGCGCCGCTGCTGACCTTTGTCCAGGAAGAGGTCACGCTACGGCGGCCCATCGGAGGCAGAATGGTGCTGCGGCAACAGCTCGAACGCCTCTTGGAAGTCGGCAGGTTGAGGCACGTGGAGATCCAGGTCATGCCAACGGATCGTGAGGATCATGCGGGCATGGGCGGCCCGCTCCAGCTGCTGAAACTTCAGGACGGCAAGGCGTTGGGCCACTCGGAAGGTCAGCTGCACAGTCGCCTGATCACTGATCCGAAAGAGGTTCAGATCGTCGAGATGCGCTATGGCATGATCCGGGCGCAGGCTCTCACGCCGCGGGAGTCACTGGCCCTGATCGAGAAAGTCCTGGGAGAGACATGACCCCCACCGCCGCCTCCGCCTCCGCCTCCGCCTCCGCCGAAGCCAACTCCTCGCTGGAGTGGTTCAAGAGCAGCTACAGCAGCAACGACGGCCCCGAGTGCGTCGAGGTCGCGATAGCCCACGCCGCCTCCGCCACCATCCACGTCCGCGACTCCAAGGACAAGCAGCGCTCACAACTCACGTTCGCGGGCGCCGCGTGGAGCGAGTTCGTCGGCCACACCGGCCGGTCAGCGTGACTGGAGGGCGTCCAGGGCCACTGCCTGGGCGATGGCCAGGCGGCGGTCGAGGTCGGGGGACTCTATGCCGAGTACGTAGCGGTCGCGGAGGCCGAACTTCTTGTCCACCGACATCGCCCGCTTGTCGCCCTCGGTGAAATCGAAGTGGTACGGCCACGCGAACGGTATGAAATCGACGAGCGGCAGGAACTCCCAGACTCGGCGCAGTACGGCCACCACCCTGTTTCGTTCACGGCCGGTCAGTCGTGTCGTGCCCGGTTGGTCCAGGCTCCACGTCGAGCGCAGCAAAGAGGCGGCGAACTCCTTGCGGAACGTGCCGATTGGGGTGCCCGTCTCGTCGCGTACGTCGTAGGTGGCGCCGACGTCGAGGAGCTGACGGGCCTTGAAGGTGAGCAGGACACTCTTCTTGGACTCGTCGGAGTAGACGGTCATTTCTTCCTTGATCGCGGTCCGTTTCTGCTGGGCGTAGGCGACGACCTCGCCCTCTGAGCCGTCCGGACCGGCCACGGTCACCACGTACCGGTTGGCCATGAAGGTCATCTTCTGCCGGACGTTGAACCGCTCGTGCGCCTGGAGTTGCGTGTCGTCCACGTGACGTCTCCCGTTTTTCGTCGCCTGCGCTGTGTTCCGCCGAGTCATCGTCGCCGC
>Ga0307514_10003175_pt1 | contig 16067 bp, 8 predicted proteins | sample 16_EM_MG_FD_203088 | JGI IMG/M metagenome (GOLD analysis project Ga0307514, IMG submission 203088) | Populus trichocarpa ectomycorrhiza microbial communities from riparian zone in the Pacific Northwest, United States - 16_EM | ecosystem: Host-associated > Plants > Roots > Unclassified | place...
TGAGTAAATTACTTTGGATATTCCATGGTTTAAGCGTTCTAATACTCTGGTTTCTATTTTTCAGAAAGTATAGCTTGCTTTTATATTTAAATGTGGTTGAAATTACATTTGACTTGAAAAATATATTAAAAAATATGCCTTTCCAAGCTAAATATAATTTGAAATATCACATTAGACAAACAAGCACCAAACCTTAATCGAAAATCACATTTATATAATTAATTACAAATTACCATTAACATTGTGGGGGTTAATTTTTCAAAGCTTAAATTAATTGCCCTTACAGTGTCGAACCCTTCCACAACATTTAATCCTTTCGTCGAACATCAAATAAAATTCACATGGATAGACAATGAAAAGGGAGCCGACCTTTTTTGTTTTATGCAGACGTACGTACATGCATGGGATCATAATTGCTTAATCTAACTATCCAGAAATTAATCCAATCGCAAGTTCGTAGTAAAGAGATTTTAATTGAGAAGGCATTTAAGCAACGACTTCTACGTACGTTTGTGTTTTTTTTTTTTTGAAATATATTAAAATAATATATATTTTTTATTTTGTAAAAATTATTTTTAATATTAAAAAATTATTTTTTTATAAAACTTGAGATGCAATTGCAAACCACATCCTAATCTTCAATTATCTTTTCAAATACAACCAATTAATTGGTTTCCCTTGTCTCCACCGTCACCATGAATAACACAAGTCCTATCTCCTCAGAAAAAAATAAAAGATTTTCATAGAAAAACCACTGAGCGATGTGATTACTGATTAGAGAGAAAAGCTCCAGTAATTAGAGGGAATGTGATGGTGATGAATAACACAAGTCCCATATAAAATGTGTTTGCACCGCCGGTTTGCTGAGAGCTGCTTCCCCGCATCCCGTGTCTGGAGCGTTTGTGTGTAATCCTTCTCTTACACTCTCTGATGTCATCGAGCCTGGCTTCTTGAAAAACCACAACCCTCCCCTCTGCTGTCCCTCTTCCCCCCTCTCTAGCAAGCTCTTTAATTCTAAGTTCCCTTTTTAACACCCTAGCCAGCTAGTTCTTGAAACATAATGAAGAGAAATGAGTTCTTGAGGCCTAGTTCAATTTAAAGAGGAGCTAGTTCACCAGAAGCCATGAAAGAAAGAGGCAAAGCCGTGGAGATGTATAGCTAATGGCATCACTAACGTTCGCATCTTTGATATTGATGCAACAACGTTAAAATCTTTGTCTGGGACTGGAATCAATGTCATGGTTGACATTCCTAATGAAGATCTCCCTTCTCTTGCCACTGGCACCCTCAACTTCTCTCTTGAATGGCTTCAATCCAATATTTTCTCAAATATCCCCACTGCCCAAGTCAAATACATTGCTGTTGGAAACGAAGTCTTTCTCAAAGATCCATTCTACACTCCTTATTAGTTCCTGCCATGATGAATCTTTACCAAGCACTACAAATGCTAAATCTAGTAACAAGTATTAAGTTATCATCACCTCAAGCGGCATCTGTGCTCTCTCTTTCATACCCTCCATCATCTACAGCATTTGACCCTTATCTCCATTCTGTTATGATCCCTCTTATGAAATTTCTACATGACACTGGATCTCCTTTCATGGTCAATGTTTATCATAATAATATAAATCATATCCTGAAATCTCAACTAATAACTTAAGCTATTGAATTGAAATGGTTCTTTAACATGATATCAGAATCTTGATGACCAAGCGGTCACGAGTTCGAATCTCACCATCCCTATTTATTTGATAAAAATTAAGCAGAAGATAATGTGAGTCTGTGCAAGTTTGAAGACCAAAAAACTTTCACTTGATGGAGTGTGTTAGATAATAATATAAATCATATCCTGAGACCTTAACTAACAGTTTAAACTATTGAATTGAGATTATTTTTTAACAATACTTACCTAAGCTATATAAACAATAAGGAACATATATCATTAGATTATGCCTTGTTTAGAAACCAAAACGTAGCGCAAGATGGTGGATTCTTGTATGCTAATCTTTTGTATGCTAGCGTTGATGCATTTGCGTATGCAATGGAGAGAGAGGGATTTCAAGGGATTAAGATTGTTGTATCAGAAACAGGGTGGGCAACTGGTGGTGGCAAGGCAGCAAGTGTGGCTAATGCAATGGCGTACAACGAGAATGTGGTAAGACGAGTGGCGAATTATGTCGGCACCCCGAGACAGCCAAATGAAGAAATGGAAGTTTACTTATTTGATCTCTTTGATGAGAATGAGAAAAATGGGGAGGAGTTTACTTTAAATATATTTATATGGTATTCGCATAACTATATGGTAATATACGAATTTAATTATTTGAGATAAAAACGTGAGATAAAATTTATTAATCTTAAAAAAAGGTTCCTATAAAATTTCTGATCACTTACCTTAAAAAATAAACTTAAAAAAAGAAGAAGAAGAGAAGGGGCATTGTGAGTTTTGATTTTGACAATTATAACAAATTAATCTAATTAATTCAAGCGGGTTTTTTTGGCTGTTTAGAACCTTCCTTTTCTCATTTTGATCAGATTATCATTCCAATCCCTTTAATTTTAGTAAGATTTTATTTTAATTGCACCACGATTAACTTTTTATGAAAAATAGGCCCCCATGGGAGGCTTTTCAACCCTCATAAATATGTTCACTTTAATTCCAATACGCCAAAATTTTACTTACAAGTGGATAATCTGTATAAATTCTATTAGCTTAATGCATAATCTTAAACGTTAAGCTTAATGATATGTTTGTTTTTACGTTTTAAAAATATTTTTGAAAAAAATTAATTTTTTTAAATTTTTTTATTTCAAATTAATATTTTTTTGGTGTTTTTAATTAGATCATTTTGATGTGCTGATATTAAAAATAATTTTTTTAAAATTAAAAAATATTATTTTAATACATTTCCGAACAAAAATTGCTATGATGCAAATCTAGAATTCTTCTTTAGTAGGGATAATGATGCTGCTTCTAGTTATTGGTCTGTTTGGGAGTGTGGTTGCGGTTGATTTTTAAAGTGCTTTTCGTGCCGAAATACATCAAAATAATATATATTTTTTATTTTTTAAAAATTATTTTTGAGATCAGCACATCAAAACGATCCAAAACATAAAAAATATTAATTTTTAACCAAAAAAATTGATTTTTTTGAAAACACGGGTTACCCACGTTTCTAAACAGGCTCTTAATATCGGCCTCTACTATATCTACTATAGGGGGCTTTTAGTGTTTTTCTTCTTTCCTTTGTACAAAAGAAAAAATATTCTTAAACGAGGAACTAACTTTGTTTAATAAATATTTTTTTAATAAAAAAAATAAGCAAGAGAAAGATGTTATATAAAAAGAGAAAAAAAAAAAAGGGTGATGGTTTGTAATGTGAAGTTAATCCTACAAAAGAGAATTTTCTCCCCAAGCAACTACAAGGTTGAAAGAAAGAAAGTTAATATATTCGATCATTTCGCCTATAAGGGATGTTTAAGCAACTAGTTGAAAGGAAGAATGTTATTTTTATATAATTCTTATTTACTTTCTTTACTTATCAATTATTTTGAGATTTTAAAATGATCTCCTCATAGTTATAGTTCTAGGGGAGAGAACCTCACCAAGCAAGCTGTTTTTTGTATTTTTATTCTGACTTTTTTTTATATAATTAAATTGATTTAGAAACAAGTTTAATGTAATACATATAAATATTATTTTTTAAAAAATAACTGACATAAGTATTCACACATCATAGCTTGGATTATTTCTACCCTATTCAACAGCACGTATAAGTTCATTTGAAGGCCAATCAGTAGCTTCTGAGTGGTGTTCAAATGATATTAATGGTAACTTCATTCTTGCACAGCGCATATGACCATCGTATCTCTAGTTTGACATTGATAATTTTTTGTTTTTTTTTATTTTTTTTCTCTTCCTTAATTTTCCATGCCCGACCCATAACATTTTCAAAACAACTCTCCATTTTTTTTTTTTAGAATGGGTCTTTATTCATTTAATTACTATTTTTTTTATATCTAAAATAGTTTATAAAATTAGATTTTTTCTTCAATTTCATCCGCCTTTAATTTTTTTTATCTGTCATATTTAGTCCTTATTTTTTAATTGCTATTTGTTTTCTTTCAGATTGTTTTAAAAATTCTTTTAATTTTTTATTTAAAAATTCATCATTCTTCAGTTTTTTTCATATTAGATTTGATCTTTATTCTTTTTTTACTTTTTTAAATATTTTAAATTGATATATATTTTTTATTTTATCATTCAACATAAAATTTTTTATATTTTTATTTATTTTCTATAGGATTTTTCATTGGTTTCGAGTCTTTTTATTTGTTATTCTTTGTTAAATTTAGCTTTTTTTATAGAATTTTTTAATTAAATTAAATTGATTGATTAAATATAAGTATGAGATGCTCATTTCATGATATTTTATTTAGTTTTTGGATTATTTCTCTTATGATGTGTGAGGCCTCTTTTGGTGTTGTTGTGCAACCTTTCACATTAGGGTTAGAAATGTGTCAGTGATCTCTTTTTTATGTTAAGTCGATGTCTATGAAGGAGTGACAATGAGTTTTCAACGGACTTTTCTTTCTTCTCCTCATTAGCATATTGATAACTCATTTTTTTATAACTAGTTATTTTCCTTCTTTGTTTTGCTTTATTCACTATTGATGTCTTTTTTTAATTATATGGTTAAATTAACCAAGCTTATTGAATAAAGTCAAATCAATGACCCGGGTCTCATATTTGTCTTGCTTCTTTAAAAATATTAGCGTTGCTCGAATTTTTTTTTTTCAATGTTAATTTTTTTTCTAGTTTATTTACTGTTGTTGTAGTTTTTATTTGTTTTATTTAAATTAAACTTATTACACCCAATAAAACCAATAACTCGACTATCAAAATTTCTTATATTTTTGTAAAAGTACTTCCGTTACCTTAACATCTTTATACATTGAATTTTTTTTTTAGATCAATCAGCAGTATAACACGGGCCATCGATCCCTCCCAGTCAGATGTCTTATGGCCAAGAATTGCCTTTGCTGACTGCAAATGATCATAATGGTTGGTCCATGCCATATTTTTGCCTCTCATTCCTCTTTATTATCTTGTATTCTCCTGGTCAGATCTGGACTCCAAGTGATTGCTGGCTCATGTCATAAATGCCATGTTATTTTTGTCGCTTTCAGTATCCATTTGTTGGGAGCATAGTTAAATTCAAAGATTTATACCACAAATTCAGATTTGATTTCTGTATATTATTATCTAATTCAATGACTTGTATGATATATATCAGAGATATTCTATAGATACAAACATTCTACACTTATCCTTAGTATGGAGAACAATGATTTATGTCGGAAATTTTATCTATCATGGTGCTTCTAACACGAAGGAAACGCTGACAAATGTTATTTGAAGAAAAAACACATGCATGCTAAAATATGTAAATTTAAAAGAGCGGATGTGGTTATTTTTTAAAGTATTTTTTCATTTAAAAATATGTTAAAATAATATATTTTTTATTTTTTAAAAAATTATTTTTAATATCAGTATATTAAAATGATTTAAAAATACTAAAAAATTATTAATTTGAAATAAAAAAATAAAAAAATCTTAATTTTTTTAAAATACAAAAACAACTTTTAAAATACAAAAACAAATACACCCTATACCTATACCTAGATTAAATTCAGAATTTGTTGCGAGAATTATATTATTCATAGGGTTTGTGGGCCTGTGGGGCTTTTTTCATCCGCCTCCCATTTCTCGTCACCAATCAGGCAATCACCATCACATTCTCTCTCATTACTGGAGTTTTCTCTCTAATCACATCGCTCTGTAGTTTTTCTATGAAAATCTTTTATTTTTTTCTGAGGAGATAGGACTTGTGTTATTCATGGTGACGGTGGAGACAAGGAAACCAATTAATTGGTTGTACTTGGAAAGATAATTGAAGATTAGGATGTGGTTTGCAATTGCATCTCGAAACGTGTTTTATAAAAAAATAATTTTTTAATATTAATTTTTTTTCACAAAATAAAAAAAATATTATTTTAGTATATTAAAAAAAAAACACAAACGTAGAAGTCGTTGCTTAAATACCTTCTCAATTAAAATCTCTTCACTACGAACTTGCGATTGGATTAATTTCTGGATAGTTAGATTAAGCAATTATGATCCCATTTAAAATTATATTTAGTTTGAAAAGGCATATTTTTTAATATCTTTTTCAAGTCAAATGTAATTTCAACCACATTTAAATATAAAAGCAAGCTATACTTTCTGAAAAATAGAAACCAGAGTATTAGAACGCTTAAACCATGGAATATCCAAAGTAATTTACTCATAATAAAAGTAGGTAGATGCATACACAACACAACTAGTTTTCTTAGTCTGCACATCTGCTTAATTCTCGTCCCACAACATAGGAGACCAAGCTACAAAGGGTACTAGAAATTAAACAGAAGACTTCCTCATGATCAAGTAGAAGCCACTTATTCTCGTACAACTCGGTAGATCCCCGTAGACAAAACACTGAACAGCATCAATCCATGTTCAGCTTTTACTTCACACTGCAATAGCACAATTTTATTTTAAGAAAAAACCAATTCAATCTCGATCAGGATTAATGAATAAAATGGAAATTAAACATCGAATACCATAATAAAGCATCTAGTTAATCATACCTTTTGCAGTCAGTAGAGGGGTCAATCTTGTAAGGAAGTTTAACACCACATTTGCCGGGAAGTCCAGCAGCAAGAGCAACATTACGACTATTGTATGAGAATTGACTAGCCGTGTTTTTCAAGCACGTACACACGCTCTGACGGTCCGGTGTGGTACGGGCCGCACTGTTAAGGCCCCTGATCGCATTGCAGCAGTTGCCTGTCAGTGCACCATTGCCAACTACATAGGATATGCAAGGGGTTAAGGTGTTAATCACCTGATTACATGAAATCGCTGCTTTAGTGGTGGATGCAGTCATGACCATGATGCACACAACCAAGCAAACTAAATGAAGGGCTCTCGGACCTGCCATGGTTGATGAATCTATTGGAGCTAGCAGATTAGAAGCTTCACTTGTTATTGGCTGAAGGGTGAGTTTTAGGGTTCCAGGATGTGGGGTTTATATAGGGAAAATATGCAGGCATTAGTGGTGAAGATTTTTTGTTTTACGAGCAACGTATTAAATGCTTGGTGGTTGAGGTTAATGGAATTTGGTTGCGAACATAAATGCTGCAGTAAATTAAGCAAGTGACTAAACATCAAACCCCTACTAAAGAAAGAAGCTCCTCCAAGCATACTGTTCTACTTACCAGCCGCAGGTTCGTACATACATCGAAGTAAAGACAAATAGATTTTGATATGGTTAGTTTTTTAGAGTATTTTTATTTAAAAATATATTAAAATAATTTTTATTTTATTTTTTAAACTCATTTTTAATATTAGTTTATTAAATCAATAAAAAAAAATTAAAAATCAATTTTTTAAAAAAATACAGTCGCACAACAGAGAACGAACTCAAGAACTGCCCTATTATGTATGAGCTGAGCTTAGCCATTATGTGAACAGATCTTGGGAAGTTTGAACATGACATCCTCTTTCTTAGGTAATTGTAGTGAGGATTGACAGGTAAAATAGAGTCATGATTTGGACATTGGATTGCATTCACTTGTCTATTCCTTTGAGGGAACGACATCTCTATTATTAGCTGATATTAATTGTAGGGGCCGGTAGCTCTGCTTTAACAACCACAGCAACAAGTCAAGAACTGGAGTCAAATATCCATCTAAGTAGTGGCTTAGTAGTAAGAGTTTGGAATCAAGAGATTTGCTTTCTTTATAATTTTATGTTCGAACCCTGTGATTGTTTATATGATGACCACTGGAGGCTTACATAGTTGTTAACTTCAGGACCCGTGGGATTAGTCGAGGTACGCACAAACTGGCCCGGACACTACCGTTAAACTAAAAAAAAAAAAATTGCAGTCAAATTAATTAATTTATATATTTGATACTTTTATACATGATTTTTTAAGTGTTTTTTAATTAAAATAATATTTATTATTATTATTATTATTATTATTATTATTATTTATATCAAATCAAAACTATCTAAAAACATCTAAAAAAATTATTTTGATAATTTTTCGAGTAAAATTTTTTAAAAAAAAACTTTAAAAAACAATTTGTAACACAAAAACAAACATTCAATAATAATATATATTTTTTTTATAATAGACAAGAGAATTATATATTAAGTAGCCCCATCAAGTAGATGGAGCTGAAAAAAGAGACAATACAAGGGGAACAGAAAAGAAAAAAAATTGATTGATGAAAAATTTAATTAGTTAGTTCAGTTCATGATATATTCAGGATTTCTAAAAAAATTTGAGGTTGTGTAACTGAAATGATAATATCTATTAAGGATATATATATATATATATATATATCTGTTAAAATTTGAGATTTTTACTAAGAAAATCTCAAGACCAAACCCTGAGAAAAAATAGAATGGGAATTTAAAGAGGACGATAACCCTTGTTAAGTAATCGCAAATCCATGGAACATCTACTTGAAAAAAAAGAATAAAATAAAACCCAGAGAAGCATGCTGTAAAATTTCCACACTAAAAGGGATTTTAATTAAACTTTTTAAGTTGAGACAAACATATTAAAGTGTTTGAGTTTTAATTTGAAGGTTATTAATTTTTCTTTACATTAATACAATATGTTGAAGTCTTGTTAAACATATAAATAGACTCTGATTTTTCCCATTTTATCATATTTTATGCAAATAAAACTTGAAATACTTTCTTAAATACAATATGTTTGTTCAATGACTAATAAATTACCTATATAACTAAAAATTCCACCCATTTAAAACTAAGAAATTAAGGTTTATATTGAGGATAAACTACCTGGTTGTATAGTTTAACACTCAATAACTCATCGACTCTTTAAGAGCTATATTTTTTTCCTTGTGTGGTTGTATATAATACTATCAAAAATTTACTAAAAACCAACTAAATTTTTTATGGTTTTTTATGGTTGATGCTCGCCGGGATATTAATTACCAACAACATTATTGATAGATCAATGTTATTGGTTAACAATTTTATTGGCTAATTAAAACAACATTAGTAATTTCATAAAAACATTACTGGCAAAACATATTTAGTTATTATTTTCATCAGAAATTATTAGTGAAATATTTTTCATCAATAATTTTATTATTATTTGCCGATTTTATAGTTGAGTGATATTTTATTAGAAAAGCTAGCCGGCGGTGGCTTAGAACCTTTTTTTAATGCCAACCATTATCTCCAATGATGCAAAGATGGGCTAAAAGAATACTTGTAAGCATGGCCAATGTTACTTTCAGCAGTTTTAATTCCAAGGATGGTGAGATTCCTTAATTATGGTCCAGGATTCTTCCATAATTATAATTCCTTTTCTATATATTTCTACGTATTATAGGTTATTTTTCGTACATGGGCACTCAAGAATGATTAAAGATGAACAAAGTTTTCAATTGTAATGAAGTCTTTGATAGCAAAACGATCGTGACACACCGTACCATACTTCCCTTCCATGTGTTCTTGTTCCTTTTAGAGATCTAGAACCGGAGTGTTAGTTGTTGCTATTTATTTTTGTAGCCAGAAAAACTCTCTCCGGGCAGTCTCTACCCACCAGTTCTTGTTCATATAAATAGTGAAGAGGAGCTGTACTGTGATAGCATGTTTTCAGAAGCAATACAAGGATCCTTTTTTCTTTGTATATTTTATCAAAAGGATCTCTCTCAACTTTTTTCTTTTCCTTTCAACTGTTCGTGTTCTAGCTTTTTTACGGGTTAGACGACACTTTCACGATACTGTTATTAATGATATTGTACCATAACATCATTTTTGGTGATATTTTTTTATGGTCATCAAGAGAGCCAAAAGAATATTTTGGATTAATAAAAGTACTAATAACATCAGATCGTTGTATTGTGGATGTGTTTATGGATAAAATGTTTAAGATAAAATTTGTAAAAAATATTCAAACATGTTAAACACACAATCTCACGGGAAAAAAAATTTATAATTTTATATCTATTTGTTAGATTAGGTATGAATTTTATCAGATTGTTCAATAGATCCGAGTTCTATATAAACATTTGAAATATTATTTTTTTAATCAAATTATTGAATTTTAAAATTTTAAAAAATTATAAGTGTTTTCTCTATTTATTTCCTTATAATATATGACTATAGCATTAGAAATTAAAAACCCTAATTTTTATCCAATGTTATATGTTGCTGTAACTAATAACACAAGAATTAGCCATTAAATGTGCAAAAGAAAAACTCGTAATTGAAGTGAAAAAGGAGTTAATTAAACTTTACTATTTTCTTCACTTGACAACAATATATTCCAAATAATCATGGATGTGATGAGGTTGCAAAACTAACAGGGAATATTCTAGAAGGAATTATTCCTAGAGATTTTTGTACATCATTCACAGTGTGTTCTACAATCTTCACTTTAAGACTATATCAACTTTGTTTTTAATAGAACTCCTCAGGGGGTGTGAATCTCTTCTTGAATAAATACCTGTACAAAGTCCCCTAAAGACCCCTAGGGGTATTGATGGGGGACCCTCCGAAGATCAGGTCAGTATAAGGTATTTTTGTGTAGTAAAAAGACATTAATGAAGGTATTAATGAGTTTTTATGAAGATAGAAAAGAGGAAGGGGAAGAGGATATAAAATTAAGGAAGAAGAAGCAGAAAATGTGTTTATGTCTTGGAGTATAAGGTTTCAAACCCCTTTCTGTATATTCATGCTCTCTTTTATATTATCTTACTTGACCTGCTTCATAGAACGTAGGAGGGGTAGAGTATAGGAGGCTTAGTATGGAGTTACCTTTCAGCTATGCACTAAACCTGAGGGGTGTTGGGTTCAACTCACACACTGAGTCTAGGAGGAGTTGGATTCATCTTGTGACCATACCCAAGAATGGTCAGGGACGGACACGTCATAGCCCAACATGGAGTTAGGCACGGTTGCGTCCCTGACCCAACAAGGGGTTGGACACGGACGCCACATAGCCCAATGTGGAGCAATCATCCTCCCTAATTGTTTGAAGTCGCCACCAAGTATTTTGATCACTAAAAATCTTAATTGGTCTTCAAAGTCTGGAAAAAGAGATTGATTGTGTATAGAAAGGATAATATCACCCCTAATACATCTTATCTAAGGTAAGCTGCATTGTTTATTTGTTTGATCCCTACGTCATTACTGTGTTTTTCTAATTGTTTCTCTGTCTATTGGTTAAAAGTTGGTCACCCAAATATATTTTTGTATTTGTTTCTTTTAATACTGGGAATACTTCTTACGTATAAGTTTGTAATCCTTGAAATTAAAATAATTAGATTGAATTTTTTTTTATGTTTTTGAAATATAGGTCAAGTTTTCATGGATTAAATAAACTTGTTATTAAATCCAAAAATACATGCAAAAAGAATTTTTTTAATTTTGGTATTAAAAAAATTGCTAAATCATGCCATGTATTTTTATTTTTATTATTATATTTTTTTTATATACAAAACATGATTTGGTCCCTGAAAGTTTAGAGATGAGAGAAAAAGTCTGAATTGGTCACATTCTGATCATTAAAAAACATCGACCTTGGAGTTAATGGGTTCATCTAAAAGAGGTGAGTTCAATTAAAGGGGTTTGGTCATTTAATCATGGTGAAAAAATATGTCAGAATCTAGAAAGTTTATTTTGATTAAGTTTAACTTGAAGTTTTCAGACTAATTAGAATATTTAGAATATGTTATGGGGTTGGAAATGGAGTTGTTGAGGTTTTTAATATGTTTTTCTACAAGTGTTTTTATATGAAAACATGTTAAAATTTTGGTTTTGAAGATCCAAAAACTCTGACCTTAATTTTATGATCACTAAAGATGACCTGAATTTGTTGTAGTGGACATATCACCTGCCTATATGAACACTTTTTTAAAATAAAATAAAAGGTGCAAACAAGTCTGGCTTTGCACGCTTAAACTCATTTGGGTCATCTTTTTTTCAAGCATCAACCCGCTTGGGTTTAACCTTTATAGTCCTTCCCTAAATTATTTTTGTTTTTTTTTATATTTTAAAATAAAATTTTTTTATATAAAAAATTAAAATAATGTTTTAAAAATTACATAATGATACCATACTTTTCAAGTAGGATTAGAAGTTTTTAATAGTAATGTTGTCAATTACTTTACTTTATGAATAATTATATATGAACATAATATTTACATTTAAGAACATACATCATTTTATTATTATTATTATGATTAACAATCAGTATAAATTAAGTAAAACAGTTTACGAGCATACATCATTTTTAAAAAAAAATTTAAAAAATTAAAATTGATTGTGGATTATTGATTGGTTAGAATGAAAACTTGCAACATAGGGTAGACAATTCAACTAATACATACGAAGAGCCAGTTTGGAAATCACTATTTTAGCTATGACTGTGACTTTTAAGTGTTTGGTAATTTTTTAAAAGCTAATATCATCCATATATCCTCTATCCAGTGAATGACCGACGTGGGAAATTGCAAATGGAACAAGCCTTTTGGCAAAAATAATTTCCACGGTACTCGCTCATTAAACTGGGCCCACCTACGCGACAGTAGTACATCTAATAGCTGATGAAGTAAATGCTACACGTCCCATACAGGTGTGCATGATGGCACCCCAACTTTGCATTTTATCAATTTCACCCTTATATTTAAAGTTTATCTCATCAAAAAAAGTAATTTATTTTCTCTATACCCCTTTGGCTTAATTTATATATTTTCAAGTTACATTAGCCTCCCCTCAGAAATTTCTAGTTCCACACTCAGCCACTCGGCTTCTAGTTGTTTTTTCTTAGTTTTTCTCGCCACGCAAAAATATATTGTTGGAAAATCATTCTGAAAGGAAGAATGATGTTAAGTACAAGATTCAGGAATAGGATGGAATTATTACATGGGAAATTATTGTAAGTGAAATTTATAATGAGGTATTTGATGTGTAAATGAATAGAATAGTAAATTATCGGTAAAGAGAAATAAAAGAGTGTGTTATGTTTATTTTGTCAATAAAATAAGAAGAGAAATTAAAATGATGATATTTCTTGGAGGTTGAATTTTATATTTAGTGCTTGGAGAATATAATTTAATTTTCAAAAACATGGGGTAATGATGAGAGAAATTATCCCCTAAATTAAATAATTCATATAAATAAAACCAAACAAACTTAAATTCCATTACCATAAAGTTTAACGTCCCATAAACTCCTGGGCAAACAATAAACACACGATTTTTTAGATTACATATGACATATAAACCAAGGATGACGAGATTAGTAATAATCTTAACAACCTAACAAACTTGGAGGTCGATTTTTTTTAATTTCGAATATTAAGACAGAAGATAATAATAATGATCAACTAAAATTTCAAATACGTAGAAGATAGCAACAACATAGGAGAGACTCGCTCAAGTGGAAACCGGGAGTTTGCAGCTCTAGCTGTCACTTCACTTAATCCTGCTTCATAAAAATTGAAGGAAATATTAGTAAGAAAACTCTACTCTCTTCTCAATGAGTAGGAAAAAAATACTATATATGTAAATCGATTACACACACGATAGCGAAGACAAGATCGAGGTTGTGAAAAATGCAAACCTGGAGCAGTCAATGGAGGCGCTAATAGGGTAAGGAATTTTAACTTTGCAGATGCGAGGGAGATCAGCTGCGAACGTGAGATTGACATGATACTGTTTGGCAACTGTTTTCAAGCAACTACAAGTGTCTCGGCGTTCCTTGGTGGTTCTAGCAGCGTTGTTGACATTCTGAACTCCTCTGCAGCAACCGGGCGGAGGAACAGTTTCAACCTTCGTAAAGTAGCCAAGGCACGTTTCCAAGTTACCTTTCACAGTATGACATCTTATCGAGGCTTCAATGTTCAACATGGGGGCAGTGACCAGTATGCATAGCAAGAGAGCACAGATCAGCTTAGCATTAGCCATGCCTTGATTTTCCAGAGGTATGCTTTAGTTGAGAGAGAAGGAGAAGTGCGATTTATTTAGAAGAAGTACTTGTGAGAATGAAGACAAGTTGTCTGCCTGAATTAATGACGGAGAATTGAGACCACTAATAATAAATATTTAATTAAATTAGAATTCAGGGGGAAAAATGCATGCATTAATCGCAGCTACACCATCAAAGTGATCAATGGGTTGTTTTGGAGTTGGTGCCTGGAAAACATGTACAAATTCAATCAGCTTTATGAAAGTTTAGGAAGGCCTTAATTCATCTTTTCTTATTCAAATAGCTAGTTTTCTAAGAATTTCTTTGGTCTCCTGCTCTTACTTGCCTCAATTCTCAACTTATCGAACTTATCTTGTAGCTCTTGTTCATTGTTGACCATTTTTCTCTGAGGTTCTCCGGTAAAAATTGATCTTGTTTTGCTAACTACTATTTGACCTTGCATTCTCGTGCTTCAAAGTACCTCAGATAATCCACCACTTCTTCGTACTAAGTAATTAGGGTTGACTGAGGGTTTCCCTTCTCGTTCATTTTTGTGGCCTAATACAAGTTGCCCTCAATCATCTCTGATGGCTTCTAACTCGGTTAAAGAATGAGAATCCTTAAACAATCTAGCAATACTCGGCTAAACCCTAAGTCCTCAGCACATGTTAAATGTCTCTCAACTGCCAAACAACTAGTAAGATTAAGTAACTGACGTAACCAGTTAAACTAATCAGTGAGACCTATGTTTTATCTTCATAGCACATAAGATAAGATGAATTATCTACCTAAGGAGCTTTCCACCTGAAGTTACTTTAAGGGAATGCTTGATATTTTTCCACTCACACCTTCTCATCTAGGCTTTTCCAATCTTCACTCAAAATCAACTTCATGTACCTTATGTTGAACCACTAGAAATTATTGAAAACCTCTTTCGGGGTTTCCAAATGATTGACTATCCATATGAATAATAGAGGAATACAACATTGCATTGCCCCCTTTCCATGCATCCAACAATGATTTAACAACAAGAAATTTTCAGCCAAAATAGTTGAAAAAGGGTTATTTCATGTCCGTTCATATTCAACAAAGGCATTGGTGGCTTCGACACTAATGATACTAACAACTTCCAAAGGAAACCAGACAAACCCAAAGATAGCAAAAGCAACTGTCTGATATCTCTCTTCTCTCAGTTTTCCCTTATCTTTAATTTCCTTTAGCTTAGTCTCAATGAGTTTCCAATTGAACCCCCTGTTGGTTGTCCTATATTGATCGACTTGGCCTAGGTGCAGCAGTTTGGCAACATCAACAGTTGTGTCTTTGATCCTTTGTCTGAAGTACACCTTATGACGCTCGTTTATGAAGTTCAAGATCAGAGCATATTCCTCAATGGTGGGGGTCATGTTAACATCCCTAAAGGTGAAACATTTGAAACCCGGATCCCAGAAATGCATCAAGGCCTTGACTATAGAAATGTGTATTAGGAGCCTTACCAGAAAGGCAATTCTTTCATATCTTCTCCCGAATAGGGTCTCATTCACAATACTCAAGACTAACACAAGCTTCTCTACATTATCCATAGAGCAATTTACTTTGGTCATGTGCAGTAATTCCCCAACTTTGGTCCTTAGGCAATCCCCTTCAATTAATTGCATCATCTTAGAGTTTTGCTCATACTCGGAAAAAGTCATTAAATTCATGGTCTTATTTAAGAGAATCTTGTAAAGTTTAGGATTTGATAAGGTTTGCCTTGATGCAAAATGAATTATTAAGGAGTTCATATCCTATGAACAAGTTCTAAGCCACTATATAAAAGGTAGGCTTACTACTTGATCTTAAAAGGGTTTATGATCTATGTAGTGACCATCTTTCATGAATACAGTATGAGGGTTTATAATGAATGGTTATGACACAGTTTAACCACCATTACTGAGTAAACGCTCAGCTCATAGTTGAATGTTTCATGAATCTGAACCCCGACTGAAAGTCAAGAGGCAGATCA
>Ga0307514_10003176_pt1 | contig 16067 bp, 12 predicted proteins | sample 16_EM_MG_FD_203088 | JGI IMG/M metagenome (GOLD analysis project Ga0307514, IMG submission 203088) | Populus trichocarpa ectomycorrhiza microbial communities from riparian zone in the Pacific Northwest, United States - 16_EM | ecosystem: Host-associated > Plants > Roots > Unclassified | place...
CCCCTCTGTCCCTCTGCCCTGTGCTGCCGCTGCTGTCGCAGCCGGTTAATCACACCCTCTTGTGCCTGCCCCGTCTTGGTGATGTCCCGACGTGCTCTACCGTTAGGGTTAGGGTGTGTTCGTAACAAGAATTTGTTCCACATCCGCCTTTTGAAATGGCCACTTCAACCTCTGTCTCAGCAGGGTTTTCTTTGTCTTTTGTCTTAGTCCTGGCTGTAAAATCTGAAGAATTCGGTTGAACTCCTTTCCAAGTTCCAAAGAGCTACTTTCGAGGAGTGGCTTCAATGCAATCAGTTTGGTAGCACCAGGACCTTTTGCCAACTTTTCAACTTGCTGAAATGCAGTTTGCAGAGCCGTAATGCTATTCATAAGGTCATTCATCTCGGATGGGGCATTCCTGGCATCCTAACCCCATACAGAATTATTTACTACTGATTGTGGCTCAAATTCCCTTCGGGGAATTCTTACCTGATAGTATTTCCAGCCAGTTGACCAGACCTTGCCAGCAGCTTCAACCATAGCTACCGCGCTTGCTACCGCACCTAGTACTTCGGCCATGGTTTTATATGTGAATATCACGATAAGGGATGATGTTGTCGTTGTCGTTGTGTTGTATTGTGTGTGTCGTTGTGTTTTGTGTCGTTGTGTCGTTGTGTTTTGTGCGTTGTTTGTGTTGTGTGTGGTGAGGGGTAAAGATACTACTTAGCCGTTTTCGGCAATCCCGTGATGTTACGCTAGCACAGTAGTGCGAGACATAGGTGTTGTGGAAACAGACGAAGGTTTTCGCATGTATTTATTTAGAGCTCAGTGTTCCTGAGACTATTTGAGCCTTCTTGTGTACTACAGCATCAATAAACTCTCGTATCCTCTCCACTAAACGCCCTCCGCTACAATTCCGCACTAACTCATAACTTGTACGGAGTAGGTATTCCTACAGGTTATGAGCCCGCCGCTAAAAACTAAGACGAGATATCCGTGGCTAGACCCCCTGTATATTTGGCACTCCCCAGCATCCCCCACGATCACTTCTACCTACGCAAATTTTATGTACTCTACACCTTGAATTCGGGCCTGACTATATCGAACCCGCTCTACTGAGCACATCATGCGCACACTAGCTAAGCTCAAAAAAAGGCCTGTAGAACGGTATGTATTGATCAAGCAAAAAAGTACATACACCCATCATAGGCAGTGTAGAAATGCTAAGTCTAGCTAAGCGAAACCTAACTGGTACGAACCCGTGCATTGACTAAGCTAACTCTATAGCTGTAGCCCAACATACGTGAGCTGCAGGAATTTACTATATAGGTAGATTTTCTGGGTGGTGAAGGGGAGCAGAGGGGACGACCCCTCATTTGGAGGATTGATACCCATCGCCTGTCATCGCTAGCCCAAACCACCCTATTGCCCCCGCCTAGTCCTAGTCACCCCGACGTCAGTTCATCACAGTTGAAATCCCTGTAACTATGGAACAAAACAAGCCGTGCACAACTGCAGCCGAGTGATACCCTCAAAGGGTTCCCCGGGTTTGTGCAATGCAGGGATGGCCCTGGCCTCTACTTCCATCACCCTGATGGGTTCGTAATCACCATCCATGTGGACGATCTGTTGTGCGCATTCAGATCACATACCATACGAAAATATTGGGAGGAGGGCATGCAGAGGTACCTCACGCTGGAGGAAAGAGGGAAGCCAAGTAGGTTTCTAGAGATGGATGCCAGATGGGATGAGGGCACTGTCACCATCACTGGAGAAGGCACCATCCGATCACTGGCCGCAGATGGGTAGGTAACCAAAGTGATCACCACTCCCTACCTGCAAGTGGAAGAAGACGAGACGAGAGCCGACGTCAAGTCGTAACTTACCAGGCCATGGTCGGGCGCATGCTGCTCATTGCGCGCATGGAGCGACTGGACATGAGATGGTGAACAAGTTGTGCACTATGGCAGCAAATCCTCGCCTTCCTCAGTATCAGTACAGTACCAAGGGTGTGGACTGACAACCACGGCGCATCCACACTGTCGTTCAACCCTGCTGATATGCTGACAAAAGTAGTGACAGCCACCAGACTGACGGCATTGAAGCGACTCGCACGAATGACGGAGGGTTTGACTCGAGTTGGATAATGAATTCGGGGGATGCCAATTGGGTGGGATATGGATGGATCAATGGGACAATTTGTGGGTGCCAAAAGACTGAAGAGATGCTACTTTTTGAGGACGGCGTATATTAGGGGGGCGTGTTGGAGTGGGTAAACTGGCAGTGTGGGTATCGACAAACGAGTACTGGGGTTTCTTTGTGAGTCTATACGTCTGTGGAGCCCTAGGCTATGAGGTGGCCCCGTTACGGAACAACAAGCTGCTTAAGCGCCTGCCTCCCGAACCTATGGAAAAAGAACCCCAACATGTAGGAAACGTCCAGCATGCTCCACACCCCCACTTAGCCATCACCCCCGGGAGTAAAATATCGCACCCCTCCGCCGCCACGCCCTCTTCCCCGGCCAGCTTCCCCCAGAAGCAAATACAATTAACAAAAGAGATTCGTTACATCAGTGCATGTCGAGATTGGCAAAGAAGGTCTCTACCAAATCTACAACATAGTTCCCTCCGAGATTCTTCATTCACCTATCCCTTTCGTCCCATCGCCTCCCACGTCCCCCACCTCCTTCCTATCCCCTCTCCATGCGTACAGACCAAGGCCACGTGCCTGCTTGTCTCCACATACCTTCCACATTTCAGGCACTCAGGGTCTTCAGTACATTCCGTCAGGCTTGGAGATTCCCCTTGCCAGTGCGGCAATGCACGTAGTTCACTCTTGCCTTGCGGTTCCACCTCACCACCCTCCCCACCCCCACCCCCACCCCCACCTCTTTCACCTTCCTCTCCTCCTCCCGCAACTTCCGCCACCTGTCTCAAACCCCCCTCCGTCACCACTCTCTCCACCCTTTCACTCTCCCACTCTTTTGACAGAGCTGCCCCCTCCTTAGCTAGTTGGTGTAAGATTTACAAGGTTATGAGTGCGGGGAATTGTGGAAATAGAAGTAAAGAGTATATTTCGTAGAGCTATCGTAGAGTTCGCTATACACTCAAAGGCTATGGATCTAGTGCTCTCCTAATAGGAAAAACGGAATGCATGAGGAAACCCCAACGCTTTTATCCCAAAGGCCTTTTCCACGACTTTCCTGATTAGGCACCCCTGCCTGTCCCTATTCTCACGGCTTTCCTGTTGTGGATTCCCGCAGCCTCCGTGACGCCAAGGCGAGAGTATTTACAACAGTTGGTCTATGCGCTCGTTGCCCTTGGTGCCGACATGTGCTTAACGAGCACTGGGTAAGAGCATGGGGATGACGCGGCGCCGGGTAAGAGCATGGGGGAAACAGTAGGAGAATATGGGGATATGCGGGTCGGTGGGGGAGGATTGTCTATACATACAGTATCGTGCTGTTTCCTTCATAGCTTCCCTTTCCCTCCCTTAGCGAATATACCCATTACCCTCACACACCGACCGTACCGGCCAAGTGACCCTCATATTTTACAGGGTGGGTCACACCATACAGGAAGGAATATTCGCATCTCACGGTGTGTGGCGATGGGAATTGAGGGTAACGGGATGGATCGCTCGTGTTGATCCTCGTTTCTTTGTTTTAGTTGGGTATTGTTTTTTTTCGCTATTGGCTTTCATTTTTAGTCTGAACTACAATCAATTGTTTACACACGCTCTTACAATTATCTATGCGCGGCGATACGTAGCAGCAATATAAAGGTTATTGTAACCTACTGAACGCCCTTCATACTCTCCGCTCTTCACATCCACCATACCACACACAAAATACCTATTAGCTGGTACTTCATACCCTCACTTACTCCATGATCAAATCTCTGGCGAAATTACGAGTTTCTGAAGAACTCTCCAGATATTCAAAAAAAATCATTGTATTAGTCAGACTTACTAGGGCATTTTGCGGCTTCCCCACAACGGATATTCACACCTCATAGCAGTGGATATTGAGACCTTATGATGAGAATCAACATCCAGAGCTACTGGGGATGTTATAAGGCAGATGCGATACGGTATTGAGATTTTGTGAGGATTCGATCGATATTCAGGCCTCACTGAGATAGATATTGCGCTCGGGGTATGGAGGCCTCATTAGAGTAGCTATTAATGAAGAAGTTACTTAGTGTGGATATTTCAAAAAAGAGGGAACTGCTGATATGATCAAATCTGCCTGCCATAAAGCTACCTACCATCTCTAGACTCCATCATTGATATCTTTCACTGGTACCTGTAACATCGAGAGGTTGGTTGGTAGTGGGCAATAGTGGCATAGGCAGTAGTGGGTGAACATCGCAGTCGGGGGGTTAAAAATGCTGTAGATGTATAGAGATGTGAATTGAGGCCATTTGGTATATCATGTATGCACATCTTCCTTAATGCTACGGTTTCAAAGCAAAATTGATGATTCGCTCTCAAGGTAGAAAAGCCTTCGGGGGAACTCGTTTTGATATGTTATATTTTTATTAGGAAAAGTCAGTCGTGGGAAAAAAAAACCTGGGAAGCTGTAAATTACACCAGACATCACTTCCTCCTCTGCGACCTCCTCACACACAACCCGAGCTTCTTCAGTATCGATGTACAGGAGGGTCCAATAAGCCGTCTTGAGAACTTCCGCAACGTCAGGCTCAAACTTATGCTTCCCTGGATGGGCAGGTGGATGAACTACGAGATCAAGGCCGCGAGCTCCTGCTCTTGTCGCGCGGGGAAGTGAACATAACTCCTGCGTTGCTCATATACAAATAATCACACAAAAACACACCAACATACAATGCCCAGCTTACCATACCATACCCAAACTGCAGTTCCATTGATTTAACTTGCACCTAAAATACACCAACCAGTGAATTAGTTTATGAAATAGCCAACAAGGGAACTTATATCCAAGGAAGCCCTTACTTGCAACGTTGACAGATGGCTGGAGGTATGCAGCCGGGAGAGCGGTAAAATCAATAGATATGAAAATAACTCTACCGGAGGCAGATCCAATGACAAGTAGGTTGGCAGTGTCGTTTACTGCAGAGCAGGATAGTCGGTAGTCAACAGGAAGCCAGAGTAATTTCTTCATATTGCATGTGATCCATCGATCAGCAACATACAGGGAATGAGTAAACGTGTGTGCTAGCTCCGGGTTGCCTCCACTGTGAAGAGATGACTTGAGCTGCAGTAGGCCGCGGCTAGTACATAGATGCGTTCCGTCATCAGAAAACTTCATAATGTCTATGCTATCATGAGTTTCTATGATTTCTATGATTTTTTTTTTGGTAGTATCCCAGAATCTGACCGTTCCGTCCCAGGATGCAGAGGCAACAAGCTTTCCGTCGGGTGAAAACACGGCCGAATTGACTCCACTGGTATGACCTTCCAAAACTCCACATTGCTTTCCAGTTGACGCATCCCATAATCTGACCGTTCTGTCGCTGGATGCAGTGGCAACAAGCTTTCCATCGGGTGAAAACGCAGCCGAATTGACATAGCCGGTATGACCTTCCAAAACTCCACATTGTTTGCTTGTGGATGTATCCCATAATATGGCCGTGTTGTCCCAGGATGCAGAGGCAATAAGGTTTCCATCGGGTGAAAATACAGCTGAATTGACCTCTTCGGTATGACCTTCCAAAATTCCACATTGCTTTCCTGTTGAAGTATCCCATAATCTGACCGTTGTGTCGTCGGATGCAGAGGTAACAAGCTTTCCATCGGGTGAAAACACAGCTGAAATGACCTTTTCGGTATAACCTTCCAAAACTCCACATTGCTTTCCAGTTGATGTATCCCATAATCTGACCGTGTCGTCCTTGGATGCAGAGGCAACAAGCTTTCCATTGGGTGAAAACACGACCAAATTGACTTCTTCGGTATGACCTCCCAAAACCCCATATTGCTTCCCTGTTGACGTATCCCATAATCTCACCGTTTCGTCCTCGGATGCAGAAGCAACAATCTTTCCATTGGGTGAAATACACAGCCGAGTTGACTTTACTGGTATGACCTTCCAAAACTCCACATTGCTTTCCGGTTGATGTATCCCATAATCTGACCGTTTTGTCCTTGGATGCAGAAGCAACAAGCGTTCCATCGGGTGAAAATACAGCCGAATTGACCCCATTGGTATGACCTGCCAAAACTCCACATCCATGTTTAGTGCAACCTGTTTTGTATGCACGTAACTTCTCTGCGTTAGCTCTTCAAAAGCGACATGGAGTCTTCTTTCCTAGTGGATGCGGTATGCGCATCATATTGAGTGGGTTTGTTATACTCGGTATCACTTGGGGCTGTACCTATATGTCTTCGTTGGATTTACCCTCTCACTTCCCGTCCAATTACAATAAGCTCCAATCCGGCGCTCCATCTGAGCCAATACCGTATCTGTCGCTAAGTCAACGTTATATATTACTTTTTGCGACACCACAAATGAACTGACGGTAGGTATTGCGCAGTGGTATGTTCTTTACTTGTATAAAACACATGACCGAGCGCGGGTTGGAGGTCATATTCAAGTCTAGTCTCATGGAAGTCTAAGCATCCACCATCCAGCGGCAACTGTAAATGTAAAGCAAAGGAATTTCAAAAACAAATTCATACATAAGAAAATTGGTAACGTTTATATGCATCTGATGCTACCTCCAGGAAAGGCTCTGCGGGCCATCGACCGAATCAACAGTTGAAGGGTGCATCCCAGTCTGTTGATTTTGAGGGACTTCGTGCTAATGGTCGGAGGTGGGGTCTTCTCTGGGGGGAGGGGCTGGAGTGGGATAACCATCAGCAGGAGTCCCTCCCTTTTGAAGATTTGAGTGTACTTACGGAACAACAAGCTGCTTGAACGAGGGGTGGTCCGCACTGGAGGAGTGTAAAGACCTTCCGAAATACTTCTATAGCTACCTATTGGATTACCAATTAACCCTGACATTTGTTAAAACCCATGACTGTAGAAAACTAGTCGAGGTACTACAAATTCCAGACGTAGCCCATGGAGGCAATGGTATCAGACAAGGTCCTCGAACAAGTCTGTGAACTTATTTTCTAAAGGTAAGCTTACTGTGGCCGATTTATTGGATCTACGTGGTTGTTGGGGAAATATGCGCTGAAATTCTGTAGCTGTAAACACGCCGTTCCTGTAGTCTCTACTTTTGCTTTCATATGACATTACACGAGCGACTTTAACCTGGGGGAAGCTATCACGCTCGCTTTCTGCTGCTATTACACCTGCCACCTGTCATTCCGCATGCTTTAAAATGTGCCACAAAGTACCAGGCAGAATACTACAACTCAATTCAAGCAGACAGACCACACTTCGTATTCGCATCTCATGCTGTGAATAAACGCATCCAAACCACCTCAAATTCACCATTCGTAACCTCTGCTAGTTCCTTCATTGAACGCATAGCTGAAACGCTGCCTAACCCGCATAATAATTGTGAATAACGGAGGAGATTTGTGACATGCCACCCGGCTTTATAGTAGATCCTCACATAACCCCTGCATTGCTCATATACAAATCATCACACAAAAACACATCAACATACAATGCCCGGCCTACCATACCCATACCGAAACTGCAGTTCCATTGATTTAACTTGCACCTAAAATACACCAACCAGTGAATTAGTTCATGAAACAGCTAACAAGGGAAATTATATCCAAGGAAGCCCTTACTTGCTATGACAGGAACGTTAACAGATGACTGGAGATATGCAGCCGGGAGAGCGGTAAAATCAATAGATATTAAAATTACACTACCACTGGCAGATCCAATGACAAGAAGGTTGGCAGTGTCATGTACTGCAGAGCAGCGTAGTCGGTAGTCAACAGGAAGCCAGAGTAATTTCTGCATGTTGCATGTGATCCATTGATCAGTAACATACAGGGAATGAGTTAACGTGTGTGCTAGCTCCCGTTGGCCTCCACTATGAAGAGATGAATTGAGCTGCAGTACGCCGTGACTCGTATGTAGATGCGTTCCGTCATGAGAAAACTTCATAATGTTGATGCTGGTATGAGTTTCTATGATTTCTATCGTTGCTTTTTTTGTAGTATCCCATAATCTGACCGTGTTGTCGTCGGATGCAGAGGCAAGAAGCGCTCCATCGGGTGAAAACAGAGCTGAATTGACCGAACTAGTATGACCTTCCAAAACTCCACATTGCTTTCCTGTTGAAGTATCCCATAATCTGACCGTTTTGTCCCGAGATGCAGAGGCAACAAGCTTTCCATTGGGTGAAAACACGACCGACGTGACAGCATCAGTATGACCTTCCAAAACTCGACCATCCAAAACTCCACATTGCTTTCTTATTGATATATCCCATAATCTGGCTGTTAGGTCCCAGGATGCAGAGGCAACAAGCATTCCATCGGGGGAAAAGACAGCCGAGGTGACTCCACCGGTATGCCCTTGCAAAAGTCCACATTGCTTTCCTGTTGATGTATCCCATAATCTGACTGTTCTGTCCTCGGATGCAGAGGCAACCAGCTTTCCATCGGGTGAAAACACAGCAGAGTTGACAGGCCAGTTATGACCTTCCAAAACTCGACCTCGCTTTGTAGTTGACACGTCCCATAATCCGACCGTTGTGTCAAGGGATGCAGAGGCAACAAGCTTTCCATTAGGTGAAAACACAGCCGAGTGGACTGCACTGTCATGACCTTCCAAAAGTCCACATTGCTTTCCTGTTGATGTATCCCATAATCTGACCGTTGTGTCTGAGGATGCAGAGGCAACAAGCTTTCCATCGGGTGAAAACGCAGTTGAATTGACTTCCCCAGTACGACCTCCCGGGACCCCATATTGCTTTCTTGTTGATGTATCCCATAATCTGACCGTTTTGTCTGAGGATGCAGAGGCAACAAGCTTTCCATCGGGTGAAAAGACAGTTGAATTGACGAAATTGGTATGACCTTCCAAAACTCCACACTGCCTTCCTGTTGATGCATCCCAGAATCTGACCGTGTTATCCCAGGATGCAGAGGCAAGAAGTTGTCCATTAGGTGAAAACACAGCCGAGCTGACTACACTGTTATGACCTTCCAAAGCTGCACATTGCTTTCCAGTGGATGTATCCCATAATCTGACCGTGTTGTCGTTGGATGCAGAGGCAAGAAGCTTTCCATCGGGCGAAAACACAGCCGAGTTGACTATAGCGAAGTGGCCTTCCAAAACTCCACATTGCTTTCCTGTTGATGTATCCCATAATATGACCTTGTTGTCCCAGGATGTAGAGGCAACAAGCTTTCCATTGGGTGAAAACACAGCCGAATTGACCTCTTTGGTATGGCCTTCCAAAACTCCACATTGCTTTCCTGTTGATGTGTCCCATAATCTGACGGTGTTGTCCTTGGATGTAGAGGCAACAAGCATTCCGTCAGGTGAAAACACAGCTAAAATAACATAATCGGTATGACCTTCCAAAACTCTACACTGCTTTCCTGTCGGTGTATCCCATAATCTGACCGTGTTGTCCTCGGATGCAGAAGCAACAAGTTTTCCATCGGGTGAAAACACAGCTGAATTGACCTTTTCGGTATGACCTTCCAAAACCCCACATTGCCTTCCTATTGATATATCCCATAATCTGACTGTACTGTCGTAAGATGCAGAGGCAACAAGCTTTCCATCAGGCGAAAACACAGCTGAACTGACATCTTCGGTATGACCCTCCAAAACTCCACATTGCTTTCCTGTTGACGCATCCCATAATCTGACTGTATTGTCCCTGGATGCAGAGACAACAAGCTTCCCATTGGGTGAAAACACAGCCAATTTGACATTGTCGGTATGGCCTTCTAGTATCTGTATCAATGAGCTCCACACATCTGCCACCTTGGATTCCATAGTAACCCAAGGGATCTTTTTTAAGTATCCTTCTCGAATCAGGCTTGATTGTGGGGCAAACAAAAGTCCTGAATAATAGACCTGGAGGGGCGCCATTTCGATAATTGACCTCATGTGCAACATAAACCGTTTCGCATCATATGCAAGGTTTGACAATTCTGGATCGTAGTCCCCCAATTCTCCCTGTTTTCAGGTCAATACTATTTCTTGTAAAAACTAATAAGCATTGCAACTTACTGATAGTATTTCCTCTAGAGTTCTTATCATATGAACTCCATTTGATACCTCTCCGATTAAGCTAAGTCCCTCCAACCAATGCAGAAAGTGTTGCTCGAGAAATTGCCGAATAGTCTTGATGTCTTCCTCCATTGGATTCCCAAGTCGCCAGTGATCAAGCCAGTAACGGCATGCGTATTGAACGTGTGGTGGAAGGCTTCTTTGTATCGTATCACTGGGAATCTCGGTAATCAAAACTCCTGGCCCCCAAAGATCGCATATATTTTCCTGAAGCTGAGATATATGCTGCATACATTTTCGAAATAGCCTAGTGTGTGTCTCTTTCTCATCTATTTGAAATCGGGGGTCCCTGCACCTCTGAGAATCTTGTAGGAAGTCACGGAAGGATAGATGAAATAATCGGACAGGCTGACTTTCATTTTCTGGGACATTGAGTACAGAACGCAAGGAGCCCAAAGTTCTGGAAACGGTTTTGGGTGGCATTTGAAGCAGCTGCGCTAGATTTCTAGCTGGCATAATATTAAACATTACCACAAGGGATCCAACTACCTGTCTAAAACGTCCTGCTAATTGCTCGCACTCTTGTTCACACTCTTGATCATCACCCCGTTTTCCAAGAACTGAGTGCTGGAGCAGTGTTGTATATATGCCATCAAGATGCTTTGTTGCTGATCGGGGTGACTTGGGTGCGGTAAGTATTAAAGAGAGTTGTTCTTCAGGACCATCGATATCGTCTTGAATAAATCGAAGAGTTGTTGCAGCATAGATAAACAGCCCAGCTGCCCTTTCCACCAATTGTTCAATAACTCCCTCATCTGGCCATGGTGTCCCAAGTCCATGTTTGGTCTTCAGTGACGACAATTTTTGCACAAAGAAAGTAGATATATCTGCATTAACTATATCTAGCGGGATATTATGAAGTATAAAATCCTGATATGCCTCGCCAGACAATTGACGAAATCCATCGAAGATGGGGATTTCTGGTCTGCTGGTAAGGAAGATCTTGATCCGAACTGTCTCCAGATCCTTGGCTTCTGCAAGTAGTAGGAGGATTAATTGGATATCTTCCATGCTGTCACATTCATCAAGTGCGTCAATTACTACAATCAGTTGAATTGATTGAGTAGGGGCATTCATTAAAGGATTAAGAATCAGTTGCCTCCACTGTTCCCGTAACCCTCGTTTAATGATGCCAGGATTATTGTCGATGGCGTCTGAGATAAATGGACGGAGTACTGGTAAACTGTTTGCAAGCTGGGCGGCAATAGTTGTGAAGAACATGCGAGAGTGACTGATATCCTTGTTGCCTCGTGTAAAAAAGAAACTCGCTGCAAGTCTTTTCTTTTCTGCAAGGTCTTGCGCAACTGTGCGAGAAATTGTGGATTTGCCAGTCCCAGCCATTCCGTTGAGCCAGAAGATGCATTTGCTGTTCGGATCGTCACACCAGTCCATAATCTGCTTCCGGAGCTCTACTCGTGTATTTTGCAAACAATGATCCTCATGTTGGCGGAGCCAGTCGCCATGGGTAGCACCTTCAGCGCATGGTAACTTTGCAATATTTGTGCTTTGTTGCAGTGACTGTATATGTACCGCTAATTAGTACTAGTCCTGACTGATTTATGTGTATCATCACTTTCCTCAACCCGATTGTCAATTTGAATAACAGCCGTCCTAGATATAAATATTAGCGTATACTGTGACTCCAGTTGAGATAGGCTCTTACATCTGGTCAGAGTTCATGGCAAGAGTCAAATCTGATTTATGCCGCTCAAGTAACTGAAGAATTTGTTCCACCTCCACCTTTTGAAATGGCCACTTCAACCTCTGTCCCAGCAGTTTTTTCTTTGTCTTTTGTCTTAGTCCCGGCTGTAAAATCTGGAGAATTCGGTTGAACTCCTTTTCAAGTTCCAAGGAGCTACTTTCGAGGAGCGGCTTCAATGCAATCAACTTGGTGGCACCGGGACCTTCCGCCAAGTTTCTAACTTGCTGAAATGCAGTTTGCAGAGCCATAATGCCATTCATAAGGTCATTCATCTCAGATTGGGCATTTTTAGAATCCTAACCTCATTACTATTGATTATGGCTCAAATTCCCTGGGGGATTCTTACCTGATAGTATTTCCAGCCAGTCGACCAGACCTTGCCAGCAGCTTCAACCACAGTCACCGCGCTTGCGACCACACCTAGTACTTCGGTCATGGTTTTATCTGTAAAGTGTCGTTGTGTTGTATGTGTCGTGTTGTGTGTCGTTGTGTTGTGTGTGTCGTTGTGTTGTGTGTGTCGTTGTGTTCTATGTTGTTTATTGCGGGCGGGGTAAAGATACTTCCCTCTTACCCGCTTTCGGCAATCCCGTGATAATACAGTAGTAACGTCTTCGCACTATGGTCCAGGATCACGTGAATTGCTGGAATCTTCATGGGGAAAGTGGTGGAATGCAGGATCCTAATGGGGAAAGTCGTGGGAACAGAAGAAAGATAAACATGCTTTCGCAAGTATTTAGAGCCCTGTTCCTGACAGCATCAGCACTGTTTAAGTCTATGCCATCGATAAGCTCTCGTATCTATCAGTCTCCTCTCCGCTAAAAGCCCTCAGCTACAATTCCGCACCTACTCATAGCCTGGATTCTTACAGGTTATTACCCCGGCGCTCAATTAAGCTTCGCAAGATAAAATCTAAGACGACATATCCGTGGCTAGACCCGGTAATGGTTAGTTAATCCTACAAGCCTGACACAAGCAATGGGGCGAAGACACCAAATTACCCACGAACAGGAATTTTGGGCTCCGAGGACGAAGGTGGTAGAGCCTCTCCTTCATGGGGAGTTCCAGAAAATTCAAGAGATTGGATTAATTTCAATCATAGGTTTGGGGTGAGAATAGGACATTGGAGTTCATACAGTGGTCCCCAAGGGAAATGCCATCATGTTGGTTTTGTGAACTACCCTACATTGAAGAGGGGTTATTTAAAGCAGGCTGTTCAAGATATAAATCACCCCTCATGTATTCATACAGTGGCGTCTCGCCTACAGATATAGTCGGAATAATCAAGCTACTTAGCATACGCTTTTCGGATCTGCTCGCTCGATACTCTGTCCTTACTCACCCTCTGCTACCTCCTCCGCTGGTTAATCACCACAACGCTGTACACACACTCATATATCCACTTCAATACCCCCGGGATGCGTATTTCCCAGAGTTTGATGCAATTGGTATTCATGAGTATGGCGTCTTGCTGAAGATTGTAAGATTACGAGGTTATGGGTAGAGCAATTTTGGTTATAGAGGTAAGGCAGAGTCTATTCAATAGTGAAGCTATCATCGAATTCGTTAGAGACTTGATTCTATGGTATCTAGTACTCTGTATAATAATTTCAGCTCTTTTATCCTTCCTGACCTATCTCAGTTACCCATATTAGGAACCCCGGGCTTTGGCACTTTTGTTCCAGATACCCATTTGTGGCTATCGTGCACGTGCCATGCAACATGTGAGAGTATTCCATCTCTTGCGTAAGCTAATGGTCTTCCCTCTGCTGGCTATTATTGGAAAGGTGTCCGCAGATAGATAAGGGAGAATAGGGTGACATTGTATTTGCAGATGGCGTGAGGAGGGTGGAGGCTGTTCTCGTTCCCAGACTCTAAACCTGCGCTGCCGCCACTTGGGCGCGCACAATTATTAATTGTCTTGGCGGCAGCGCAGGTTTAGAGTCTGGGAACGAGAACAGGTGGAGGCCTGGTGGTAATTGCTGCATGCTTTCCTTTAACGCTCGGAATTGTTTTTATCAGAACAGACGTACTTATCTACAATGAGTAGTCTGGCTGTACGAGGGCTAAGCCTACTAGCGTAGTCACTACCTTCTTGGGCCTAGCCTCCCTGGGAATACCATGGTGTACTAACTCTATTCTATGCAGTGCTATGTGGGCATACCACACACGGAATGCCACTCAAGTCATCTCACCCATACAATTAAGCAGATATTCAGCTCTATATTATGTGCTATTGGGGCTTCAAGTAGGAGAATCAATCATCTACAACATAGGACCCCCCGGCCAAATGATCGAATAGAAAGCTACCCAGAGAGTCTTTTGGTAAAGCTACAAAGGTCACTAGAAAAACTTGTATAACGAATCCAATAGCCAACTCGCATTCCTGCATTTGCTCATCAGCGAAGCCATTTCCCGGTGTAGGGAGTAGTTAATATGCGCGGTCACGTTGCCACAGGTTATGTACCAGGGAAAACCTCTACGAGGGTGTTGTGCCAACCAGGCTACAGGGAAAGCTCAACAACGTCGCAGCTCCTGACCTAGTCTGGTTGGCACAACATCCTCGATCCCCTTCGCCAGGAGCCTCACAGCAACTTCTCACAGGCGCACCACCTCCTCCAATGGCCGCCACCCTCAACAAGAAAATCCTGACACTGGACACCAAGCTATCTGGCGTCTCCACATACCCCGAATATACTGCCACCCCAGGGGTACCTATACCTACTGGACATCCCAGGCACGGAACACCAGGTATAAGATGTCGTCGAAGGAACATATGAAAAGCTCGTCAGTAGGTGCAGCTAGCCGAACGGCCACTAATGGTTGCGAATATGGTAGCTCTGCTAACCATTAAGAAAAACTGTGAAGATGGAATAAGCGCAAGGATAGGGAGCATATAAAGAGCTCAAAAAGCATATGAGGGAAAATTCGTAACAGAATTGGGAGCATTAATGAAAAGCGTCACTATAATTGCGTTCGATGACAGGAAAGCCACAATTAAAGAACATATCGCAGAGTACGAGCGAACCTGGAATACTTTTTGTTGGTATTATATCCAGGTTAGACCTCACCCATGACAACGGCTTCGGACCGAGTTCTTACTCGATTTCCTACCACAGCTCTATTCCAACACGGTAGAGAATATCAGCAGCAAAGATGCACCTATGACGACACGAGGGCTAAAACCAAGAAGGCAAAAGCTGACGAATCCAGCGATGGCGATTCAGGATTAAGAAAGCTGAAGAAAGGGAAGAATGGTCTCAGTACCGTACTGAGACATCACACCACACCACCCATTTCCTGGAAAACTCACCATGACGGTGGACACTCACCGTTCTGACCTACTCGGAAGCCTGTGTTGTACAATGTACGTATCTTGCCACAGTTGAATATGCGTATGAGTGCACACACAGAAGACATCAACTATGCGGAACTTTATATGATATATTGAGTAGCTGCTTCTATCTGCTTTTCACTAACTTGAACCTTACTTACACTGCACCTGATGGCTTCACCAGATAGCCCCACATCTCAAGGCAGTTCAGCCCCCACATTCTCCCAAGCTCCACGCAATGCTTTTGTGGAATATCTTAACTGGTTCCAATCATTTTCGGCTGTCTTAAAGGAATACACTGGTCGCAGTGTATCCGTATGCCACGAAACAAATATCTCACTGTTCCCGGTGGAAAAGCACGAAAGGCTTGTATTGAGTAGGTACTTCACAAAATATTACTTCTGCAGATGATAACAACAGACAAAGACCATGCTGCATCTCACATGGCTGTTATCCAAGACCCCTGTTCATCCCACGTGGCATGATTACCCTCCCCAACATTTCCCACAAAAAACGGCGAGATACATTCAACGAGGAGTGAAATGGACCGCATACCTGATTAGGCATGATTGTGCACTTCTGAAAAAAATCCAAATAACACAATAGGCTGAAGGAGTAGGTAATCAGGAGGTTGTTTTAGAACATAATGTCTACGATATAATTGTGAATACACATTTCCCGTTGCTTCTTCAAAGCTATTAATAAATGAGCGATATTATGGTATTGGGAAGGCGGAGGTATTATTTGTTTGCCTTGTTATTTAAATAAGATTCTCAGTATAGATGCTAAATAAAGGCCTCCTCCTGGGGCTCATCCGTGCAATATTCGGTATATATGTACTGTAGTGTGAG
>Ga0307514_10003177_pt1 | contig 16062 bp, 5 predicted proteins | sample 16_EM_MG_FD_203088 | JGI IMG/M metagenome (GOLD analysis project Ga0307514, IMG submission 203088) | Populus trichocarpa ectomycorrhiza microbial communities from riparian zone in the Pacific Northwest, United States - 16_EM | ecosystem: Host-associated > Plants > Roots > Unclassified | place...
AGAGAGATGGTGATAGATGGGATTTTAGAGCTGTGTTTCTGAAATGAAATTTAACAGAGAATTTGATCGTTGTTTTGGCTTTTCTAATATTTTATGTGTATGTTAGAACAAGAATTCACAACTTTTTTATAAACTAATGAACACATCCTTTCCTTTATCTACATAAATCTAACCAATTTTTAAGACATTGATGATTGCTGGAGGTTGCTACTGTTTCTTTCACTTCAAATGTCTTATTAACCAATTACTAAGACCATGATTATTACAGATTCAATTTCATCATTATCTTTAAATACTCTTTGCGATAATGTTCGATTTCGTAGGTATTTGTAGCTTATTTGGCTACATTTGTCCATTTGAAAATAAACCATGTTTTTTTTTTTTTGGAGAAATAGACCTAATAATAATCCAAGTAAACTAATTGATAAACTATGGAAGATCCTCCACTTTACCACGCATTTGTTTTCTGTTGACTAGTGGTGCCGACACCATTCATTGACTAGGATGTTTCATGAAAAGCAGTACACGGATGCCCCATGGAAGAAAATTATGAAGATTCTTGCGTCACGAGTTGAAAACCTTTCAAGAATTATGATAATCTCTCTGGGATGGAAAGGTTCAGGAGACTAAGTTTGGACAATTGGAATACATGCAAAGCAAATTTTCTAAAAAGGTTTTATAAAGCTATGTATATATGTGTCAAGTTGTAGAGAACATTCAAGTTTGAGCAAAACTAAAGAATTCATCCTTTTCCTCTCCTCTAGAAAAGAAAGAAAGATGACTTACCTTAAGGCTAAGATTGTTTATATATTCTTGAGCCCAAGTGAATGTGTTTTTTACATTTAATAGAAGTCGATGATTCGAAAAGATTTCTACATAATATACTTGTATTATTGTATAGCTCGGGCAGTTCTTTCCGATTGGCATCTTGAATTAAGGGGCCAAAATATTGCTACACATCCGACTGTAGGCAGAGCTCAGGGTGCCGGTCAAAGTATTTCTAGAACCTAGATCAATAAGATATAAAGAGGAGAAGGGGACGCTGCTTTTTTTTTTCAGAAGACACCAGTCGACAAAACACACTCTTAGCTTCAAATAAAAGCATAGCAGGCAGATTGGACAGTGTACTTGATTTTGGCAGTGCACTCCCAACTGGAAAGCAAACTTTCGTTTTCTTTTTCAAAAGCTTTTGTACGTGCCACCCCTGTCATTCTACTAGGCAAGAGGGATGGTGTTATCCAGATAGCAAGCAATGTTTCAGATACAGCACCCACCCAGCAACAAAAACAGTAAAACACCATTTAAGACTGGGTTGCAGTAGAGCAACCAAACTAGAAAGCTTTCAACTAGGGCTGATTTTACCCACTTTTTGTTGGCACCCCTTCGAGAGATTATAATCGACTAGAAAGCCAACTCAGGGTTGGACAGCTCATCAGCAGATCTAATGTGAAGGGGGCATGAAGAACCATGCATTGCAATAATTGTCAAAAAACTACTGTATGCAACAAGGACATCTAACGATTTTGATCAACCTATATACTTCTTTGTTATAAACAAAGCGCCAATGTACAACATCAGGATCAAGACCAAGTTTTAAGAATTTATATGCCAGTGATCTTGAAAAGAATCCAATCCTAGCCTGAAACTATCAAATCACAATGAATCCATCTACATGGTTGATAAATCACTTATGTAGTCATCCCACATCTCACCTGCAATTGAGTCACGCAACTGAGAACTAAATTCTAGCTGTTCTGTATCAAAAGCAACGTCCAAAGCTGGGTTCTCAACTTGCATAAGTGGATGTTCCACCTCTAATGGGGGCAAGGACTCCTCCATTTGCAGTACAGTATCATGTTCATACATTTTAAAAATCAAATCACCTGGTTTCTCCCTACGTATGTAATTGTGTAGCGCACATGCTGCTACAACCAACTTAACCTGTGTTTGTAAGGGGTATGGAGGAGCGGACATCAGTATAGGGAAACGTGACTTTAGAGCCCCAAAACTACGATCAGTGGCGTTTCTTAGTACTGTGTGCCTTTGATTGAATAGTTCTCTTGAATCTCGAGGAGGATAACCACCAGAATACTCATTTAAATGACAAGATATCCCATTGTATGGAGCTATGAATCCTGGCATATTAGTATATTTGTTGTCCACAAGGTAGTACTTCCCTACATTGTCAATTTTTCAACCAGCAATAGGGGCAAAAGAGTACTAAATTAGTTGAAGAAATAAGAATGATTACATAAATTGGCATCAGAAATCCTCAAAGGCACTTTAAAAGGAAAAGGGTAAAAGGTAAAAGTCATATATATATATATAAAAAAGGGACCCTCAAAAGCTGCATAATTATGGCGTTTCGCTAGGGTGGACAAATAAACTTCTAGTGAGCTAAGATGTGAGAGAAACAAAATACCTTCAGGGACCTGCAACTTGTTCCGCCTCGTGAGTGCTGAGTTCAGAACTCGCAGATCTGATGCTGAGCCTTCCCATCCAGCTAGAACATAATGAAACCTCAGATCAAAGGAGCATGCAGCCAGAACATTTTGTGAAAGTAGTCCATTCTTATTACGGAAAGGTCCTTGCTCATCTATACCAACCATCACTGGAATGTGTATCCTATCTACCGCTCCAACACAATCCTAGCAGCAAATAATTTATATTTAGATCTAAGTCACCCAAAAAAAAGATATTGATTGAACTCAAATTACTTTAGGATTACCTTAAAATATGGGTAAAATCTAGGATCTTCCAAGATTTCTGGTGGAATATCAGATCCTGGAGGCTGAAAGAAATCTAATGAAATTGCCATGATAGCATTCAAAACATTGTTAAAATGGCGACTGATGGTTTCTCCTGAATATCGGAACAATTCTTGAACAGCACGAGTGCGTAGATTATGGCCAATAATGAACAAGAATATGGCTAATTGTTCCTCAATCTTGATTCTGTTCGTATGGCGTAGCAGGCCCTTGCTGTGCAGAATATCACATAACTTGTAGAATGCCTGCTTATCCATACGAAAATTTTCTAGACAGCGGTCACTTTGACCGCTTAGAACCTCATCTACAAATTTGGTACCATTAGGTAAACTTAGTTCTTTGGGCATATAGTTACTGAAAACTCCATCCTTTTCATCATCAGAGTTCTCCATGGCAAAATCAACCTCTGCACTCAAAATATGTTGATCAGACTCATCATGTGAAAAGCACAAAACCATACACTTAATTACTATACAAACCAGGACAAAGCATAGAGGAAATTATTGGAGAATAATATAAATTATATCTTGAGGTCTCACCTAATAGCTTAAGCTTTTAGGTTGAGATGATTATTTGACAAGGTATCAAAGTCTTAATGACCAAAGGGTCATGAATTTGAATCTCACCACCACATTCTAATTAATAAAATTAAGCACAAGGTAATGATGGATCTGTGCAAGTTCCAAATCCAAACCTAACAGCTTAAGCTTTTGAGAATATATAGTTCTTTGATAGAAACAAGACAACACAAAACAATAGTGGTAATAGGAAACAACAAAGCCCCAATTTAACATAGAGCACACTCAGTTGAGAAGACTAATAAAATTACAAAGAGAACGTGATGCAGGTGAGTCAGTCATCTTGAATTATCCATGACAAGTTGGAAAATAGGCGAACCCGGATGAAGGATAGATTCAACAACAAGCCTGTTTTACCAGAAAGTAAATGGAATGAAATAAAAAAATCTACTACTGAATACACAAATGCCATGCTCAAATTGTATCATGCAACAGCATCTTGCTTGTAAAACATCCTGTGATCTATGAAAATGTATCATAAGAAAAGGCATTAGAAAAAAGGAATGATTGAAAAAAAATAAAGAGAATATGATATGTGTGTTCCCCCAGGAGGCATAAACCTTTCATGTCCCTGGGATCTATGAAAAAGCTTCATGAGTATTACTTTAGAAGGTTGCAGAAAATGGGCAGTGGCAAGAGACACTGAGGCAGTCACAGAAACAAGATATTTGCCATTTCCAACTTTTCCATGCCCTTTTTTCTTTCTGGCTTAAGTCTGGAAAAACTGATCTAAAGAGACCTTTATTAAACAGATGCTATAGATTTAAATCACAATCCCAGGAGTCACCTCATTCAGAAATCTTGCAAATAGTGTCATATAATAGTTATGTTGGCATGTTTGTCTTCTATTAATTAAAATTCTTTTTATTTAAAATATACGGAAGAAGTTCCATGCCTCACATCCAAAGGCACACATCTTAAACCTCACGAAAAAAGAGTGTTTTTGAGCATGTCTTCAGTTTTATCACAAAGTTTGATGTGGATTTTATGCAAAGCCGAAAGGGAAAAGAAATTCATTTACTGATAGAGAAAAAAGAAAATCTGAATTTAAAGAGTTACAGAGTCTTTTGAGTGAGAAACAAAAACCTATTATTACAGAAAAAAGATATTGAACGCACAATTTTTACAAACGAGAAATAAATGCTTCGTGGCTATGTTCATTGGAAGTGGTATACAATGTGCTTGAAGAGGCAATGCTGAATCACAAGCTCTAGAGGCCAGGTCTAAACACCGACCTAGATATGACGTCCAGTACAAAATATTTACAGCAATATCTTAAAACGGAATTGTTATCCGATACTCTTTCCAGCAGCTCAAAGCCAAATTCCTATGCAACTCACTACAACACAGGAATGTTCATATCAACAATATTTGACATAATAATCACCATTGAATGGCTTGGGCAGGCAATAGAGGTTGAAGAAAAAATAAAAGGAAACACATGCAATGCATATCTCAATAACATTATTATAGCAATCAATATCCAACTCACCAACCTCTTCCATCCCCTTTAATTAGTTCATTCACATTGGTCGTGAAAATCTCTGTTTAGCCTAAAATTGCAAGAATATGTGAGGCTATAGTAGCCTTCCATCACAGTTGATTCTAAATTCAATTTTCTCATCGTCATTAACACCTTGAAAACTTTAACAGTGCTTTCTAATGAAACCAACAAGAAAAAAAAATCAAAAGGTAAACAAACCAAATTAAAATGGTCCTCGTAAAACCATCTAAACAAAGCAAAATAAAATGATCCTCAAAAAATTAACTGATATAATTGATATGGGTTTTAAGCATTGACAAGTAAAACCCACAAACAATCAAATTTCTCTCATTATAAAATAATTAATAAATGAATAAAAATCGTCAAGACTAATCACCTGCATTACAGTTAATTAAATCAAATTCTTATTCAAATAATATAAAATTAAGAACCCGATTTTGAAATTCAATTTCACATCTTCTCATTTAATAATGTTTTAAAACAGCCCAGAAACAGTTTATTTACTCTTCAAAATTCAAAAAAAAAAATTTGACAGACACCATACCTGGAATCGTAGAGTTCAAGCTTCAAAACGACGAGTCGTGCGGCTCCCGTTTGAGAATTGGTGAGGAGAGTATCTGTCAGTGACTAAGGAGGGGATTGAAAATGACTAGCAACGTCTTCGCTTCTCTTTGTGCTGAGTGCGAGAATGGGATTTTTCAAGAGTTCGAAGGTTTTTTTTTAGCTACTGCCTATTGCCACTTGACAGAGAGTTTTGGGCAGAGCGACTGTTGGAGAAGGTTTTAATGTAAGTTTTCACCCATAAACTATTGAGCTTGTGAATATTGATACTTATACTATCAATTTGATCAATTATGTCATCAAACGATGGACAAATGTTGTCCCTCCATTGGCCTCTATTCTTTTTTATTATTATTATTATTCTAAGGCATCCTCATGCCAATTTGCATGTCAACCATGATTAATAAACGGTAAAAATTATTTTTTAAAGTGTTTTATTATTTAAATATATATTGAAATAATATTTTAAATTATTTAGAATTTATTTTTAATATTAATATGTAAAAACTCACTAAAAAAAATAAAAAAATTCAATTCAATTTTTCAAAAATATTTTCAAAATGAAAAAATAAATATCTCTAATTTTCCTCCTTAAAATATCTTGGGAGTGCGTACTTCCGTTGTCTTGTATTTAGAAAAAAAATCAATATTTTTATAGGTAATAATGAAAATTAAATCCACTTTCAAAAATTATTTCAGTTTTTTTATAGTAGAAAGTATTCTTTAATTTTTTAGACAATGAAAATTCAATAAATTGTTAAAAATAGAAAATAAAATGGAATGTTCTAAAAAATCGTGGAGATCCCTAAGAGATCACAAGGTTTTGCATGGATAATTCCAGTGTAGTTCTCAAAATTTTATACATATGGTTCCTAAAATTAGGTTAAATATCATGCATCCAATCATACAAATATTTTAGAAGCTATACTGAAACTATATGATATTTATATGATATTTTTTAGGGCCTACAACAGAATATAGGAGCATTCAAATTTTTATTTTTTTTTATTTTGTGTTTAATAAATTAAGCTTATTTATTACCCGCGCTCCATGCAAGGTAAATAAAAATTAAAAAAAAAAAAAACATAATCTAACAAGAACTTAGCCAAAACTATTGGAATGGAGGAAAAAAAAAAAAAAGCAGTGAAGTCAAATAATAGTAGATAGATCGGGGCTGAAGCAGAAAGGGCAAAAAAGAATGAGCATCTCAGATCCATAAAGAAAAATAACGGAATTAATGCAAGGAAAAAAAAATCAAATATCATACATAAAATAAAAGTAGATTAGCTATCTAACCCGGGTATATTAGCTATCTAACCCGGGTATGCAGATTACTTCAATGTGTTTTTTATTTAAAAAACATTTAAATATAAATTAAAAAGTTTATTTAAGTATTTAATTAAAAATATTGACAACGCCGAACATATCATAAATATTATTTAAAAATAAATACTTTTTATTTTGAAAAATTAAGTTTATTTGTATAAAACAAAAATAAAGATTATAGATGAATTAGAATAATATCTTGAAAAATCAAACATAAACAAACAATTTAGAAACACTTATATTCAAAAAAGACATGCAAAACTCATGAATTAAGCCATAAGACTGGGATAAACTCATAGAAAAAAATTAAAGATAATCACAAAACTAATATTTTAAAATAAATAATGTAAAATGATAAGATCTAATGAAGCCAAATCCCCAACAAATCAAATGTAAAAAAATAAAACTAAAAAAAAGCAATTACACAAAAGGATTTAAAAATAATTAAAAGAATGAGGGTGAAAATTAAAAGAAAAATATAGGGAAAACAAAAAATTTCAATTGGATGGTTAAATTGAATTGAAAAATAACTTTAACAAAAAGAAAAACAAATCAAAATCAAAAGAATAAATATTGAAATGAAGAAAAACATATGAGAAATTGTAAATGAAGAACTAAATTGAAAACAAATAAAACTTTTATAAAAGTAATATGAACAAAATAAGAAATCAAAAGAATGAGAACTTAAATTGAAAAATCAAAGTCAAATAAAACAATTGTGCACTTTATTTGGCAAAAGTGAGAAAAAAAACATCAGCGACAATTTGACCACCATATATCATCACGTGTCACACCTTGTGAAAGAGAACATAGTGGCGCACTCAAAGATATGGTGGAAGGTCGGGTTAGGCCGTTGGGTGGTGTTGAATGCATCGTCAAAATGGTGCAGACGTCACCCACTCACTAACGTGTGATTAGCTCGCGTCAGCAGTTTTCTTGATTAGAAAAATTAAAAGTCAACGTGAAAAATATCAAAATGCCTCTCATGACCCTAATTATAACCCAAAAACCCGTGTAAAAATACAAAAACACCCTCATATGTAAATCTTATTTTTTTTTTAAGGTTAAATACGTATTTTAACTATACATAAAAAAAACCAAAAAAACCTTGTCCAACAGCCTAACATTTGTTTGATCCTAGGGGGTGAAAAAATATTTTTACTGTTTAATAGTTTATGAAAAGTAAAAAAAACATGCAGTCAACAATTCTAAAAAAACCTGAAATCTAAAAAACCCTATAAATTAGTAAAATTTGAATTTTTCCCCTCAATAATATCCTTGTATTAATTATATTTTATTCCTTAATTTTTAAAATATATTTTAATCAAGTCATATTTTATTAAATCATCTCAGTTTAATTTCTGACTAGTGGTTTTTAATGTGTATGACCAATTGAGTTTATAATATGTTGATCCAAATATAAATTATAATTAAATAAATTAAATAATTTAATTTATTATCAATTCAAAAATTGATTAATTTATATTTAAAGATCAAGTGCATCATTTAGCAACGTGTCATAATCCTCTAAATATTAGAAAAGTCATTAGTAGTTTGACTTAAACCTTTTCAGTGATTGATTTCTAAATATAATTAAAATCTTTTCACTAATAATGTTTCGTTTTAAAATTAAAGCATGAAGTATATCTGTCATGTTAAATCATCTTTTTTCTCTACATAATAGTCATTGATCGTTTGAATAAGATTAGAAATCATTTTCAAATCTCATTCCATTTTGGCTAAAAACTTCTTAGTCAATACTATTTGAGAACAAATGTAACATTTTCTTCAATTCACCTATAATGATGAATCTTCTTTTAATCACTCAAGTGTATTCATAAAGTTCATGCTAAAGCCAATACATGTCTTTTTGTTACCTCGATTAAGATAACATGTAACATGATCAAAACATAACATTATCTATATAAGATAACTTGATGATTTCAAGTCTAAGGTCACTTACATAACCGTAACATAAATCTTTCCATAAACATATGTAATCTCTTCATATGAAATTCTCATGCGGGCTAGTTTGGTGTACATGTCTTATGATAAGAATCTACATATTAGTTTTAGGTATCCCTTGTACGTTAGCTTATAAGAACTGCTTCCTTTCATAAAAGAAAAAACATAATATGTATCAGTCTCTACGGCTTTAATGAATGTCCAGTATTCAAGAGAGCATCGGCTATGAACATTTTAGAAACAATGTTTTGATGCAATATAAATCCTATAATTATAATAACTTTATAATTTTCTTTGCAAATCATTTTTGTCTCATGAATTTTATTTTCACTCTAGATTTTATAAATCAAATATTAGATTCATTAATCTAATATTATATGAATATTAAAGATAAATTAAGCCTTAATTAATAATAAACATGTATTTACATGAATATAATAATATCACGTGTAACCAGCTGATTGGCTATAAGACATATTAAACTAATATTTATAGTAGAAAATGTTAATTAGAAAAATTAACACATTGCATCCACCAAGTCTAAGTTAATTGTATTAGAGAGGATGATCATCCATCTAGTCTAAGTTAACTGTATTAGAGAGGATGATAAGACTGCAAATAGAATCAAATGCTAAAATTCTAAATCATGAAATGTTCTTCCTCATTTTAAGAAATATAAAGCTATGATATCAACTAATGGCTGAAAAACAAACTTACCATGAGAATCCTTATCCTTTCATAACTTTGATGGATACCTTAATTCCTTCCCATTACTTCCCACATCCTGGTTTTTGGCATACATATTGTTTCTCACTTCCAACACTATTAAAGGTAAAAAGTTTTCCTTCACGATGAAAAGGGTGATGAGTGACCCACGAAGTACATATCGTACTGTTTAGTATGTTGGATAATATTAACTGGATTAGACTAGACATGACTGAATTAAACTGGATAAATAAGTATCATGTCTTGTGTTTTGTATGCATTGAACAAGATAAAATTATATATTGTAATGATAATAATACCATTATCTTATCTAATGTTTAAACTGTAGATTATAATATATATTTTAATCTAAAAATTTAATTTTTTTTAAATATAATATAATGAATAAATATATATATTTTAGGAAATCATTATTAATATCTATTTAAATATTATTTTATTTTGAACAAAATCCACAATTTTTCTTATGTTAATTAATAAGTTATTTTAGCATTTAACTAACTTGCAAACAGTTGTAATTGTTTCAAATTAACTTATGTTTGAATTTTTATATTTGTGCATGACCATGTGATAATTTTTGAAATATATTTTTATTAAACTATTCAGTAAGTAGAATAATTTTTTTAAAAATTCAAACAATTAAAATTATATAAATTTAAATTTTATTTCCTTTTAAATGCATTTTTTCGACAAACACACACACACACACTTATATATATGTATATATTACAATTAACATGATTTTTTGAATAAAAATCTAAAACAATTAAAATAAATATTCACAAAAAATAAATTGATTGAGATAAACGAGAAAAAATATTTTCTTTACCAAAACCCTCCTTCTTTATTCTTTTTTTTTTAATTTCTAGCAAACAAAATGTTTTTTTATTAGAAGATTTTTTTTAAAAATTAATCTCATATAAAAAGAAAATCTTAATAAGAAAATAAAAAAATAATACAAGGAAAATTTTGACCTAGCAATATAAAATAATTAATTTGATAAATTATATAAAAAACTAACTTAAAAATAATAAAAAATATTCTTTATTAATATTCAAGAGCAATTCTTTTCAAACAATTCTGCATATTAGATTTATATAAATTATTTTATAAATTAATTAACAACATTACCATAAAAAAACCCAAAAATTATTTTAAAAAAAGAAATAATTGGATGAATTTTTAAATTTTATTGTAATAATCTTAATTAAAAAAATCATATTATAAAACAAATAAAAAAAGATTAAGGCTAGGCACCTGTCCCCCACAAACAGGGTCCTGTTTGTTTTTGCGTTTCAAAAGTGTTTTTGAAAACAATTTTTATTTTTTATTTTTTTCTTTACTTCAAATTAATATTTTTTTTATATTTTTAGATTATTTTTGATATGCTGATGTCAAAAATAATTTTAAAAAAATAAAAAATATTATTTTGATACATTTCTAAATAAAAAACACTTAAAAAAAACAATTATATTTCCAACCACATTATAAGTCAATTTTTTTTTTTTTTTTTTTAAGCCGGTGAACAACATGTTTTTCAAGGGGGAAAAAAAAGCAGGAATGGGGGTAGACCACCTGTCATCATTTAGCTCAAGCTTTGGCTACCGGAAGTTTCTGAAAAATTGAATTTCAGCAAACGAAATTAAAATAATATTTATTTTAATTGTAGTAGATTTTCCTAAAAACTCATTTTTCACATAAAAATACCTAAAAATCAAACTAGAAAACACCCAAAGACTCCAAAATGCATAAAAAATTAAAATCAAATTAAAAAACTTTTAGAGATTTGTTTTTTTTCTAATATAGTTAAAAATAAATACCACCTTCATTAAATTTTTTTAATTTTAAACAGCATTTATAATAGTAAAATCAAAGTTATAAATGGCTGAGGTCCGATTATCTAAGAGTTTTAGCTCTTCAACTTTTCTAGAATTCTTTTATTTTTTATTTTTTAAAAATTAAAATGTAATAAAAATAAAATGAAAACTAAAAAGTAATAATCTAAAAGAACAAGGATGGAAAATAAATAAAAAAAACCTGAGAGATTCAAATAAAACTTTTGCATGTCATTTGTGAAAAAAAGGCTTGTTTCTTTTTGTATTAATTTTAATTCTTAATTTTTTATTTTTATTTTTAAAAAGAAGCTAAAGTTATATTTCATAAAATTAGCTAATACAACAAGAAAACAAGATAAAGAAAAAAAATTCAAATAAATAAAATCATGAAAACATAATTTTAAAATATGTAATTGAAAAATAAAGTGATGTGACTAAATTAGAAAAACTACAAATTTTAAATATTAAAATGATAAAAAAAACATAATAATTTTTTGTGAGTTTTTTAAAAGTGTAGTTGTTGTTATATTTTAAAAATAATTTTTATTTATAAATGTATAAAAATATTTTTTTTTATTTTTTAAAATCTATTTTTAATATTAGTATATAAAAAATTTAATTTAAAATAAAATAAATTAAAATTTAGTGAAACTTGGGTGAAAAAGCAGCACAAGGCACGAAGTTGGTTTTTAAATTAATATACGTAATTTTTTATTTAATGTGGATGTTCAGACTAGTTTGAATGTACCTCAATTAATTTTATAGACCTTAAAATTAATAATTATATAAATTTTTAGTGGTTATCATATAAATAATTACAATAATTAAATATAAAATTATAAAAAAATAATTTTTTTAATTTTAAATTTTGACCTAGGTTACCAACTAGATTTATTGAGAGAGAGAGAGAGAAATTTCTAGAAGAGAAATATCTCTCGTCTCGATCGATCGAGAATCACTTGCTTTTCGATCAATCAAACCCCCGATCTCTACTCTTAAACCCTACCGCCGCCGACAACACCACCACCATGAAACGCTCAATCGACGATTTTAGCGTCTCCAAAAGCAAAAGCAAACCCGTCTTCTTAACCAAAGCTGAACGTGAAAAATTAGCCCTTCAGCGCCGCCAAGAAGAAATCGAACAACAGAAAAAACGCCAACAACTCATCCTCTCCCAATCCCGCCCCTCCAGTTCTGACACCGAAAAACCTCCCTCCGATTCTGACCGCCGTGACAGAGACAGAGACCGTGACAGAGACAGAGACAGGGACAGAGACAGGGACAGAGACAGAGAGCGCGATCGGGAGAGAGACAGAGAAAGAGAAAGAGAGCGCGAGCGCGAACGCTCCTCGCGGCGCAACAGAGAGCGCGAACGTGAAGAGGATGTAAAGGCGCGTGAACAAGCCAGATTGGAGAAATTAGCCGAGAGAGAGCGAGAGAAGGAGCTGGATGCCATTAAAGAGCAATATTTAGGGTCCAAAAAGCCTAAAAAGAGAGTAATTAAACCTAGTGAGAAGTTTCGCTTCTCTTTCGATTGGGAAAACACGGAAGATACTTCTAGAGATATGAATGTTTTGTATCAAAACCCTCATGAGGCACAGCTTTTGTTCGGTCGAGGGTTTCGGGCTGGTATGGATAGGAGAGAGCAGAAAAAACTTGCTGCAAAGAATGAGAAGGATATGAGAAATGAATTTCGGAAAAAAGAAGGCCTAGACGAAAAGCCAGAAGAGGCGGCTGCTCAAAAATTGAAGGAAGAAGCTGCTGATATGTATGATACTTTTGATATGCGTGTTGATAGACATTGGTCGGAGAAGAAGCTTGAAGAAATGGCTGAGAGAGATTGGAGGATATTTAGGGAAGATTATAATATTTCTTATAAGGGCTCAAAGATTCCGCGGCCGATGAGGAGCTGGGAAGAGAGTAAGTTGAGTAGTGAGTTGTTGAAGTCAGTGGAGAGAGCCGGGTATAAGAAGCCGTCACCTATTCAAATGGCAGCGATTCCTTTGGGATTGCAACAGCGGGATGTTATTGGGATTGCTGAGACTGGTTCTGGTAAGACTTGTGCTTTTGTTTTGCCTATGCTGACTTATATTTCTAGGTTGCCTCCAATGAGTGAGGAGAATGAGGCTGAAGGGCCTTATGCAGTTGTTATGGCACCTACGCGTGAGTTGGCACAGCAGATTGAGGATGAGACTGTTAAGTTTGCACATTATTTGGGTATTAAAGTTGTTTCTATCGTTGGTGGGCAGTCTATTGAAGAGCAGGGGTTTAGGATTAGGCAAGGTTGTGAGGTGGTTATTGCTACTCCAGGTCGTTTGATTGATTGTTTGGAGAGGCGTTATGCAGTGTTGAATCAGTGTAATTATGTTGTGCTTGATGAGGCTGATAGGATGATTGATATGGGTTTTGAACCACAGGTTATGGGTGTGTTGGATGCAATGCCATCGAGTAATTTGAAGCCAGAAAATGAGGATGAAGAGCTTGATGAGAAAAAGATTTATCGCACCACCTATATGTTTAGTGCTACTATGCCACCTGCTGTGGAGCGACTTGCTAGGAAGTACTTGAGAAATCCTGTTGTGGTCACTATTGGTACTGCTGGAAAGGCCACCGACTTGATAACTCAACATGTGATAATGATGAAGGAATCAGAGAAGTCCTACAGGTTGAATAGATTGCTTGAGGAAGCTGGAGATAAGACCGCAATTGTATTTGTTAATACTAAAAAGAATGCAGATATGGTGGCCAAGAATTTGGACAAGCTTGGTTTTCGTGTCACAACTTTGCATGGTGGGAAGTCCCAGGAGCAGAGGGAAATTAGCCTTGAAGGTTTTAGAACCAAAAGATACAACGTGCTTGTCGCAACAGATGTTGCAGGTCGTGGTATTGATATACCTGATGTGGCCCATGTCATTAATTATGATATGCCTGGAAATATTGAAATGTATACTCATCGTATTGGACGAACAGGCCGTGCTGGAAAGACAGGTGTGGCTACAACATTCTTGACTCATGGGGACTCGGATGTCTTTTATGATCTCAAGCAAATGCTTATTCAGAATAACAGTCCCGTGCCTCCTGAATTGGCAAAGCACGAGGCTTCAAAATTCAAGCCAGGAGGAATTCCTGATAGACCTCCTAGACGAAATGACACTGTTTTTGCTCACTGAGGCACTTGGGAGTTTCAGAAGACCATGTAACAAAATCTATGTGCAATATAGTGGTATCAGAAACTTCCGTGGTTACTGCTCTACCAACGGGACTGAGTTTAAGTCGGGGATTCGACAATCTCAATTTATTCAACAAACTTCCGTTTCCATATATTTTCTTGATACAGAGTTTCTGCCTTTATCTGGTAATAGAAGATTTCACGTTGATATTAGTTGAGTGTCATATTTGAACTCTCATTTCTTTTTCCTGAATAATTGTGTACCCAGCTTGAAGCGTTGACACTCTTAAAATATTGCACTTTCTGATGTTTACTTCTTTAGCTGCTGCATTTTTTGATTACTACTTGCATTTATTTTCTGTAATTGAATACACCCGACTTTGATAATTTGGTTTTATTTGGAGATTGAGCTTGATGAAAGACTGGGTTGAAGTAGATTAACAACTTCAATGTACAATTTTGTAGCGCCGAGTTTGAATTCTACCAGTGGAGCTTAAATGTTTATCTTTGTTAAGAAAAAGAGGTTTTTGTTGAGACTGGGCCTCTGAATACTAGTGCAAACTCACGTTTGAATTGCGTCTTAGTTCCAGATGTTCTAGGGAGAGAAAATGCCCTTCCTCTTCCCTCTTCTCCCTTCTCGTGACAAGGGACAGCCAGAATTTTCAATTCTTTGTAAAATTTCTTTAAAGTAGTTTCTTATCTGTTAGTTTTCCCATCTATTTCGTATTGCCCATTATGTCTTTATGACTGCTGTGCTTACTTTATATAATAACATCATAATCTTGTATTTGTTTTGTCGAGCTGTGGCAATTTGGGGTAATTGTTCCATGGATGCAGGGTCTTCAAGACTTGTGTTCCCCAGTTTCTGAGAGGTGATACCAAAGCTCATTCCCATCATCCCATGGTACTTTGGTCCAAAATTTGGTAAGTTATACTAAGATGATATATATTTTATGCGATTCAAATTTGGTTCCTTTAGTATCCTTTCATAGTATTCAGATATGATGTTCTTTCTAGCCATTGGCAATTCTTTCATTCAACCTATCTATTTTTTCTTTTGGCAAATATGACTGTTGCACTAGCTTCCAAATTAATTAAGCCCATATTGATGCTCAAGTGATCTGAATTAATCTGTGGGGTCTTAAGCATTTGCTTACATCTATTAAGCAATACTTCATGCAATCTTCAAATTTTTGGAAATAGCCAAATCACTTGAGTTCCTCTTCGACTTTTGGATGCAGCTTGTCAACAGCTTGTTTTCGGTAAAACTACTACAGTGATTTGTGAATTGTTCAAGTATTTAATCAATTAGTTTCTTGCTCAAAGAATATCTCCCCTTTCACATCAATTTACAGCACCCAAATCTCTTAGGATTACAAATCGCATCAAATTTGATTGTTTGGAACTCAGAGAATAGGTTATAGATGAAGATTTTGGTATGTTTTAAGGGCAGGTTGATTAAACTAGGGCCCCGTTTGTTTACTGGAAAGTAGTTTCCTTTTGGAAAGTGAATTCCGGGGAAAGTGAATTCCGAGAAAGTGAATTCCAAAGCATTTTCCGATGTTTGGTAGTGTAATGAAAAATAAGTTGGAAAATACTTTCCAGTGTTTGGTTATGTAATGAAAATGAG
>Ga0307514_10003179_pt1 | contig 16046 bp, 23 predicted proteins | sample 16_EM_MG_FD_203088 | JGI IMG/M metagenome (GOLD analysis project Ga0307514, IMG submission 203088) | Populus trichocarpa ectomycorrhiza microbial communities from riparian zone in the Pacific Northwest, United States - 16_EM | ecosystem: Host-associated > Plants > Roots > Unclassified | place...
ATGTTTGGAATTCGGACTATGTGTTGCCTTGGAATTATCGAAATCATGATACGTACGAACGCGGGCCGACGGCGCAGAAATGCAAAATTCCTATTGTGTATGAATACAACAACACAGTCATCCTGCCAACAGGTCCCAATATGGGACCACTTTGTCTGCGACGGCCCCCCGCCAAAGGAGTAGAGTCTAGTTGAAGGTGCTTGGCCGTCGAGCAACGAAGGTGCTGCGACTCTTCTGTACACGGTGGGGGAGAGGGAAACGGAGGCGTGGGGTAAGTAGCTGTTTGATGTATGGGCGGCGGATGTCCGCAGTCTTTTCAATCTCAACGACCCGGAGGATCTGAAAAAATCAGCACGGTTTCAGTTGACATTCTCCCATGAGAGGAAATGTCGGACGGACGTGGATCGAGCGGAAGCGGGCACGGTGCCTGGCAGCCATGTCCTGATAGAGGCTCTTTACGGCATCGGCACGAGAGAGTTCACGGAATTCCTTGTACATGTTATGTGTACCGGAACGCGAGTCGTAACGGATCCAGATACCGAAGTTCTTGACCTTCAAAGGCTTCTTCTCGTGAATCTACATCGCAAAAGGGCCAAACACAATACGAAGTGCCAGCGTATGTATCGTCAGTCGCGTCCGCCTCCCACCTGAATGGCTGCATGGGAAACATACGACGTTGACGCCAATGATCTCACCATTGGCTTTTTTAACCTTCTTCAATTGTCTGTGGGCACATTACCAAGGACTCTGGGGTTCATCTGAGGGGAAGGCGCACCTCAGGAAGTACCAGAAACGGGATTTAGCAACGACCTCATTTAGAGCAAAGATGCGCATGCGATAGATCTTGGGGTTGGGGTCGGCATCGGTGGGCAAGTGACGGCCAACGACTTGGTACTCCGAGATTGTCATCTGCACCGTTAGTCAGAACGTCCGGTTCCTGGAACGACGAGAAATACGGACGTTGGCGGCGATTGTCTTGAGGATGGTGAGGGTATTGATCGATGAATGGGTTAAGTGGCTGATCACATGTACAGTTGGTTCTCACGGTTAACGGAAGAGATGATGGTGTGCTTATAATACAGGCTTGCATACGAAGTAGCCAAATTACTAGTACAGTTCTACTCCTCAACGACCATCGCAGTATCTATCGCCTCATCGACGTTGTGCAACGTCGGTTTCGTCGAGAACAAAACGTCCTTGAGAACCTGGGCGATGAGACCGTGCTGTGCCTCAACAGCAATCTTCGTGCTAAGGGTTGGTCAGCTTCATTGTGCACTCCGGTCTAATCTGATCCCACCTGTCTCTGACACTCTTTGTGAGCTGGTTTTCTTCTTTCTTCTTCTCTTTCTCCTCCTGGACAAAAAGGTCGGTATGGCTGCGTAGGAGAAAAATCATGGTGCAAACCTTCGTTTGCTCTTTGCCATCCTTAAGTGTCGGGGCCTGTGCACGAGTACCACCGACCAATGACTGAGCCTTAGAAAGCTTTTGATGCATGTCGTTCAGTTGTGATGCCGCGTATGCTCGGTTCTATGGGGAATTCTGTCTGAGAATGCGTCAGGAAGAGAGACCCAAGATTAAACGCACAGATATTAATGGGCTCTGGCTAAGAGTGTTCACCCAGTACTTGTTCCAAAGGAGGCCGAGAAGGTGGGTGTCCAAGCTGGACGTGAAGATCTGAACGTCAAGTTGATAGTACTGGTTGGCATGTACACCGAAGTCTTCAATCTTATTGAGAGGAATAGATTGGTATTCAGATGCCGAAACGTTCGGCGGGGTGTAGTTTTCTGGATATGTGCGGAACGCGCCGATATCTACCCTGCCAGCGGAGATGGTACGGTTGGGGTCGATCTACACGAAATCAGCCGATGAATGGGTGCTAACTTAATCACTGCATACCACAACAGCCACGAATGGATCCTGGAACTTCTGGTTCGTCATCTGAGTATTGACATCGATCCCGGATAACCAGCAGCCGTATCCGGGATGTGAGTGATACCACCCGATCGCGTTCTCAACTCGACCAACCTAGTAGGAGATGAATCCTGCAACGACAGTCAGACATCGAGGAACCCTACCCGTTCAGACTCCGTGAGATACTGGACCATGTATTCGTTCGCCTCGTTCGCAGCGTTGACTCGAGTCTCAGTTCCTTGAACTGGCAATGCGAAGGAATCCATGATGACTAATGTATCCCCCATGACTTTCCCTTGCATGAGACCCATAATTTCGTACGGTACACCAGACCGCGCGTGGATAACCTGAAGAATATGATCAGTGGCGTCCGAATAGGCCATTATTGGACGACGCACCATCTTGATAATTGCCACGGCGGATATCTTGCATGTTTTGAAATAATGTGGACTGTACCCACTCGTCAGGACTGTAAGAAATGATTCGGATGGAAAAGGCACGCACTCCTGTGCCCAAGGAGCCTCTCTATTGATTTGCTTGTTTGCTGCCTCGTCAAAGCGATAGATCTCATCTTGGGGCGAGATCTCGAGAATATCGTTCTCAATAGAGAACGTCTGCAACGCCATTTTCGAAGAGCCTGCCATCGCTTACTGGAAGAGATAGGAACTGCTGAGGGTCCTCGATTGTAGGCAGTGGTGGTGAGGGGGGCGCGGCGCTTATCAGGCAGGGGCTACACGCGCCGTGATCGATAATTGGCGTGGGCGGCCGCACGCTTCGAGTCTTCGACGTCTTGCACACGACCCCCACGAGTTTCGGATGCTGCTAGGGAGTTTTTTACCTTTCGTTCTCGTCTCTTTCGTCTGCGCACAACTTATAGTACAAGACGTCATGGACCTTGAACTGGACATAATGTCTGAGACGGACTCGGGGAATGATCATCCTGGTCACGTTCCGTTGGACGTCAAGAACTACCCCGTTGCTCCCCCTACACTTCAACTTGAACAGGTCCACTTGTTTGTGCGGCATGGTGCGTTTTAGCAATTCTTTGTGTACCTGTTGTTTCACGGTCGTTGTGAAGGTGAACGCACACCTGTGAGCGTAAGAATGTCCGAGGCACCAGCGAATATCCCACCCACTTGGCTTTTGTGTAAAGAGGGCCGCAAGTTCGAAGCTGCTGTTGCGAACCTAACAGGCACCAGTACGCTCCGAGTTGAGAGAGTCGTAGAGAAGGGAGATGGATCATTGGAAACTGGGGAGTGGTAAGTCTGGCCGATCCTCCGTTCTATTTTGACCCACAATCCAGTCCTTGGGCCTCTCTGGGACTGTGGTCGAAGGGCTACTCTTGATCCTTTGTTGGAAATTGACTTGGTTTATTCTTTATAGTCTCCTTGGAGAGCTGACCGACGTCGGTAGAAGAGTACGGCTCCTCTCAATTGACGGAGTGGTGCAGAGACTCAGTGTCATCCTCTAGTCGACGTACAATTTTGGCACTGCATTGCGAAGCCTATACGTCGAAAAGTGAGTCGGTTTTCGCCAAATTGGGAGAAAACTCTAACTCTTATTATAGGCTCAACTTCTTACCAGATGTTGTCCAGAGCGACTCCGATGTGTACTTTAGGTTGGTAACGACTCGAACTTTCTTTAACGATTGTTTATGCCATCACAGATCAACGAACATGCCCCGTACGATCGAATCTCTGCAACAAGTTGTACACGGCTTGTATCCTCCATCTAAACAAGGAGAGGGATTTATATCGAAAATCCGTACCCGGTACAGTCGATCTACCCCCTCGTTCGGCAATCTAGTGGTCTGACATCCTGGAAGTAACCCTAAAGATGAGAATTTGTTCGGAAATGCGGCAGCATGCGAACGACTGAAGGCTCTGATGCTCAAGTTTGCTCAAGGTACTCCGGAGCGGGTATCACCAACCAACGTTATGTTCACGTTTGATTCAGCTGCTACCATAGCGTGGAATCCTACCTTGGAGCCACTTGACGGGAGGATTTCCAAATACATCGGGGGGAATCCTGTCAGATTGGATGGGAAGCCTCGGGCTAGTGGAATTCTGGATACCGTAAGTCCTCCATGTCCTGCCAGTACTTACTAAAACCGATTTTGGATCAGGTGCGTGCCGCTAGGGCGCATGGGATTAGGATACCAGCGGAGCTACGCGATAAAGCCATCATGGACTCACTGGTAAGTTACGTGAAATTACCACTATCACATGCCAACTATCCTCTAGGAGAGAGCGGTCGTAGAAGAGTGGTTTTCGGGGTGTGAGGACTATGTATACCCTTCTTAAATTCGTATCGTTAACGCGGGATCCAGACAAGACAGAAGAGGTCCGTAAATTGGCAATGGGCCGCCTTCTCGTGGATATCTTGGAGAGGATGAATCAAACGGTGACGAAAGATGACGAGAATCCTCCAAGGATCCTGATCCACAGCACTCACGACACTGCAATCGCTGGGCTACTTGGAACCCTAGAAGTGTTTGACGACCGGTAAGTTCTAGGCCCGTCTCATCGGATTATTCCTCATGTGCTATCAGGTGGCCTGATTTCATGTCGGCTATAACTCTTGAGCTGTTCAAGGAGATCCCAGATTCTAGACCGGCCGGATCTTTCCTGACGCGACTCTTGTCTTCATTTACGACCTCGGGGGTCCGAGAGAAGCACTGTGGGTCGATCCACCGCTATGTTGTCTGTGGGATAATGGTGCTAACCCGTTTGCCTCCGCTGCATTTTGTCCGTGAATAAAGATGTTAGAGCGCGGTATCAGAACAGGACGTTGATGCTACCCCTTTGTCAGCGGGTTGGGGATCATCTGGATGGTCACCCGGAGTTCTGCACCCTGGGGGCGTTTAGCCGACGGGTGAAAGAACTGACGCCAAATTGGGAAGCGGAGTGTGCGGTCCCTGGACACAGACAATGAGTCTAGGGTGCTTTCCAATCCATTCCAGAGTGATTCTGGGTCCCGATAATTAAGAGTGCGGGCCGCGCCCGCTGTCTTTAGTACCCACTAGATTACCCACCCTTCCGCAGACATTACAAATACGTTGAACCCATCGGTGGTGTATTAGGCATAGGTGTCTGGTTTACGAATACAGATGAATGGCATCGTTCCTCGTCGCTTCCAGCACCGTCTAGATGAGTCAGCTGGACCGCGCCACAGCATGGTGACCACGGGCGGAGTTTGAATTGGAGCCATTATAAACCGCTCCTGTCTGCGGTATTCTCCCTATCTCTCTGTCATCGACCACCACTTCTTCCACAAAGTCAATCCCACATCCGAGCATGCAGATCTTCGTTAAAACCCTCACTGGAAAGACCATCACTCTCGAGGTCGAGTCCTCTGACACCATCGACAATGTCAAGGCCAAGATCCAAGACAAAGAGGGCATCCCCCCCGACCAGCAACGCCTCATCTTCGCCGGCAAGCAACTCGAAGATGGTCGTACCTTGAGCGACTAGTAAGCCCATCTGCCCCTCATTAACGTCAAACACGTTTTTGACACCTCCGCAGTAACATCCAGAAGGAGTCTACCCTCCACTTGGTCCTCCGTCTCCGCGGTGGAATGCAAATCTTCGTCAAGACCTTGACGGGCAAGACCATCACCCTCGAGGTCGAGTCCTCCGACACCATTGACAACGTCAAGGCCAAGATTCAGGACAAGGAAGGCATCCCTCCCGACCAGCAGCGCCTGATCTTCGCCGGCAAGCAGCTTGAGGACGGCCGCACCCTCTCCGATTACAACATCCAGAAGGAGTCTACCCTTCACCTCGGTGAGCTCATTTTTCATTATCGCTTTCTGACCCCCAACTGATCTCCTCCGTAGTCCTCCGTCTGCGTGGTGGTATGCAGATTTTCGTCAAGACCCTCACTGGCAAGACCATTACCCTTGAGGTCGAGTCTTCTGATACCATTGACAATGTCAAGGCCAAGATCCAAGACAAGGAAGGAATTCCCCCTGATCAGCAACGCTTGATTTTTGCCGGAAAGCAGCTCGAAGACGGACGCACTCTCTCAGATTACAACATCCAGAAGGAGTCCACTCTCCATTTGGTCCTTCGTCTCCGTGGTGGCATGCAAATTTTCGTCAAGACCCTGACAGGGAAGACGATTACGTTGGAGGTCGAGTCCTCGGACACCATCGACAACGTGAAGGCCAAGATCCAGGATAAAGAGGGCATTCCACCTGACCAGCAGCGACTTATCTTCGCTGGAAAGCAGTTGGAAGATGGGCGAACTCTGAGCGACTACAACATTCAGAAGGAGTCCACCCTTCACTTGGTCCTTCGTCTCCGTGGTGGCTCCGCCTGAACTTTGATGGATACATCTTTACTACCCCGATACGCCATACGTCCACACAGTTTGTACCATTAGATGACAATAATGATGACTAGTGTTTTGTTGAAATTGTTCCCGTGCCGGTATATAACTTGAAGGATGTGTGGGAAATTGAAATCTTTGGGATCGACGCGACTTTGTCAATCCTCCATGATGGCCACAAAAGCTCTGTCACAGTCCTCCCTCGACATTTCGACGGAACTACTCATCGCCCAACTGCTGGAGGAGGACCTGGCCAGCATAGAGAATGGCAAAGCCGCGGAACAGTTCCAGCTGGATCTCATTCTTTACGACGATCCCGATGTCACTCAGCCACACTCTCAGGAGGTTGATGATGACCCGGAAACTGACGAAGACGTGGCTATACGAATGTTCGTAGAAAGCGCAAGGGTATCTGGGGACGCCGCATACGCCCAGAGTTTAAATTCCTTCGACGTCGCGAGTTACCAGTTGGCTCAGAAGCTTGCCGCGGAGGATAAGAAGACCATGCTGGACGCTGAATTTGCGAAGCGTCTACAAGCTGCAGTTGACAGTGGTAAAATCGACACGGATGCCCCTGAGATGCAAGACGCTGATAAGTGTGTGGCGGAAAGGCCTTCGTTGCTGATGTCGAGATCTTGACCAGTTTATCTTTGCAGGGTGCTTGGTCTGGATGTCGTCAGCAGTATTATGGTCCGTCTATCTGTCGTGATATTATGCGCAGGAAACCGACCTATCTTCCCAGGCGCAAGATATGAACGATAAGGGCAAAGGGAAGGTCGCAGTCTCAAGCACAGCGGTCTTCAATGCGTTTTCACCTATGCCTGCTCTGTCAAAGAAACTCGAAATGCTGTCGGAGGCCAAGGGTAAATGCAAGGAACAAGACGAACCTCTTCCAGGTACATCTCTTTCCGTCTTCACTTACATTAACCTGACTGGTTTTCCCCACTTCAGAATATAGTCCCTACCCAACATGCGGTATATGTTTCGAACCATTTCAGGCTACAAATTCTCCCATTTCGGCTGCCCTGACTGCGAATTCTTCCGCTAAGTTGCCATTTGGTCTGCGCATCCCGTGTCCAGGGCAACACCCGTACTGTATCTCGTGCTTGGCCGAATACATCAGGGGGAAGCTCGATCCCAGCGGGACCGGCGACATGAGCACTCATACTCTCGTGTTCCCGATTTGCTGCCCTGAGTGTCCGATCACGCATTGGGAAGGAATACAGGATGATGTGGCGGAGAAGGTGCTGGACAGGGATTCTATGTCTGCTTGGGTATGTCCGATATCTGGACGGTCTTGCGCTCTAGCTCACCGACCCCCCTTAGCATTATAGGAAGCTACTTGACTCGATTCCCAGACAATACTGCCCGAACCCAAAGTGTTCAGTATTGGTACAAATCGATGAAGACCCTGACGAACCTATGGCTCAGTGTCCGGCTTGTTTCCAGTGGGTTTGTGTATCATGCAAAGCGATGTGGCACAAGGGTGAGCCACACTAAAACAATCCCTTTCCTCTCCACGGTTGACGCTCGTCACCAAAGACATGACCTGCGAGCAATATCAATCCGTGCCCATGGATGAACGATCTCCAGAAGACCAGCTTGCTATTGAGTTGGCCAAGGTATCCTATATACCTCTACTCCCCTGATGCGTGAGGCTGAAACCCGGTCGCTTCAGGCCCAGCAATGGCGCAGATGTCCTGGATGTCACGCGATTGTCGAGTTAACCCAGGGATGCAACCACATAAAATGCCTGTGTAAAAAGGAGTTCTGCTTCAAGTGTGGCTGTAAGTCGTGTCCGTTAGCTTTCAATGTCAGCTCATTACTCATGCTCCTCTCATAGCTTTGTGGGACACCAAAAGGCAAAGGTGCACCAGCAACCCCGCTTGCGAACTATGGGACGAAACAATGCTTCTAGACACACGCGAGAGGGAGAGGGAGGCCTTAGCCAATCGTATGGCTCACGTTGCTGCCAGACCCGTTCCAGTGATGAGGCCTGCACCACCTGCCCCGCGCCTTCCCAATCTTCTTGATTTCTTTCGGGGTGGTGGAATGCTCCAACCTGGTGTACCTGAACCACCTCGTCCCGAACCACCTCGTCCCGAACCTCCCCGTCCCGCTCCCCAAGTTTTCGAATCTGACATTGGCGGGGAATTTGAGTGGATCGATAACTCGAGTGCGTATGCTTGATTCACAATGGCGATTAAGATCCTCATTTCAGTACAAATCAACCAGCTGTCGCTAGCCTCGGCCACCCGTTCACTCGCGAGATGATCACGACCCTTACCTGCGGGTATTGCAACAGCCGACTGAACAGTATCAATGACCTGAGATATCATTTAAGTAACGTCCGCTACCACCCGGTTTTTAGCTGTTGTGGCAGGTTCTTCAAACGCGAGGCTGACATGGATAAGCATCAAGAAGCGAAATGGGATCATCATCACACAGTGACTAGGAATGCGTGAGGCTCCTCTAACACCATGGGCTCCTTTGTATAATACTGCACATTTGCATTGTATATCAAAACGAAACACACTCAGAAGCACACACATGGGTGGTACATTGAGGGGAGGGAAGGAGGGATCGTCAAGGCTCAATAGATACAAATCCAAGGGAACGCGTCAGCGTTCTATTAACGTTCAAACAACCTCGACGAAATTGGCCGGGAAAGTTCCAGATCTACCATTGACCTTTCCGGACCACCTGGGGAGGCAGCCCAGTAAGTTGGCTGGTGATGATCCAGGGAGTTTGGATTACGTACCATGTATCAGTGGTTCCAGTCTTCTGGGTGATCGTGATGACCTGTCCCTTCGAGAATGAGATATCGCCGGGCTATAATGCGAGCCATGTAAGCAGGGGGTCTCGATCTCGGTAGCTGATCACAGACCTCAACTCCGTCGAAATCAAACAGAGCGATCGCCCTTCCCACACCTTCTCCAGGGGTCAGGGGGGCTGCCAGCTCCGCCCTGGGCGTGATAACAGGTCGAGCCGACATTGGCGAAGGTTCATCGACAAGCCATCCGTCGAACTCGTTATCGAACGGATTCCCTGCGCTAGGCCTTGATTCAGCAAACGGAGTCGGCATAACAGGACCACAAGAAGTGTTTGCCGATTGATTGTATGACGGGTACGGGGTGCTGTAGGTGTTCGCCCGGGAGATGTTCGCGCCAGGAGAGTCATCATCAGAGGCATAGAGGCCACCCTTGTTGCTACCAAAACTTCCCCCTAAATTTGGGGTCGGAACGCTGAATCCGCGGTTGTGCGTTTGCCTGAACCGATCATCATGTGGGTTGAAATCTGATTCGAATTTCGTCTCGAACGTAGAAGTGGCGAACGTTGTATCTTGGTTGGCCAAGTCCCATGCAGGTTTCGAGACGTCATGGGTCGTGGGAGTATTCACGGGACCGCTGAAGTACGCGCCCCCAGACTTTGGTTCACCCCAGTTTGAGGGAGGAAACGATGGAGGACCGGATTTCTTCTTCTTCTGCAACGTTCTCGGCTGTTGGTCTGAGCCTGGATTCGAGTGTCCGGTGAACGCGTATTCTTGTTCCTGCGTCGGTGAATCGTTGACCCATTCGCGCTGACCTCCACGGAACTTGGTGCAAGCATCGAGAGTTTCATACAAAGGCTGAGCCCAGTCTGGTCGGGGGACCGCGCCACTAAGAAGGCTCTTGACGGACACGTCTGAATGATACGCTGCCGCATTGCCATCATGACGTTCTGCGATAACGGATCCTTCGACGGAGATGCCTGGTATGGTTATCAGCGTTGCCACCAGGAATGAATGTGCTGCGACGAACCTCCGAAAAGACCTTTCGTCTTACTATAGCTATACCTGTTAATCAAGGAAGTGATGTAATCAACTAATGAAAGAGGATCCAGATATGAAGAAGACCAACATTGCAGCGACTTTTCCACTCGTATTAAGCGACGCAAGGGCTTCGCCATTGCGACCCAGGGGACCCAGGGCAATGCTGAGATTCCCACCTAACGTGAGGGACCCAGCAGCCATAAATGATTTCTAAGCGGGAATCAGCGGGGGTCACAAGACCACGATAGCGGGAACCCTACAATTGCCTGCAAGTGAATGGATGTCAGCCTCATGACAGATGTGTGGGATATCCGGTGAACGTAAGAGGCTTACAGATTGGGTATTGAGTACAATCAAAAAATCTGTCATCTCCGCGCCAGCCTGAGTACCCACACCAAGGCCAGCAGTACCGATGGCACTTGGAGCGGACCACGCTGAAGCCACGCCGTAAGCACCGGGTAAAACGCGATGCAGGATCACGAAGGGGCGTACATCCGTCGGGTAATTTGGCCATTACGATTCCGCTCCCTGCTCGAGCAGAGAAGAGGAACCCAGCTTTAAATACTGTGAAGATAGCGAATCCTCTGGCATTCTCCAGAATGGTTCGGGGAATAACCTTGATGCATCACGTTTAGAGACATGAAGAATGAACCTGAGTGAAAGAACGTGCCCCATCGAGGCCATTGTTTCCATGATCCACGAATGACTTGACTGCGGAAGGATTAGAACCCACCTGGTTTATCTAGGGGGCGGGAAAGGAAAGGCTCACATATTCTGGCCGCCTTTGCACACTCCTTGGGCAGAGGTTGGGGTAGCGGTGTGTTCAACTTCATGGGGGATGAGGATCAAGCGTGCGATGGCCTCAGGTCGCAGTCTCGCAGTTTCACACCATTATAGAGGCCACAGCCATGCGGGATGATGGCGATCGGCTCGGCAACTCCCGTTAACGTCTAAACTCGAGGGCGAACGTCACGTGAAGGTTAAAGTTCGTCTTGCTCATTTTCCAGTTCCTTTCCAATCCCTCGTGGACAGAGAAGAACTACATCAGTGCGAACTTAGATGGAGGAATGCTTCGTTTTCGCTAGCAGCACTATGCTCTTAAGGGCGATGATGGTCTTCTAGATAGTAGCGTAAGCCACATCCCAACTCTTTCAGTTTCTTCAGAATGAACCCTTGTACTCCTGTGTGTGCGTCTATAATAACAGTGTAGGTACCACAAACACTACATTGGAATGAGCAAGGCTAGAGTAGCAACGAGTGGGGTTGTGCAAGTGACCTGGAATGCGGTGTCCGAACGTTCGAAGATGATACAAACGACGGTATCGTTGCGGTTGTGTAGAAAGGTGGTGGTGCTAGTGCCGACTTGGATATACTAGATGTCTCAGCTAGGATGCACCGACAAATAAGAGGCTCATCAATTGGCTGGGCGTCCCCTCAGGGCTCGAGGTGGTTGTGGATCGTTCGTTGAAAATATTCTGCCCTTTCCACTTACCCCCTTGATGATCGAGAGAGCGTTAGTTCGGGGGGTGCATCCGACGAACTGAAACGGTGGCCAGTGTTCGCTTCATGGAAAGGACAGCTGGAACCGACAGTTTCTGGACGTCGTGCCAGGTCACAAAGTGGTTACGACTTCCCAACATCGCGTTGCCTCCCGCACACAGTTGGTGCAGAAATCGCGGGCAGAATCCCAGTCTAATGGACGGGTTGTAGTTAACCTTTGGAATGCGCGAAAAACTGACCGAGACAACTCACCATTGCGCTTGTCCGTGCGGGAAATGCTGCTCCAGTAGAGAGAACTGCTGCGAAAAGAACAACACGAGCGATCGTCGTTATCGAGTTTAGGGTAGGCCCACCGATAACAAATCGATTGTTACTAGGTTACAAAATTTTGTCGCCAACTGTTATCCGCCACTTCGCCGGGATCAACACAACTTTGCGGCCATCCTGATAGCTGTTCCTCATCCTCCTCACCACTGACAATGGTGAGCATTTTATCTTCGCAATCCATCCGTGCTATTGCTTTACGTTTCACACCGTAACCGTTAATTACGGATGAGTTTGACGATGGATGCAACAATTGCGGATGGATGAGCCTGACCATCTCCTAGCGAACTAAACCCTTGTCCCACAGACGAAAAAGCGAAGAAATAACGGTCGTAACAAGAATGGCCGTGGCCATGTCAACCCGGTTCGTTGCTCGAACTGCTCGCGTTGTGTGCCCAAAGATAAGGCCATCAAACGATTCACTGTGAGGAACATGGTGGAAAGTGCCGCCGTTCGTGATATCGGTGAGGCCAGTGTGTACGTCGGTATGTGTTCGCGAGCACTGTGTGCGGGCTATTTCCTGACTCGTTACGGCAGACTACGTTGTACCAAAACTATATCTCAAAATCGCCTATTGCGTGTCTTGTGCTATCCACTCACACGGTGCGTTCAACGGCGTCCATGTTCAATAGAGAAGCTTATAATGTTTCTTTGTCTCAGTTGTCCGTGTACGATCTCGCACCGGACGAAGGAACCGTGCTCCACCCCCCAGGGTGCGGTGGAAGGACGGCAAGAAGGTGAACCCTGCTGTTGCTGCCGCGGAGGATGCCAAGGCAGCTGTGAAGGCAACTTAGGTGTAACCGATGCCCGCTGTTTTATCATTGCACGATACTTGTACCACGCATTCAAAGTCGCAATCAAAGGCTTTTCAAAAAGATTTAAAAAAAAGAGGGATGAGACGATCGAGCCATGGGTGGACGAGCGAGGTCCGTGCGTGCGCAACTTGTTGCTGGCTCCAACCAATTAAGGCGGAATGTAAAACACACCCAAACTAAACTCATCTCTTCTCCTCCCCCCATTTTTTTCCATCTCATCCTCTCATCCTTCCACTACCACCATGTCTGATACTGAAGACACCAAGAAATCTGGCTATCGCATCGAATACGCCAATTCCGCAAGGGCAAAGTGTAAAGGCATGTCACTGTCACAATTCCGCTCGTTCCACCCCATCACAGCTGGCTCATCGTCGAACGCGTTTTTCAGGTCCCAAACCGTGTGGAGGTATTTACCACAACGCCTTTCATTTTCTGCATTTTTGCTCACCATGCACCTCGCGTCCATCAGGCACCACTCTCGCCAAGGGTGACCTCCGATTCGGGTCCGTTGATTCCTGCCCATCTTCCCGCAGTTCACACCTGATATACGTTCTCTACAGAACTCTGGTCGATTTCAAGGGCAAAACCTCGTTGTATGCGTCTCTCGTGTATGCCATCTCGTATCTATCTCACGAGTTGACGTTACCAACTACAGTTCGTGGCGTCATTGGGGTTGCGTCACTCCCAAGATCCTTGAAAATGTCAAGAAGGGCTTTGAAAACGCCGAAGATCTCGACGGTTTCGAGGATCTAGGTGAAGAGGATCAACAGAAGCTCAAGACCGCCTGGGAAGCTGGTCACGTAGCTGAAGAGGATGTTCCTCCTACTGCCCAGAAGGACGACGGCGAGGAAGAGAAGCCGAAGAAACGTGCCTCCAAAAAGAAGGAGGTTGTAGAAGATGGGGAGGAGGAAGAGGAGAAACCAAAGAAGGCAAGGGGGAGGAAGCCCAAGGTCAGCCGCGTTTGTTGTCTTCTTTATGATGCCTGCGAACCATCTTTTGCAGGCCACCGAGGATGGTGACGAGGAACCTGCTGAAAAGCCCAAGGCTTCTCGCTCTCGTAAGCCCAAGGTATGGTGAAGGGTCAGTTTCATGTGTGAATGAGCTCACACTTTTGAAAAGAAACCCGTGTCGGATGTTGAGGAAGCTGAGGAAGAGGAGGTCGAAGCGGAGGAGAAGCCCAAGAAGAAGGCGGCACCTCGCAAGAAGCCCGAATCCAAAGCGAAGCCAGAGCCCAAGGCTAAACCAGAGTCAAAGGCAAAGGCTCAACCCAAGGCGAAAGCTGAGGCTAAACCCAAGACCAGAGCTGCACCAAAGAAGAAGGCTGCGAAGAAGGTTCGTTTGACACGCCTGAATTCTGTGGCTCCCAGGCTGATTCTTGAATAGGATGAGGAGTCTGGCGAAGATTTTGGTGACGAAGTCGAAAAGGTCGCCGATGAAGAGGATGAGGAGCCTGCTGAGGAAACCGCTGGGCAGAAGCGCAAGGTCTGTAATCAGCCAAGCCGGCATTTCCGACTATCACTCATCGATACCCACCTCTTCAGCGCGCTCCTGCTTCCAAATCGTCGAAGCCAGCGTCGAAGGCTAAGAAAACCAAGTCCTCATCATCCAAGAAACAGGCTGTTGAGCCCATCGAAGAGGATGATAATGAGTAACCATCCTACGCCCCCCGTACCCACCATTTCTTTTCTCGTTTCATGCTTTTTCATGGTTCGCCAAGTACATACTACCTTGTCGCGCTACCTCTTCACCTCAGACGATATGAGACTGTATAGTTGTTCTTTCACGGTTACATTATATACTACAAACCGATATCATCGTTGTTAAGCGGAACGTTCATTCGAGGTACCACCCATATGCTTCCCTCCACGCTTTGTTTCCATCCTTCTCAACGACGTCCTGTGAGGGAAATTGTCAGTGTGTGATCGGACAGAAAGCGATGATCGGACGAACACCGTGGCAAGGGATGATTCGTTCAAAGTCCCATTCTGCGACGGTCTTGACGTCCCTCTTCATAGCCCTAGAGGGAGGATTACTGGGTCAGGAGTGTTGAGCAGCGAGCATTACGACAAGACTCCTTACTCTTTATCGTTTCCACCCGACCATGCAAGTTGTTTGTGCACGTACGACCACGGGTTAAGGGCCATGGTAAAAAAGGAGAAGGTCGTTTTATTGGATTTCGAGTACTGATTCGATCGTAAATTTTCAACTAACGAGTGGGAGGAGGGGATGGCATTACCTGTTCTTTAGGTGGCATGTTGAATAACAAATCCGCTTCGATGAGGGACTTGGAGTCCTTGTGGAAGAAGGCGACTTCCTTCGTCCTGAAGCCCCCGAGGAAACTGGGGATGGGTAAGGGTTGATAACCTCATTACCCAGGATATTCACGATACGTACCACCACTTGACCTGTTGGGAAATACATAGCGTCAGCCTTGGGGCAGCCCGATACTCGCGTGATTGAACTCACGTCGTCCTCGAAGCCGTACTTCGTGTCGGGGGCATCTTTCCCCCAAGCTGAGGGATTCCAGAGATTAAAGTGGGTCTCTAGCATGCAGCCCAGTAAATGCTAACGTACATCCATCGAATTTAATTTCTTCGCCCTGGTGCTTCTGGATTGCTTCTTCGACGGCGATCAATTTAGCATCCGGGTACGCTTTCTTGAATTCCCCTAACCAACCGAGACACGCCCTGTCAGTATAAGACAACGCGTACGATGGGTTTTACAAATCACCGAGGAACATGTGGTGTCCTTGGTCGGGTCCGACGATAAACCTTATGTCACTTAGTAACGACCTCCTGGGACGGTGTGCGAATTAGAGACAGTCGCTTACTTTACGGGCCCCAAATCGTCGATCTTGGCCTTGGTCTCTGCTTCGAGAGGGGTAGAGGCCAAAACCCAGACACCCCCATCGCGGAGTTTAATGGCAGTCGAACGACCACCAAAAGGAATGACCCCGAACCTACTGAATGGCCTGCGAAACGGAACGAAGTCAGTAAAGCGCTTCCAAAAAGTTCAAGCATCAGCGATCCCGAGCCTTCTCAAGCGGGTTCCGCTATCAACGGACGAGAATCGGTCACAACTCACTTGGAGAAGGTCCAGACGTCCTTGGCGACCTCTCGGATGACGGTTTCGCTCATGGCTGTAATATGCGGTTTACCGGTGTTTGTGCTGAGGCTTTTGGTGTTCAAACGGACGCGGTTATATACAAAATTATGGGTAAGGCGGCGCTTCTGTACGCAGCACGCTGAGAAGTTTCGACCGGTAAGACGATACGCTTGAAACGGTAGATTGAGTTGACGGATGACAGAAAGTGGTGTGCGCAGCGATGTAGCTGACGGTATGCAGAGGAGGTG
>Ga0307514_10003180_pt1 | contig 16044 bp, 20 predicted proteins | sample 16_EM_MG_FD_203088 | JGI IMG/M metagenome (GOLD analysis project Ga0307514, IMG submission 203088) | Populus trichocarpa ectomycorrhiza microbial communities from riparian zone in the Pacific Northwest, United States - 16_EM | ecosystem: Host-associated > Plants > Roots > Unclassified | place...
CCCCCCAGCTTGGATACGGTGAATTGGGTATATTTGAGAAAATGCACAATATAATACACACCATATGATACCCAAACAACAACGGAGCAATAGCTGCACTCCCAAGGGAGTACAGTAACGGGAACGACAGCATAGCTGTAGCTATCACAATCTATCCTTCAAAGAAAAAACAGCAAATATTCGTGGAGGAGGTACAAGGGAGGTTTTGCCAACAAAGGGTTAGGATGGCGGCTGGGTTCTGGCATTCAGCGACCCTGGTGTTGTATCCGCCAAGAGCAGACACAATTAGACTGGTAAGAGATACACATTTTAATATATTGCAATATTGATTAAAATAAATCTGACATCAGTCTATACGTATATACGAAAGCATCCCTCTATACTTCATGAGTGGAAAGAATTTAAGCACCAAGACTCTATCACCTGTTGAAATCCCAATCCTTGGGAAACAAAAAATCTAAGTCTGTGCCCACAACAAATCCCCTCCTGTTGGTGTGGCCCTCGAACGAATCAGAGTCACTATTCCCAAGCCAATACTCCCCATTCCACTCTACACGCCCTCCCCCCTCAACAGCCTTCCCCTCTCTTCCGTCCTGCCCCTCTCTCCGTCTATACTCTCTTCATCATCCACCACATCATCCCCCCTCTTCAACTTCTTCTCCTCTTCTTCCTTCAACTCGTTCCAAGTATCCCAACTCAGCAGCCCAAATGCCCCAATAATCATGACCCCCCCACTCACTGCCGCGAGTGTCAATGGCACTCCCGTGATCACCCAATCCGTGATCGCCACCAAAAAAATGGTCAGCAAGGCAGCAACGCTCGAGAGCACTGGGCTTGTCAAGGAAATCAGCACCAAAAATGCCCCAGAGAAACCCACGTTCGACAGAATGGAGATCGCCATCATATATGCTGTCTCTCCGCGAGGCAGCTCAAATAGCTCGATCCTCGCCCAATGGAGGATCGGCAATGGGATCCACAGCACACTAAGCGTGAAGAAACCAATCCCACTACCAACCGCATTGGCGAATATCACACTCCTTCCCGGGCTCGTAGTCTCAGGAGGACACGCGAGCTTCTTATACAGTACCTCATAGAACCCATAAAGCACACTACCCACTCCAATAATCAGGTTCCCCAACACTCGGTTAGTTCCTCCAGTCCCCTGGTCACTCTTCCCATCCCCATACGCCACAATCATCACCCCCAATATCGCAACCCCCACGCTTACAACCTTCCCTGACCTGACTTTCTCATGTAATAGCGGTATCGAGAAGGCATACGCGAAGAACGCAGAACAGTTGTAGATCGCCGTGAGATCACTAGGTGTAGTCATATTTACTGCAATATACCAACTACTCCCCGCAAAAGTCAAAGCAGAGGCAATTATTGCTATTTGCTTCATAAAGTGTGGAATTGGGTTTGTCATGCTCTGTGCAGTGGAGACACGGTTGGTGTTGAACTGCACCATTTGTGCAGTAGTTCTGACGAGCTGCAGGTGCGAGCGGAGGAAGCTCTTCCAGGGGACGGAGCGTTTGCGGAGTTTGAGGTATAGAATTTGCAAGGGCCAGAGGAATGTCCATGAGCCATGAGTCATGTACCTGTAATAGATTCGTTAGGCAGAGATATACCAGGCTGAGCAGGAACGTACAGCATGCAATAGGCCTTGTTCCAGCCAAGATCCTTTTGAATATAAACCGCTGTTTCTGTTTGTACCTAAGCTTCCGTTATCTGTTAACATCAACCCCAAACCTCTCCTCGGCCCGCAGAAGAACCCACCACAAACGCCACCAGACTTATTACCAGCGCAATAGCCGCCAATAGCACCTTTTGCTTATTTGCAACCCTTTCACCGTACAATATTAGCTAACTGCCCGGGCCCACTCTTCAGACTACCTCTTAGATTAAAACCAACCTAGGCACCTCCCCCGGACTCCTACTCCTCAATTGGTGCCTCCTTTCACTCGTACTCGCATACCCAGCCCCATCGTCCCTCTGTTCCGTATCATCACCCAAATCCAACCCCAACTCCCTCCTGCTTCGCCCAAGATCCTCTTCATCACTCGGTTCGAGCAGAGGCTCTGCAGTCCTAGGACCGGGGGAATGAGGCATTGGATCAGAAGCGCGGGGGTCTCTCATGCTGTTTTCAGAAGTATCGACCTGTAAGCTTCAGCCCCACAGTGGTTTGGAAAATCGTATTTAGTATGGCCTGCAGCCGGGAACATATATCTTATTCAGTTGTTGGTGTTGGCTGCCGCAACCCTGGTATGTGTGCGTGTACCGGTAAAGTATCGGACGTTGTAGAGGTGCAAAGAGCGTCGAGATTAATATATACAGAAAAGTACCAGAAGTCCGAGGCCATGTGTCTCACCTACAGCTGACTGAGTGATGTTTTTCGCTGCCTTGAGTTGTTAGGTTGGCGGTTGGGTTGTATGCTCTGCCCAAGTGGTGGTAGGGGATGGGACGCAATCATCTAAGAACGAACAGTCCATGAGGCATGCTTCTACGATGTAGGATTTATCACCAAGCCACTGTAGATATTGCTATGGCGGTGACATAAGACAAAATTAAATCACATTCACTACCGTGAGGGGAATTCAGCCTATGTAAATTTGTGGTGGTCCGCCAAAGAAAACAAAGACACGTGAAAATGACGTTATAAAGAAAAAACCTTTTGCCCCAGAAAATTCACAATCTAAATAAAGTTATCATATTGGACAAACGAGCCTCCCCACTCAGAAGGAAAATGATGGCAGAATGAAACACCAAACAAGTAAAAAACTCCAAAATCCCACAGCTCAGCTGTCTGCAACCCCACCGGCGTAACAGACCACCCCCACTTCGAGGAAAGAGATCGAAAGGCAGATCCATAGGCCTTGCTTGTAGCGGGTCGGCTATAGTAAGTCTATTTTTTTCCCAAGTTCTCCGTTTTAGTTTGTCCAAATACAAGACGATGCTAGCTAGCCAATGCGATCTCTCTTTGGGTATAAGAAAATACATGAAATCCAGGATGAAAAAAAAGAACAAAATCCGAAATACGTCGATAAATTACAAGGCCAGAAGGATAAAATCTGGGTGCCTTTAGTAGAGGACGTAGTATGCGATCCCAGAGGTGAGGGCTGCAGTACAGCCCTGCTCGCTGTATCCACCACCGGAGAACTTTCCATCCTCGTACTTGCATTCACCGTTCAACTTGGCACCAGGACCACCAACAATCTATGAGGTATGTTAGTATATGATATTATAAGGGATGATATCACTGACCTTAACATTGAAGCCCAGAGACCCGCTGTAGAGCTGATTCTGGCTGATGGATAGCCAACTCATACCATTGGAGTAACCAACACCAAAGATCATAGGAGACCAGTTACCAAGACCCCCCATGGGAGTACCCCAGACACATCCATCCTCAAGGCTGGTTCCTTGTGGGTTGACATAGTACTGAGCAGAAGTGATCTTTCCCTGCCACTTATAGTAAGTTTCTCCGTCTGGGTTGGTCAATGGGAGCTTGGAGCCGGGGGTGCTGAAGGTTGGGACATTCATGTTCTCGCTGCCAGGGTAGTCTGTACGGCAGATAGGAACGGACTTGCTGAGCTCGTTCTTGACATAAACGTTACCATGTCCCTTCACGCAAAGGCTATTGTACGCGGAGTTGGTCCTATAAAGCTTTCCGTTCTTGCAGCGAAGCCCACCATGGGACTCACCACTGGCAGGCTGAATTTCTGGCCACTGGGCCTTGCTATAACCGGATGGGCAGGCATAGGAACAGAGAGCTCCGTCAACACACGCATCACCAGCACCGCCGTTAATCTGAATACCAGTCCAACCACCATATTTCATCCAAGGAATCGGGAGTGCGCCATAAGCATCCGGGAAGGTATCGCAATCGACTTCTCCGTTAGGAAATTCGCACTCTGGGTCACCGTCTGGCTCAGGCACAGAAGAGGAAGGTTTAGAAGTCGCAACTGGCGCCTCGGGGGTTGTAGTTGGCTCGGTAGAGGTGGCAACCTCAGTGGTGGTGGTGGATGAGGAAGTGGTACTCGTCACAACATAGACCTCAATTTTGTCGTCGCCTTTGCTGTGAGGAGTTGGTTTGGTATACGGAACACCATGCTCGTTAACAACCACGGTATATGTTATTGTGCGAGTCTCAATGCGAACTTCCACATTACGCTTATGGTGGCGGTGCTCAAGGCCGTGATGTTTATGGGCCACAGCCGCAGAGGCAAGGCTGCCGGAAAGAGCGACGGCTAGAGAGATGAACTGGATTGAGAGCTTCATTACTGCTGAAGAGCTGTTGGACTTCCGAAAGATTGGCCTTTTTTTCCCCAGGAGCCCCGAGTGCTTTTATGTCGTTTGTTAAAGAGAGTGTACTAGGATCCTGAATCCTATTGAACAGAAAGCAAAAAAAAAAAAAGAGTGTGAGAGACTGGAATCCTCGATGGAAAATTGTTTGTAGGAGAGTGAAAGAAGGGGTGAGAGGCGAAGCGGAAGGGATATGCTTGGTTTAAGTATAACACACAGGGCTACCTATGGTACCTGGTGAAGAGGGATGGGCTGCTAATCTATTTTTTTTTTTTTTTCTTGTGCACACAGGGGTACCCGTTCAGCGTGGGTGGCTTGCCAGGGGCTGCTGTGCATTTGATCCACAACAGGACGAGAGGTCTCACAGTGAGACGGAGCACAACGAACGACAAGGAGTGGTGGCTATCTGGGTACATACAACCAAAAGGAAAAAACGCTCCTGAGAAGAGGCAGCGGGAGCAAAGCAAAAAAAGAGTGCCGTTTTTGCCCGGCGAAAGGAACGTTTTGAAGCTGAAAGTGCGAGAGAGTGTGCAGAAATTTGGGCCCTTATACATACATGTACATATTTTCCCATGCTACCAGCGCCATTGGAGGGCACCGGCATAAAACTGGCACGCCAAAGTAAATAATCTGCTCTCCAGCTGCCCTCCTGGAGGTCGTGTCGCTACCGTTTTCTTTCACGTTTCCTCTCCAGCAAGCAGGGTCGAATCGAGCCCGAGAGTTGATTCCAAAACTGGGCTCGAACGCCCGTGCCGCCCAACTCACTGCCTACGGCCACCGGATCTTCTCACTCAAAGAGCACAGCCACTTGATCCCCCTCACCACCACCCCAACTTCTGCAATAGAAAGATCTACCTACCACTTGTTTACACTGGGCCCTCCGCTAGCAGGTATTCCTGGCACTGGTAATTTGGTTCCTGTCCCCAGAGCATCCGACCTAAGCCCGCTTCAGCTTGGCATCTCTGTGTTTGGCTTACGCGTTCGGCCTTGGGGTTTGGAGTAGGCAGTAATGGGTTTCGCTGGACATGGAAATTGACCAATTAAAGAATCGAGAATCATAGGGGCATTTATCACTGCTGCTGCTTGTCCCGTAAGTATCTCATATCATGCCAACGTTATTTGCATCAAGCTTAAGATGCTGACTTTGATCTCGGCACGGAGCATGCAAGCTCGCTAAACCCCCATTAGTACATACTTTGAGGCTCCCTTCGGGGGAAAGGTGCATAGACTCAAAAAAAAAAAAAGTACAGTACATACTTTGCTCCCTGAGGTTATTATTCGGTTAATTGGGCACAGCCCAAGCAATCTGCAGCCGAGCGGGCCAATGGTGCTATATAGTGCTGGCATTCTCACTTGATGGATAAGTCAGTCTCACCCCCATCGATATCGCCCCCTATTAGTTAGGAGATCAGCTAAACAGTTCTAGAGGTTTGGTTTGTTTATAACCGCTTTAGCGCCAAAACACGAGGACCCCACCTCCAAAATTCTACGTGGAGAGCGGCTTGTGCCAACCAGACTAATCCAAAATAATATCAACGTTGATCATTTTGGGTGCTGTGTCAGCCATCATTTTCAACTAAGGAAAGTCGTCTGGTGCAATCTCACCAGGCTTGACTCTAGATATCAAAGGTAGATAGAGTACAGACCATATGCACAGTACCTTGTACCTTACATGGCAGAAGGTTCCACATACACATGGCAACCATCTGATATGTGACGTGGCTAGACGTCCAACATGGGAGGCAAACTTATGCGATGCAATGCCGCAATTACTCTTCATGCCTTGCCGTACCATGTCCACGCGGCCGGAACTCCAGTACACATAGCTGCCCAATCTATGATATCCAGTGACATTGAATAGGAGATTGCCATGCGCCTCCCTGAGAAGACAGATCTTTAAGATGCGCTGGCCTTGTGTAAATTATCTAGCTATACACTGACAACAAGTACCCTTCGATATCGAGAATAACTGGTAAAGGCTAGGAGCAACTGCCGACCCCAGAGACCAGCCCTCACGGCCCTTATAGACCCAGTCGGCACATACACCCCCTCACCCGTGCTGCCCCTATTCTATAGTGTAGAACCGGAACGTGGGTCATGGCTTCGGAGTCTGGAATGCCATGCATATATCGAGAGCTGAACATCCTCTGGTCTGTTTCCCGAATTTCCACGGATCACGATACCGTGACCTCTAGTGTACAGTCCATGACGGCTCAGCTCTCGGAGGTTTTAGACGGGAGAAGGCTCGGACTTTCTTGTGGGGGATATTATATGGTGCGAACCAGTCTCACTGTGCAATCACCATCATCCCAGAAAAGACCTGACTTCAAAAAGCTTCATCAGCTCGAATATCCCATTTACCATCACAACCAAAAAAAAAATTTTTTTGAGTCGATACGCCTTTCCCCCGGAGGGAGTCTTACGCTATGAGACGGATCACAGCTCATGTTCATATTTTAGTTCCAATATATGCAGCTTCGAACTCTTTGTACTTGCTTCTGCTGGAAACATACCTATATACGGCTGTAGCGAGGGTTCTATTTACCTAATCGGTTCCCATATTGCAGTGCCTTGAAATAAGCAGTTTAAATATTTGACTCCAAATAAAGTAGCAATTTCATATACGGAACTAGTCTGGTTGGCGCAACGCCCCTGTGAGGCTTAAGATATAATATATTTTGTACCATACCTCCGCATATACTCTATATACCCTAATTCGACTAATTCCATACAAATACCGAGGGAAAAAAAAGGTGGTACTTACCTTGTGCTATTGGTTTCGGGAATGATTTGTAGCTTGGGCTAGTCTCCGCACTGGACACTCGGGCCACTGTCAAAACAAACCAACAGAGTCTAGTCTCTACGAGGGTCTGGTGCCGAGACTAAACAGAGTCAAGCTGAAACATGACACCATAAAAGTACTAGAGAAAAAGCACGACTGTTGTCCCAATCGAGAAGTTACCATTCATCACTAACTAAAAGCGGTCATACTGAAAAAAAACTCCGTCTCACCTCACCCCTCCACCAAAGCCATCGACCCATCACGTACCAGTACGAGTGAAAAATGAAATCAAGCCAGAAAATCCCAAATAACAGGAAAACCCCAACACATAACATTTTGCAGGGGAGGTATCAGCCAAACATATCGATGCAGTTGAGCAAAAGACCCGTCATCAAATCTTGGGTATTAGGTATCCAGCCACCACACATGTAAATTCCCCCCAAACAAATTCATCCCATACGACTTACAATCTCACCCACCATATTCCACTAAACACCATCCGATATAACAGCTTCGAAAGAGTACCTTCAACACCTACACCTACACTATCATTCCCACAAGGAAACTCGCTATCACCACCATACTAGCAACAAACATCTTCCCCGTTCCAGCTCGAGGACTAGCGTCTCCGGTCTTGTCTGAAGATGAAGTCTTACTAGGTGAAGCAGAACCTGAAGTTTGTGTGTCAGCAGCCTGACCATCAACCGATACAGAGCTCGCTGTTGTAACTAAAGCACTTCGAGAAACCCTAGTGTTAGTTGATGAAACATTATCCTCACCTGAATCGGTAGGCGCGGGGCCAGCGACGCCAGTATCCGTCGGAGCTTGTTCTTGGCTAGGGATATACTGATTGCTTGGGCCACCAGTACCCCTAGGCTTACCGGCTCCGAGCTCAAGGTACTTGCTTGCATTATCTGGCATAGGAGGGATGTCATCCAGGGCCTCCCAATTGTTGGTCCTAGGTGGGCATTTGGAGGGTTTTCCGTTCTCATTGTAACCACCATCGCCGTCGGGGATTGGGGTCTTCTTGAAAGCGGCCTTAAGGCGGTCAAAGTCGGGGAGAGTCTTGACGTCTTTGGCATCCAAGGAATCTATCTGGACAATTCCGTATTTGTTGGGCTCCATGGAGTACTCATAGACGAGACCTCCCGAGAAGACAGGGGTCATCTTATCACCATACAGGGCCTCAACTTCATTGAACGGGCGTTCAGGGACAGTGTTGCATCCGTATTCACTAAGGAACAGTGGGATGGAGTAGTCACTGAAGTTTTTGGTCTTTTCGTCCCAGCCGGCAGTTTGCATGGTGGACTGTCCACACCAAGAGTAGTCGTTTACACCATGGAACTCAGAGCGCTCCTCCTCAGCGCCGCAGTTAAGGTAATGAGCAATTTGCATGCGGTTGCTGGTGACATCTGCTGCGGAGTATCCAACTGGGATATGCCTCTTCTGGTGCTTTTTGATGTATGCTTTCATGTCCCTAATGATAGCTTTGACATAAGTAGCAGCTCCAGTGGTTGTAGGGTTATCGACAACCTCGTTGGCCGCGAAAAACCCGAGGGTATTGGTGTATTTGCCGAATACATCAATGGTTGCAAAGACATGCTGGATATAAATTGAATTGTAGGATTCCTTTGGATATTCCCGCTTAATAGCGAACTAATACAAGACAGTCATGTCAGTTTAATGGACATTCTACAAACTGAGTGTCGAGATCGTCAATACTAACCTTTGGAGTGTTGACATCCAAAATGAGGTAGATCCCGGCGTCAGATAAGGCCTTCATACATTTGTCATGGTTCTTGGAGTTGTCAATCGTATCTAAATTGAGATTAGTGGGGACGGATTTGACAGCAAAACAAATCAAGCAAACTTACAAACACGGATCGTGTTGAGCCCTAATTGCTGGAAATATGGGATATCACGCAAGCAGGAGTCAGTAGAAAGGGGGTCAGTAAGCTCAGAGGATCCTCCAGGTTGGTAATCGACACCACGGATGTAAAACTAATGGAGATGTCAGCTTGCTTGGCCCTTATAGATGCTTGAGATGAAGTTGCTCACTCTCTTGTCTCCAACAAAGAAGGCTATATGGAACCTCAGATATTAGCTCTTGCTCAAGCTTCCTGATCTATATTTCAGCATACCGTTTCCTTTGACTGTCACAGGCTCAGTAATCCCTGCCGCCGTATTCCCAGCAAGCAACGCCAATACCGTTGCTGCAAGCTTAATTCCGTGCATAATGTATGTTGTAATACTGTATGTATTCTGTCGCAAAGCGAGTGTTTGCTTTCAATGCAAGATGAAAAAGAGCGTTGTTGCTTCCCCAAAGCGAGTGTGTTGTAGTTGATTGAGGGAACTCACTAAGAACAAAAGTAAACAACCCAAATCAAGGTTTTGAACCCAGGAGCGCCAGCACATCTTAGGAGGCCGGTCAGTTTCCCAAGGAAATAATGCTGAATTGGACTGGGAACCAAATGTCGTTGGGAAATTACCCCTGCCCCTGCATGAAACTGTCGACCATCTCCTCCTGCAGCCGGGAAACCATATGACACGGAGAACAATGTATATGAGCTGCTTTCACATAAGGGACCCATCTCCCAAGGGAGGCCAAGGGGCAGGAATGGGAAGGAGAGTGGATCTTGTGTGACATCTTTCACTTGGGTATAGTCGCAAATGGTTTTACCTGTCTGTCATTATCCCAAGGTAGTCGCGATTAGCCATAGCCTTTATATTTTGCTTTCAGTGAGTGGCAACTTTTGTGGTATGTGGCGAGATATCGATGACCATATCAGGAGGCGATCATCTACAAACGTTTATGCTTCTGGGCTCGTGGTTTTTAGGTTTTCCAGCAGCATCCCCCACAAAAAGGATCCAAAGTGACATCTCGGCAAGCCAAGTATTCAGTGCTATTAAAAGTTGGTCTTAGCATACGTTAAAGTTTTCCCAACAACAAAGGTGGAAAATCCAATACGAAAATAAAAACAAAATAAAAAGCCAAGCCACAACAAAATTGTTCAATAGGTGGACAGGACTGCGATTGCTACATGTTTTGTCTGCCGCTCTCGCTTTATGAAATGCCCTAGAATCCAATTATCACCAACCCAGTAGTAAGAAACTCACCCCTTGATAACTGATTTGACAATCCTCTCGACTGCATAATCGGGTTAGCGGCGTCTACTCTGGGATCTCCGAGTATCTGATATAGGACTTACCCTCATCCATATCGTCCGTGGGCACCCTCGTCATCTCCACTCCAAAGTGTTTCTGAATTTCCACCAACTCCTCCCAGCTCTTCTTATCATGCACAAAACTGATACTGACACCTACTCTTCCGAAACGCCCTGTTCTTCCAATCCTGTGGAGATATGTTTCTGGGTCTGGCCTACGGTCTTGTGTCAAGGGGATATCATAGTTGACAACCATCGAGACAGTAGCAACATCGATACCACGGGCAAGGACGTTGGTCGTTATAAGAACCTTAGCCTTCCCGTTGCGGAAGTCGTCAATTATTCGGTCTCTGTCTGAGCCTTCTTGTTGACCGTGGAGAGCAACGACCTTGTGTCCGTCGGCCTCCATTCGTCGTTGAATTTCTGAAGCAGTATCTCGGCGCTATTCAGCGTTAGTATCGTGCTTCATCCGTGCGGGATCCTTATTTACCTTGACGAAAATAATGGAAGAACCAATGGTCAACAGTTGGTATAGTTCCACAAGCACTTGGTATTTATGGTCTTCGTCATTGCAGTCCATGAAAAGCTGCTTTATGCCGTCAACTGTCAACTCTTCGTGCTTTAAGGTGATTTGATTCGCGTTGGGAGCAAATTTGTTTGCGAAACCAACAACCTGGGCGGGGAATGTGGCGGAGAAGAGAACGATTTGGCAGTTTGGAGGCATTGCTCTAAGAAGCGAATACTTTATATTAGTGTCCCATAATATTAGCCAGAGGCGCGCTGGGCTTACTGCTTGACACGAATGCACTGCTCTCCCAAACCCTGTTGATCTAACATATTATCGGCCTCGTCCAAAACGAAGACCTTGATGTTCTGAACGGGTAGGGTCCTCCTCTTGATTAAATCCATCACTGTTCCTGGTGTTCCTACGACAATTTGTGCCTGGATGGTCTGACCTCGGGGCACAGCCTGGGGAATTGCGAACTGTGTCTTGACATGGGTGAACTTCCCCATAGTCTCAACAACCAACATGATTTGCCTTGCAAGTTCTCGTGAGGGCGCCAGACACAAAGCCTGTACTGATGGGTCGGCCAAATTTACTCTCGTGAGCATTGTTAGAACGAAAGCAGCTGTCTTTCCGGTTCCAGACTGAGACTGTCCAATCATGTTCTGCGGGGGGTCGTTGAGGAGAAGTGGGAGGGCCCTCTCCTGGATTTTTGAAGGTTTTTTGAAATTCATGAGGTAGATACCCTTAAGTAGATCGTCAGACCTGGATGAATCCAACTGCCATCAGTACTTAGTTGCTTCCAAACCAGACCTCGAGGCTTACTCACAGTCCTAGGTCCTCGAATCGCTTTACGGAGTACAGCGGACTATTTGGGTCGCCCTGCATATCTGCGAGCTTGACGGAGACATCGTAGGTATTATTCACGAGGTTATCCTCAAGCTCGGCTTCCTCTTCTTTGGTCGGTGGAGAAGTAGTTGGGGGCGCGTTGTCCTTTTTTATGGGTGACATTGACTCTGGGGTTCCTCCGGTTGGGGCACTGACTCTACTGATTCTGCTCTCTAGTGACGGGGCAGCATCTTTCTTCTCTGCCATAGCGTAAATAGCAGCTCGGTTCGAGAAGGTGATGGCTTGGTTATATGTTGAGCAATAGCAAAAGAAGATGTCGTTAATATGCTACCAAGCATAAAATATAATGCCTTTATGGGACTGGGAGCACACTGTGTGAAACGAAGCTGTTCTTTGCAACTTTACACCCATGAAACGAAGGTGGTCATTGAGGGGTGCTTGGCGTGGGGGCTGCCCCACCACACACAGAGAAGAAAACGGAGTACTTCACATTAATATCTAGAATACTCAGGCGCTGGGGCTGGAATATTGAGAACTGAAAATGTCCCTTCATTTGGGTGTGTAGTGTGTGCGTCCGTATCCTTACATGACCATGGTCCTGACGCGTGTGGTAAATGCATCCCAAAGACTGAGGACCTGGATTAATATTTGCGTGGTCACGAGACTGCATTTTACGTACTGTACTTTATATCACTTGGTTTGCTACAACTACAGTACTTGACTAGTTGGAGGCTGGCTCCTACTCGGCATCTCGCAGCGTGCAGCTCTTCATTTCAGCCTGGGGTAGCTACCCTTCCGAAGGTCCCTGTATCTCAGGGCCTGCTATTCCCCGCATCCATCAGCTGTCACTTCTGACATCCTTGCCACGATTTCTATACAATTCGTCCCTGTATTGACCCACTCGTTTGCGCGCAACATATCATTATGACTGCTGAGCCCCTGAGCTTCGGCTCGGAGTTGAAGGTAAGACCTAATACAACAATACTTACGAACCATATACTAATTTCCGTACAGGATGCATTCAAGCCGGTCAACTCTTGGGTAAGTGTTCTGTTGAATTTGCTCCCCAATAGTGGCTCATGCAACAGTGTTCTGGGTAGATTTCGCACGGGATTGGCTGGCTGGACGAAATACAATCTTTCTACCGGGAGCGGTCATTAATAGAGAAGGAATATAGCTCCAAGCTGAACCAGCTGGCAAAAAGATATTTTGAGAAGAAGGCAAAGAAGAGTGCAGCCCTGAGTGTCGGAGATTCACCGCACATGACTCCTGGGAGCTTAGAAAGGTCTAAATTCCCTGAATCGCATTGGGGGAAAGCCACTCGCGGAGGACAAGGGTACTAATAACAAGTCTTGTAGTGCATCGCTCGTCACCTGGACTTCGATTCTTAACTCGACCGAGATTCTGTCGAAGGAGCACGAGACACTCTCTTCAGAGCTCCTGAATCAAGTTGCAGAACCCCTGAAGGATATCTCAACAAGATACGAGGATTTCCGAAAGCGCCACGAGGCATTGGCAGTGAAACTACAGCAAGAGAGGGATAGTATATATTCAGACCTGAAGAAGACCAAGGAGAAGTACGATATGCAATGCAAGGAAGTGGAAGCTGCAAGAGTCAAGGTGGAGAAGAGCTACGATGCTTCGAAGGTGGGATTTTCCCTAGGGTGGTATTGGCTTGCAGATAGACTCACAGTAGATGGGCAGAATAAAGCAGAAAGAGCAAAGCAACAGGAGCTTCTCGACATGAACAATGTCAAGGTACACCATACCCAGCATAAGGCAGGGACATAATAGCTAATATTTAGGTAGAATACCTATCTTATCTCGATCAATGTGGCAAATCGGCATAAGGAGAAGTACTTCCACGAGGACATACCAGAGCTTCTGAACGTGGGGACTCGCCTACAGCCATTTACAGTCAGATGCTGACCCAAAGCTCCAGTCATTACAAGATCTCAATGAATGTAGAGTCACAAAACTCAACAACGTATGGACCTGTTCAGCAGCCTTGGAAGTCGATTGTCACAAACGCTGTACCGAGAATCTCGAGACTGTCATTTCAGAGATCAAGCGAAACTTACCTTTCCTGGATTCCAATATGTTTGTCGAGCACAACGTAGCACCCTGGAGCGAGCCAGCAAACTTTGAGTTCGAGCCCAGCATGGTATGGCATGATACGGACGATATTGTTGTGGACGAGCCGGCACAGGTGTTTTTGCGGAATATGATGACAAAGAGCAGGAGGAGTCTTGAAGAGGTCAAGCCTGACTGGGAAAGGAGGAGGAAGGAGGTAGAAGGGTTAAGAGCCAGGAGAGAGGCCGTCAAGTTTGATGATAGCCAGGGGCAAATTGATGCGGATGTCACAAAGGTAAGTCTACGTGTTCTATTTTCATTCTCGTAACTGATGGAAAACATAGGCATTGTTCAATTCTATGGAGGACTTTATAGTTTTCGACAATAAACGGACAACCTTCCAGGTGGAAATTGACACTATATTGCTTGCTGTTGGGGGTACGTGTCCCCAACCCTGACGTGTGTTTGCTGAATCCAATTCCAATGCCATTAGATATCGAGAGGGGCGCATCTACACATAAATTCAAAGCCGCATCCTTCAAAATACCAACAAATTGCGACTACTGCCAAGAGAGGATATGGGGCATGGGTAGCAAGGGGTTTACCTGCCGCGACTGTGGCTACTCATGCCATGCAAAATGCGAGATGAAGGTCCCCGCAACGTGCCCAGGTGTGCTTGATAAAGCTGCTAAAAAGGCCTTGAAAGAGGAGAAGCGAGCCAGCATAGCCGTGAATAGTATTCCGGTGGAATTAGGGAATGAGGATGAGCATAAGTCGGCCAGTGGTGTGAGCAGGAGCAATACAATGACCAGTACCCTTAGCTCGTCGCATTCGAGTGGAACGTTAAAATCTATAGTGGGCAGTAAATTGACAAAATCAAATTCGACAGCGGGAACAGGGCCGCTTAGGAGGGTTATTGCTCCACCGCCGGAGAAATACGTTGCCCCATCCCCAGAGCCAATACACGAAATGAATGTAGAGGAAACAGTGAAGGGCAAGATGCTGTATGCTTATAGTGCTGTGGGCGAGGGCGAGATAACGGTTGAGGTAGGAAAGGACATTACGATTCTTGAACCTGATGGTATATATGAATTTTATGTATGGATGGTAAGGGTTTCACTAATTTTTGCTAGATGGCTCGGGGTGGATCAAAGTCAAGGCAGGCTTCAGAGTCGGCCTTGTCCCTGCAAGGTTCATCTCATCGCCACTTATCCACCCTTCCGGAGACAAACTGACAACCTCCATCTAGTTACGTCGAAATCAACCCCGCCTCCTCCGTCCCCGAGCTTCCTGAGCGGCCCATGAGTGCGAACTCATCCTCTACCATCTCTATTTCCCACTCAATCACCAGCTCCACTATAGGCAAGAAGAAGGGGCCAGCTGTTGCACCTAAGCGAGGTGCGAAGAAGGTGAAGTATGTGGAGGCGATTTATGCGTACGAAGCACAGACCTCGGCGGAGTTTAGTATGCAGGAGGGGGACAAGTTTGTACTAGTGAAGGATGACCAGGGTGATGGGTGGGCGGAGGTGGAGTTGAACGGAGTGACAAAGAGTGTTCCAGCTAATTATATTCAAATTTTGGATTAGGTGGGGTCCCGAAAGAGGGGTTAGGGTGGGTAGGGTGGCAAGCGTCGGGGAGCTACGACATGCCCCAATGTTTGCCCTTTGTGCTGGTGTATGTTTGTTCTTTTGTGGGGGCAATTAAACGGGCCCAATTGGAGTTTTTTCCAATTTTCTTCTTTGTGCCTGTAGATTTTTTTATGTTTATTTTTATTTTTATTTTGTTGTGGCTGGGATTTACTCCTTTTGGCTCTTTTTTTTTTCGTGTGCCTACATGGCTACGAGGTGTGCTAGTTTGCAATTGGATCTGCAGTATCTCATATGCATTGATTGCATCGGTATCCGTATATTGACCAACGATTTTACACCTGGGATGAAGATGAGCGGCACTCTATTGGCTGCTCTGCATCTACAAATTATTGTCCAGGGCCCTTGCATCTAGAGTAGGTAACTTCGCACGTGGCAAGATCCTTCCAAACTGGTTCCGTGTCATTACGACACCCGACATAACATCCTCCACCCACAATCACATCCCATCCACGCCGTGGCAAAGCTTCGAAGATACTTTCTGGAAGGCATATGGTAACAGATTACGAAGGTCGGCGGATATATTGAAAAGTTATGGCTAGAACAATTTCCTCGCCTCCGCCGCTCCCAGCGGAGATGGTCACTGTGAACCTTGAAAGGTTGTTGACGAGGCTAGATAAGAGGCTGCCACCAGTGGCGAGTGGAGAGCTCGAGAGGGGGGAAATACCGGGAGTGGTGGAGCGGAGGAAAATTGCTGCTGTAGGTTTCAGAATTGTCGGTTTT
>Ga0307514_10003181_pt1 | contig 16043 bp, 16 predicted proteins | sample 16_EM_MG_FD_203088 | JGI IMG/M metagenome (GOLD analysis project Ga0307514, IMG submission 203088) | Populus trichocarpa ectomycorrhiza microbial communities from riparian zone in the Pacific Northwest, United States - 16_EM | ecosystem: Host-associated > Plants > Roots > Unclassified | place...
CAAGTACAATCATGGAAGGCACAGCGAGTAGTCGTGCTTCACCTCCTCTCGCCATCTTCCAATCTTTTCCGTTTCGACGCTCCAGCGCCCCCCATGAGGCTTTCCACAATCATCTCCCACCTGTTTCCAACCGTCCTGGTGTCCCGCCCAAGGCTCCTTGCACAGTCCGCCCAATCTCGGGGTGAGAGTCTCATTTTCTGTAGGACCATCTCAACAAGAAGTCGGTCTTCTGCATTGCTCCAATCACGAGCACTATTTTCGGGCTGTGTGGTTGGCGTAATTTCCATTTCCATTTGCGAACTTTCCTGGTGTGGTGAGGGCGGGTGAACTTCCGAGAGCTGCAGGGTATTCGAAGTCGAAGCGATAACTGATTCAGGTAGTGCTGTTGGGTGTGGTATGTCAATGCTCAACTGCCGGCACCGCCGGTTGAACCTTGCCGCTGTTGTTGATTGACTGATAGTTGAAATGGGCACAGCAGCCAATCGTGGGCGTTTTTGACTTTGCACAGGAATATGGTAAAATCCATCATCCTCATCGCTGTTGGCATCTGATCGGCGGCGCTTATTCCGTCGCATTGGTGTCTTTGGTACACGCAGCAAGTTTGGCTCTCTTGGTGTTGGTGTTTGTGGGGCTCGGGTAACTGAGGGTACTACGAATCTGTTTGGCGCGTTACTTGAGGATGGTACAGCCTCTGACACGTGATTCCGTCGCGGCGCGTCTGTGGGCGGTAATGGTGAAGCAATGGCACGATTGAAGGCATTGTGTGTCTGGGTAGTCGCACTGAGCTGGTTCGAGGACACGGAGGGGAACGCGCTCCGTGGGGGTTCTAATGAAAGGATCTGGTGCAGCTTCTTGCACGTCATGAATATCCCCTCGACTGCACTGGTTCGGAGGGAATTATCTTCTCTATCGATTGCTGGAGTTTGAGCAAAAAGAGCGGCTTGTGGAATACTGTGTGTCGCATGCCGTGGAACGGGGGACAGAAGCATGCTTGCTGAAGATGACGGAAGTGCGCGACCACCATCACAACTCAAAGCGCTGGGAAGAAGCATGATGGTGGACAAATTTTAATTCTGTGGTGTGGGTTGAATTGCTGACGAGCTTGGATTTGACGTTGATTGAAGTCTGTGGTGTAGATTCGAGAAACACGTTTTGGACTGAACGTTTGACTGAACGGAGAAAGGAAAGAGGGCTGGGTGAGAGGAGGATGTGACGGGGATTATGGATAAGAGATGGTCTAATAATAATGTGAGTAATAACTTGAACCAGATCCAGGAACAGTGGGCTAGCTACGCGCGATTTTCGGAGCCTGGTGGGGGGGGCGACCAGCCTGGGGGGGTGGTTCGTTGTCTGCACGCTGCAACGCGCTCTGAGCTGTCAAGGGAGAAAAAATAAGGAAAGAAAGAGCAAGGGGATCTCGAATCGCAAGTGTTGACAAGATGAAGAAATTTCGAGTCGCAGTGACAGGGGTGGCCTTATTTGCCTTTTCTCCACTGGAAGTGAGGGACAAAGGCCGAGATGTGAGTGTACCTAGATGAGACTGGAGGGGGAGGGCGTGAGGGCAGGTTTCTATGTTCAGGGAGGTATCACATCCAGGAATCGAGTGAAGACCCGCTGGTTTTAACCCCTCTGCAAGTGACAGAGGAGATGGCAGGGCCAATGGCAATCACCCATGACCGACGTCTACGAGACAGTGCACGTGCAACCTGGATGGCCCATGACCTGGCCAGTCGGCCAGTGAGGTGTCAGGGATGGTGATTATCGGTAATGTAAGTTTTCGGCGCACCAGCAAGACCTAGTCGAGAGGGCGTCGGCGGCACTGTACTAGTACTGTGGGCCGCAGGTGGTCTGGTACATACAGACAGGGGAGAGCCTGGTTAGAATCAGGATTCAGTTTGAGGTTTACAAGATCTGCGAGGTAATGGGAAATGTTTTTTTTTTTTTTGTTGTTGTGGAGAGGGAACATAGATCGCAATGATTGAAAAAGTACAGAGTACTTTAGGGCTTGAAGCTACCGTATTTTTTGGTTATTTACGACCCGGCGCTAGCAAGAATCTAACGTGAAGTGGTGGGATTTTCAGAATCTCAAGCCACTGGCACGGACAAGAGCGTGGATTTTGTATGAGAAAACTTGCAGTAGCGCCGGGTCGTAAATAACCAAAAAATACGGTATGTTATCCTCAAGCACTCAATGGTATGGGGAGCGGCTATTGATACAGTATGTGCAGTATGCACTTGCAGTGCAGCCTGTGCTGTGCTGAATGCGTCGGCCAGTGAGGGGTAAGTTACCTGAGGAGCCCAGGCCCAAATTGATCAGGTATTGTTAAAAGCAGTGTAGTCAAGACAGACCTATATATCAGTGATGGCCAGCTACGGGAGCGATTGGGTTCAGGGAAGGTGGCAGATTGTAGATTAGGAGATAATATGACCGCACAGTCCGGAAGGCTACTTGCTCGGCCCCATGGCACGGATGTCGTCGATTCGAGAGGCCACACGGACACGTACAGTACATCACATATTATGAAGTGAGGGGTAATTTGATGATAACGGCGAACTGGTAGAACGTCAAACATTAACAGCCTAGGTCTACCGGTAGGGTTCCGGCGTAGTGCAACCAGACTAGGGTTGCGCGGTATAAGGTAGATATAATGCCTAAAATGAGATCTGAATACCTAAAGCTACTTAGTAGTATGCGGCCGATCCTTTGATGTTACCTGTAGATGTTAGACCACTCTGGGGGTATTCTCCGTAGGTAGTTAAATTGATTGACCTTATGTAAATATTGGCACAGAAATTGAGGGTAACTGTGTTGTCGTGGTTGGCCAATCAAACTTGCAGCAATGGCTGGCTCTGGATCTAGATACTATACATATGATATGTGACCTAATTCCCATTACTGCCAATTTTGAAGTAACTACCACTGTCATGTCATGGTCTTATATAGACTATGGTTGTCCACCCTATTTCATAGAATGGGATAACTACTCTGAGTGGCATTATACTGGCGGCCCTGCTATACGACGACCCACTCATGTGGCCTTTCATAGTATTATTCCATATGGATGCTACTTCATACGCCGACATGCGAGATTATCGCGCATAACTAGATTTACCCGCGCTCAGATATACAGGCTTGATGATGATAGGTGCCACCCAGATTAGGAATATATGATAACTGGTGACAGTGGCGATCTTTGTGGGGCCCCCCCTCCCCATCCCATTCCAGCTGGAATTCCCTAGCCCGGGAAAATCGCCGGACCTAGGGAATCTACTTCCGACCCTCCGCGCTCTTCAGCTCCTCGACAACCCCCTCTTCCCTCGTGTTCTAGCATTTTTTGGTGCATCTTTTTTCCAAGGACGTATTTGACTCGAGGTAGCTATTCAGTTACCCTGAAACCCGCCTCATATCTTAAGGCTCCCCGCGGTCCCCCACCATAGTCTACATAGGCTGAATGCGAGTAATGATTAATTTAAAAAAAAAAAAAAAAGAGGTTACCCTGAACCGAGCGACGCATGCACACGCTCAAGGCCAGGTTGCATAATTACGTATGCATATATGTACGCTTCTGGTTACATACGCATCCATTCGAGATTTCGCACAAATGGCCAGATTCACAGCTATCAATCTAGAGAATATCCAAGAATTTTATGTACTCAAAGTAAATTCAAACATCACCATTGTCGCGGACAATTGTTGTCCGAGTCGATGAGACCAGATATTCCTTAAGCTTTTTTGACCAGGGTGCCACAATTTGAGAACGGCAACCCATCCAATCTACCAACAGCGATACCTAGATGATCTAGCTACGCACATAGCATAGGTCCGTAGCTATCATATCAGCAAGACGAAAAGCTGCCGTCGAAACAATCGCCTTCACCGGCTCGAAATTCACCACCACCACAACAATAATAACGTCGTGCAAGATCAAACAACCAACTCCACCACTCATTCACCTGGACTGGAACAACCTCACATCCGACACCCAAAATGCTCTCCTCCTTCTCCTCCTCCGCCTTCAACCCCCGCCTCCTCCTCTCCCAGTCCCTCAATTTCGCCTTAATCCTCTCCACAGCATTCATGCTCTGGAAAGGGCTCTCCCTCGCCTCAAACTCCCCTTCCCCCATCGTCGTCGTCCTCTCCGGCTCTATGGAGCCCGCGTTCTGGCGCGGGGACCTCCTCGTACTATGGAACCGCGATATGGGGAGTTGGGCTGGGACCGGTGCAGCCAAGACCGCCAAGGCATATGCAGTGGGTGAGGATATTGAGACCATGGCTGTTGAGGGAGCTGTGGAGAGAGGGAAAGGGGGTGGTAGGGTGGGGGAGGTGGTAGTGTATAATGTTGTAGGAAAGAGTATTCCCATTGTGCATAGGATTATGAGGAGGCATGCTACTGGGGGGGAGAAGTACGTACCACCATATCTACGCCTATCACAGGATATTAGGATTGGGGGGTCAGGATGAATACTAATTTGTGTTGGGTAGGCCCAAAATCTCGCTATTAACAAAGGGAGATAATAACCCTACGGACGATATTGATTTATATGCCAGCGGCCAGTTTTATCTCGATAGAGAGACTGAGGTAATCGGTAGTGTGGTTGGGTATGTTCCATACATCGGGTATATTACTATTTTGCTTAGTGAGCACCCGTGGTTGAAGACCGTGATGTTGGGGATGATGGGGTTGGTTGTGGTGATGCAGAGAGAATAGATGCGGAGTTTGGGGGGGAGCGTATCCAGTGGCTGGGCAGTTGCTGGCGGGGGCAAGGGGGGCATACTTTTGGATTCCATTGGCCTGATAATTCTGGGTTGGTACATTCCTGGGGTCACATATCCAATGCAACTTGTATTTCTCTTTTTACCTCCTTCATTATATCAAGCGCCCAAAAGATTAAATTACATTTTACACATCAGACTTATGATTTACTAGCACACTCCATGAAACAGTCCCCTATTCCTTCAGACTCGAGACTGCCTTCAGACCGCAGGAGCGTGAGCGACGATCACGGATTATGTGCAATGTATTCAAAAAAAGCTTGCTTAGAGTGCTCTAGACAAATTGACTCCAAGAACCCAATAATAATAATCAAAGAAATGCCACTCTGCCCGAGGGAGATTAACACGGGCTAACTCGTCGTGATCCTACTCTTGTAGCGAGTAATTCGTTCAACCACAGCATCGGCCTCCTACTTCTCTTTTGCATGGCTCTTAACCCATTGCTTCACCGTCTTCTCAAACGCCGCCCTGTCGTTCTTATACTGCTCTGCAATATTGGTTTCTACCGCATCGTCTCTACTCCCCATATGCCCACATTAGCATCGTGGGTGCATCATTCAACCCGTAGCCCTAAGCCCTTGGGCACTTACACATTTGGCTCCACAAGCAACCCTCTTGCCATCTCCAACACTGCTAGAATCTTACAACTCGGTTTCCAGTTCTCGGCTCGTAGAATGCCTAGACACATTGATCCTTTGTCGTCGTTGGAGACATTCGGGTGGTAGATTTTTGTGGTGAAGTTCAGGGTGGGTGGTTTGAAGGGGTATTCGTGTGGGAGAGTGAGGTTAAGGTGGAAGATGCCGCCCTGTGAGTTAGGAGGATAGGTAAGGTTAGTTTCCTGCCAACCCGGACTTGGGCGGTGAGGGAGGAGTCGCTGGGATGGTAGGGTTTGGTGGAGTTTAATGGGGTGAACGAACGTAGTAGAGAGATCCCTTGGGAGCAGTGAGGGTGACGTTCCATTTGTAAACGTCGGAGTCCGAGGCCGGATTGGCGGTAATCCCAGAGGGAGGGTTCTCGTTGAGCTCTGTTAACTCCTAGTGGACGTTCGGGGACTTTTTGTTAGCTTTTCCTGGAACTGAGACGGTAAGTAGAAAAGGGTACCTTTGTTATTCGTCGTAATGAGCCGGAAGACATGGTTATTGTATGTGAAGCTATTACTTCGTATAGGAAAGACGAGGGCGGTGATGGAGATTCTTAAAGCTGTTGGGTATGAGTTTGTTGGAGTATCAAGCTAGGCTTCTATGACGGAACGAAGCATGATGAGGCTGAGGACAGTACTAGGACTAATACTAATAAGTTGACGGCAGCTTTGAATCTTTGTGGATTCGCAAATAAACATTTGTCAAACCATCTCTACCAGAGGCTGGTGCCCATAGTCAGATTATCCCGTTAGCGGGGTGCTGTTGCCAACAGACCAGCCCCGCCAGTTGACTCAATACAAAAATATAATAAGAATAGAGTCTCGTGGCCAAATTATTTCGGCTATCTTGTCCGAGACTACATACTTAAGTACTTAAGTAGAATGTCGGGTAACCATTCGGTCTCCTTGTTTTGAGGTTAAGCTTGTTTTGGACTACTCTTGCACCCTTACAAGATTGCTACAAGCTACCTACGGTATAGGTATAAGGAAGGGATTCCTACGAGTGATTATCGTAAGGTAACAGCGTGCCCAAGTCAGTTCCAAGTGGAAAAGTACATTCGTAGGTATTCCAACATGGCAGGGAGTCAAGTGGACAAAAGACTTTGACTTCGGAATTCGACTGCTCAAAAAAATGGTTTTTTATTATCTTAGATCATCCTTCAGTGCAACCCTTTGCTTTTCCTTTCGCCAACCTGCTGTCAGTTCCTGAATTACTTCCAGACAGAAAGTCACATAGCTACCTCTTTCCTCTGCCCTTCTATATTCTCTGCAATCTGTGTTATCAATCGATGGATCCAATGTTGCCTTTTGCCTGCCTTGTATCATCAGCAAGAATTACCTGGCATCTGGACGCTACTCGCCAGTTCGGGGCGGTCTCCCTGGCGTCTGCGGCGTCTGGTGGCATCCTATAGCTGGTTGCAACACAGAAGAATTGCCATATGAGCCGCCCTAGTGACTACATACCCCACATGGTAAAATCTTGTCGCCGAACTTTGAAGAGGGGTCTCTTCAGTACAGCTTTCGTAGGTAGTCCCACATCAATTGTCAACAATTCCTATAATGGCCTCCATCACGAAGGTTCCAATTCTTGGGAAAGAGACCATTCTTGTAGGCTATGACTTGAACAATTACATTACGACCGATATCCTAAAAAACCTTCCTTCTTCTACCTACGTCCTCATCACTGACACAAACCTCGCCCCACTTTATATCCCTCAATTCATCACCGCTTTCGAGAAAAATGCTGCTCAGATCAACCCATCTGCAAGGCTGCTCACCTACGCCATCGCCCCTGGGGAATACTCCAAGTCTAGGTCCACGAAAGCCGATATCGAGGATTGGATGTTCAGTCATTCATGCACGAGGGACACGGTGATCATTGCAATGGGGGGAGGGGTCATTGGAGACATGATTGGTTATGTCGCTGCTACATTCATGAGGGGAGTGAAGTTCATACAAGTACCAACTACCCTTTTGGCTATGGTAGATAGTGCTGTGGGTGGAAAGACCGCCATTGATACCCCCCATGGGAAGAACTTGATTGGTGCATTCTGGCAACCAGAGAGAATCTTTGTGGATTTGAGGGTACTGGAGACATTGCCAGAAAGAGAATTCGTAAACGGTATGGCAGAGGTTATCAAGACGGCCGCCATCTGGAATGAGGAGGAGTTTACAAAGCTGGAGCAGAACGCCGGGAAAATAGTGGAGGCCATAAAAGCTAAGCGCAGTCCTGAGGGTAAGTGGAGCTGTTCCCCCCCCTAGCCTTGATGTCAGCTGACAAATAAGGCCGTATATCACTGGAAAATGTCGAAGAACTCCTCAAGGGAATCGTTCTTGGCTCCATCAAGGTCAAGGCCCATGTTGTATCTGCTGATGAGCGTGAAGGTGGGCTCCGAAATTTGCTCAACTTCGGACACTCTATTGGTCATGCATATGAAGCCATCTTGTTTCCTCAAATGCTCCATGGAGAGTGTGTCTCAATTGGTATGATCAAGGAAGCTGAGCTAGCTAGACACTTGGGAGTATTGAAGCCTGCTGCGGTAGGAAGATTGTCCAAATGTCTCACTTCATATGGATTACCGGTTTCGCTGGATGACAAGCGTGTCAAGAAGCTCACTGGGGGCAAGCACTGTCCAGTTGACAGATTGCTCAGTATCATGGGTGTAGACAAGAAAAATGATGGGAGGAAGAAGAAAGTCGTTCTGCTCTCCGGTATTGGCAGGACCTACGAGCAGAAAGCCAGTGTAGTCTCCGATGATGCGATCAGAGTTGCCCTTGCACCTAGCATTATTGTTAACTCAGTCACGGGAAGCCCACGAGCCGTGGCAGTCACCCCTCCAGGATCCAAGTCCATCTCCAACCGAGCTTTGGTCCTTGCAGCATTAGGCTCCGGAAAGTGCAGGGTGAAAAATCTGTTGCACTCTGACGATACTGAGCACATGCTTACAGCCCTCCATCAGCTGGGGGGTATCACCTACTCATATGAGGACGATGGTGAAGTGCTAGTTGTTAATGGAAATGGTGGGAAGCTTCTCGCCTGTGCAAACGAGCTCTACTTGGGGAATGCTGGAACTGCTGCTCGTTTCCTTACGACTGTTGCAACATTGGTTGGGCCTTCAGAGCAACACACTTCAACTGTTCTTACTGGAAACCCTAGGATGAAGCAGAGGCCAATCAAGGATCTGGTTGACGCACTTCGAGCAAACAACTCAGATATTGAGTATTTAGAGAGCCAGGGCTGCCTTCCGCTCCGCGTCAAGTCTATTGGGTTTGAAGGAGGCTTGATTCGTTTGGCTGCAGATATCTCCTCCCAGTATGTCTCTTCCATCTTGATGTGTGCTCCATATGCTCGCAAACCCGTCACGCTCTCCCTTACTGGACAGCCTATTTCCGTGACTTATATTACTATGACAATTGCCATGATGGCTTCCTTTGGTATTGTCGTAACCAAGTCGGAGACCGAGCCTTATACCTACCACATTCCCCAGGGAACCTACAAGAACCCCGAGGAGTACGTTGTCGAGAGTGATGCCAGCTCTGCAACTTACCCACTTGCCTTTGCTGCTATGACCGGAACTACTTGCACTATCCCCAACATTGGATCCAAGTCACTCCAGGGAGATGCCCGTTTCGCCGTTGACGTTTTGCGACCTATGGGATGCACGGTTGAGCAAACCGATGTCTCTACCACCGTCCATGGTCCTCCAGTTGGCAGCCTCAGGCCACTTCCTCACGTAGATATGGAGCCTATGACGGACGCTTTCCTCACTGCCTCGGTGCTCGCGGCTGTGGCTGTAGGGTCTGAGCCGACTCGCATTACGGGCATTGCCAACCAGAGAGTGAAGGAGTGTAACAGGATTGCTGCCATGGTTCATGAACTGTCTAAATTTGGTGTGAGTGCTGGCGAACTTCCCGACGGTATCGAGATCTACGGAAAGTATTATACTACCCTCAAGACTCCTGAGGGTGGTGTTCACTGCTATGACGATCACAGGGTAGCCATGAGTTTCAGTATCTTGGCTCTTGTGGCTCCTGAGCCTGTGGTCCTTCGTGAGAAGACCTGTGTTGGGAAGACATGGCCTGGTTGGTGGGATACCCTCGCTACCACCTTCAGAGTCTCTCTGAATGGGACTGAGATCTTATCCGAGGAAAAGGCGACTGGAAAGGTTAAGGAAGCATCTAGCAAGTCAATCTTCATCATTGGCATGAGAGGCGCTGGAAAGACAACATTGGGGGATGTGGCAGCATCTGTTCTCAACAGAACTTTCATTGATCTTGACAGTCTGTTGGAAGAGGAGAGCAAGCGCACAATTCCTGAAATTATCAAGGAGAGCGGTTGGGAAGAATTCCGTAAAATTGAGCTCGACATTCTCAAAAAAGTTATCATGGAAAAACCAACCAATCATGTTTTGGCTTGTGGTGGTGGCCTGGTGGAAACACCTGAGGCTAGGCAAATATTGTCCAAGTACGGCAGCTCAGGGGGCATGGTGGTTCATGTGCACCGTGACATTGGCCGTGTTGTTGAGTTCCTCAACATCGACAAGACTCGCCCGGCATTCACCGAGGATATGATCGGGGTTTGGAAGCGACGCGAGCCATGGTACACGGAGTGTAGTAACTTTCAATATTATAGCCCTGGGGTTAATCCTCAGGATCTCTGGCTTGTCGAAGCAGACTTTGCACGTTTCCTGAAGGTGGTCACAGGGGCTTCTGACTTCCACGAGAAGATCCTGAAGAAGGAAAGGTCATTTTTCCTGTCTTTGACTTATCCTGATCTTGCGGCTGGCATCGAGACCATCTCTGCAGCAGTAGTGGGTTCAGATGCCGTGGAACTGAGGGTTGATTTGCTAGACGATCCTACATCTTCAAATGGTGTCCCCTCTGTGCACTATGTCATTGAACAGCTTGCGCTTCTCAGGTCATTAACGCAACTCCCAGTCATCTTCACCATCCGCACACAGTCCCAGGGAGGGAGGTTCCCGGACAGCGCACACAAGGAAGCATTGGGTCTCTACAATGTTGCCCTCAGGAGTGGCTTGGAGTATGTTGACCTTGAGATTACATGGCCAGACTTGGTGATCTCGAAGGTCACTGAGTCGAAGGGCTCCACAAAAATCATTGCTTCTCACCACGATGTTCCTGGCTCAAACTCTTGGGCTAATGGCTCATGGGTAGTCTACTACAACAAGGCTCTGCAGCATGGAGATATCATCAAGCTGGTAGGGCAAGCAAAATCTCTAGAGGATAACTATGCTCTTGAGAAATTCCGTGATTGGGCCCAGGCAACAAAAACCCCTCTGATTGCTATTAACATGGGAGAGAAAGGAAAGATGAGCCGCATTCTTAATAAGTTCCTAACGCCAGTTACCCATCCAGTGCTTCCGTTCAAGGCTGCTCCAGGGCAACTATCCATCGCGGAGATCAACCTTGGACGCTCTCTCCTTGGAGACCTACCTGCGAAGCAATTCTATATCTTCGGAAACCCAATTCAGCACTCACGATCCCCCGCTCTTCACAACGCACTCTTCCAGGCTCTTGGCCTACCCCACAAATACAGACTATACGAAACTGCTGAGGTAGGAGAGGATGTGAAGTCCGTCCTCTCTTCTCCCGATTTTGGGGGTGCATCGGTCACTGTTCCACATAAGCTAGCTATTATTCCTATGCTGGACAGCATCTCGGCAGATGCAAGAGCCATTGGTGCGGTCAATACTATCACCCCAACCACTAATGACGGTAAAAGGATCCTCCACGGTGACAACACTGACTGGGTTGGCATTAGGACCACACTTATCAGGGCTAATGCACCCCCTGCCCCTGCAAGTGCATTGGTGGTGGGAGCAGGAGGGACCTCCCGAGCCGCTATTTATGCGTTGCATAAAATGGGATACTATCCGATCTACCTTGCAAACCGTACTCCAGAAAAATTGCAAGAGCTAGTTGGCCACTTCCCCGCTGAATATAATCTTGTCACAATTACCTCTGTAGAAGAGGCTAAGGGCCTCTCAGTCAAGCCAATTGTGGTTATCTCGACTGTCCCAGGTGATGTACCAATTTCCACTGATCTCAAAACAATTCTTGCAGAATTGTTCCAGGGTGGTAGTAATAAAAGTAAGGTGTTGGTTGAGATGGCATACAAGCCTGCAGAAACGCCCCTAATGCAGCTTGCTATGAATACGGGCTGGAGAGTGGTTCCCGGGCTGGAGGCATTGGTCGCTCAGGTAAGATATTCAACGCATCTCATTACATTATATTACATCAGCCCAATTCATGATACTTTATTTCGATATACCCAAACTGGAAAGAATCGCCTGGCATTGTAACCGGACACCTACCAAACCTTGCTTTGATTTATCCATTTTCGCCTAATTACGCATGCACTGACGATCAACTGCGCGTGTAGGGCGTTAGACAATTCGAGCTTTGGAATGGCGGGCTAGTTCCGTCGTTTGAGGTTGCTAGGGCAGCTGCTATTGGGAAACAGTGATACCTGCGTTGTGTAACTGAAGTATTGGCGGGGCTACTTTGCAGAATAGTTAGAGTGGGGTTTGCATCGTTTCTATGGTCTTCACTATAGTAGGATGTCAAAAGCAGAAAAATAAAGTCATGGTTTCTAGGATTAATTCATAGTGCGAAATCAAGATCGTAGAATTGAGTATTACTCGATCACACAAGAGCTAAGTGCAAAAAATTAGGGTGTATTCTACGGAGTACACTATGTTTACCGCCCCCGGCTTACTTTTGTGAATAAATATGCTGATTCGGTCATTACAAGTATGCATAGGTATACCAAGTGAAGTTGCCGAGATATACATGTATTTAATCCGTACTCCGTACCTGAATCAGTATTAAGGAGTTACATACGTATGTACTCTACTCGCCCCATGCTCCTCTGCAGTATGCACTGTCCCGGATTGACCTCTCCAGGGTGCAATGTGGACGCAGGGACCTCAACATCAATAGTGGTGGACGTCGCCTGCAAGTTATTCTCCCGCCCTAGTGCTGTTATGATGGCGCAATCCGAGTCAACTAGGTAGGTACCTTGAATACCCATGCTTTGGATACCTGTGTATCATTCCTCCATTCGACTGTGTGGGGTGGTATTGTATGTAGCAAGTAGGACTCTCATGTTGCCGAAAAGTACGTCGGTCACGTGCATGGCGCAACAGCGACATGAGTAAATCACCACGCCAGCAGCATGACGCGCAACGTAGGTACACGCCCCATTGGGATATTTATTTACATGTATATACATAGGTACCTAGCCTCGGCCTCGTGCTTATCTGGGATATATCTGCGATCCTCAAACCCCGGTCCTTGTAATTTTAGCAAATTGCCAATGGGGGTGGATCTTCTGTGCATGCCCAGCATGATGGACATGCACGTAATTTGTTGGTGTGAGAGAAGTGCACTGATTTTAGTTTGGTTACAATCTGTGCTCATGGATGGAAAAAAGATTTGTTTGCATGGAGCTACCTTACGAGGTTGATGTCTTTAGGTATTCATGAGTGCTGCTAGTACATGGCTCTGATCCAGAAATTGACAGAGGCGCGCGACTATCTTTCTACTGGTGTTTATGCCTTTCTGCTTGATCACTTACTATATACGGCTGTGAATCTTCAAGTCTAGGTATTTTTTCTTTTTTCAAGAGAGAATCAGTCCAAGGTACGGCATGAAACTTTGGGCCCAAAATAGGGTACAGTACCAAGCCTGTCTCACGCTTATCTGTGAATACATGTGGGGTTTGTTGGTCCGTGCTAGAGTAGAGTAGCTCCAAAGGACGTGCGCAAAACAAAAACAAAAAACAAATTTTAAATCTCGGGATACCTATATATAATCGGTGATCCCGGTGGTCACTCGGGTGGGAATACTTAAGTGTATCCACCTGCCACCCAGCATGCATTTATTTGATTATGAAAAGATCAACTAATTTTACTGTCTATTAATTTATACTTCCAGGGTTTGTCGCATAAATAGTCTGGTTACAGCTAAAAATTAGGTGCCAAACTACCTAGTTGGTACCTAAATATAACCAACGGACTACTACCTACTTTCATTGGCTGTGGTTGAATTTACACTACAATTCAGCCCCTGCGTACTCGAGTACTGACCTGGATCAGTATGTCTACAGGCAATCCAGATGCATGGTAGTATCCACCCCCCCATACACAGCAAATTTGTATGACTTTATGAGCTGCTAATAAGTGTTCAGCCAATAGAATACAATGATATGAAACGACCTAGTACAAGGTCTGTATCTATCGTAGCTGGAATAAAATACAAAGTCTCAAGAGCAATGATGATGTGGTTCGCATGCCAGAAGGAACTGACACCACTATTGGCCTGCTGAGCCAGGGGTACTTGCATATGTGCAAGAGCATACAATACGGGATGGAAAACATTCCAGTCTATTCCGCATCTTGTGTCAGAGTGAAGACACATAACGGACCTGCATACTTTATCCCTTGATGGTATGATCAACGTCGGATACCCAATGGTAAAGCTGCTATGCTGTGTGGCTGTAGTGTCTAAGGGGTCATTTGAGACGTGAGGCGTTGACAGAAATACCTGTCGGGTCATATCTGTATGCCGATCACTTTTTTTCTCAAACTGCAGATCTGCAAGCGACTCCTGCCCATCTCCACAGGACGACACCTGTATGTTCGTCCACTTAGTGAACGGTTCTTTCAGATTGGTGGAGAATGCTCGAATTAGCCCTCACACATTCCTGGAACAGAGGGGGAGAGGACATACCTTTGTATATATACAGATCTCACCAGTCTCTCTCCTCGCTGTGATACCCTTACCTCCTCCATCCCCACGTTCCCAACTCCTCCTACTCCACTTACCTTCATTCTTTGCAGAGCTAGGCTTTGTATATCCTGTTTCGTATTTATTCATAACGGTATTTGGTTCTTGTTTTTCTTTTTTTCTTTCGTTTCTTGCATTCCATTCCAGTCGGGGATTTTGCCTGGCGCTACATTTCACTGGTGAGAAAGGGTGTTTGGGTCAGAGACGTATATACGTTTGCGTATCCTGTCATTGGTGTCACTTGCGAGCTTTGCATTTTTCCGCTCTTCGTCAGTTCTCAAGACGACTCACGTGCGGTCGCTTAGAGCCTACGTGATATTCCTCAATCAACCAGGTCTTTCTATATCCTTTTCACATATTATATTCTGCACCAGCTAGCTGGAATTTGTTTGATCTTTTCTATTTACCCTTGGCCTGCATAAACTCGGGTCTCCCTTCCTACGTACCTAGCCACATACAATCACAAGCTGCAGAAATGGCATCGAGAGCCCTCGCCACCAACACCGCCATTCCCCCGTCAAGGTTCACAAGGACCAACCGCTACCCCTCCCCTCCTCCTCCACAGGCTACTTCAGAGGAAGTCTCTCCAGTTTCTCCCGTCTCCCCCTCAGCCTCACCTATTCTTGCACCAGCACGCCCCTCCTTTTCCGCATTCGATGAGATCCATCTCGAGACCCCCCGGGAGCTACAGCCTCTTGGATTAGGTCTCACTGGCACAGCAAGACCAACTAGCGAAGCTTTTAGGGAGAATTTCAACAGATTCAATAATATCCCCCGTGGAGGGGGTCTTGGGAGTTTAGGAAACTTGAGAAGGAGTGACAGCAGTAGCAGCACGAGCAGCAGGGGAAGCGCGAGGTCGGGGAGGTCCAGTGTGAGTGATTCGGGAGATCTTCCGGAGAAGCCGCCGGTATATGTGTCTGCGGAGGAGGTCAAGGAGGAGAAAGTGAATGAGCCTAGGAAGAAGGTGGCGTGGTGGCACATGAGTAAATGGACGCCGTTAATGTGGATACAGGTGGTTAGTTTTTTTCCCTTTACCCTGCTTTGTGAGGCAATGGCTGATTTTATTATGATAGCTCTTCTTCCTCGGTCTCCCAACTTTTACGCTTACCTGGACTATCTCCCTGACATACTTTACCCTCTTGCCACGCCTTTTCCCCTCCAGGAAGAAGTCTCTTGACGACTGGGTTCTAGAAGGGGTAGAACGGAGTAACACTACTGCAGCCCAGGAGGGAATAGCAATAGACGGAACAGAGTGTATGGACACCAAGCGGAGGATGAGGAGATGGGAAATAGCCACTGCTGCAGCAGCGGGATTAATCTGGACGATCTTATGCGTAGCATTCGGCATCATTGCTGTAGAGGCCACGAGAAAGGGGATCAAGAGTCTGGATTATGGGAATGGGGATGTGGTAGGGGCGTTTTGAGGGCTGGAATGATTCACGAATTATGCCATAGCTTTGGGAAGAAGGGCGGGGCAGGTTTTTTTTTTTTTTTAACCCCAAGCGTACCCCATGCTCACTACTTTCCTTTCACATACAGCTGTGCTACACAGGCTATCCGCCACATTTTTATTTTGGGGGGCGGGGAGGGGGGGCCAGAGGCCGTTTTGTTGGGTGTTGATCACCATTGTTACCATTGCCAATCAAGCTCATTCCTCATTCAGCACGGGTTTTTTTTTCTTTTTTCCTCTGTATATTTGTGTTTCCATACAAGGGGAGTTTTGGGGCGTCTCTACATGTTTTTCTTTTCTTTTTTTTTTTTTTTTTGTCGTCACCCTTTTTTTCTCTCTGTGTTTTTTCTAATTCCTTCCCCCTTTGG
>Ga0307514_10003182_pt1 | contig 16042 bp, 19 predicted proteins | sample 16_EM_MG_FD_203088 | JGI IMG/M metagenome (GOLD analysis project Ga0307514, IMG submission 203088) | Populus trichocarpa ectomycorrhiza microbial communities from riparian zone in the Pacific Northwest, United States - 16_EM | ecosystem: Host-associated > Plants > Roots > Unclassified | place...
CAATGCTTCAGAGATTTACGTCGGCGACCAACCGATACTCTGCCAACGTAGATTATGACACCCTCTTGGGGTTGCGATGCATACTAACTCAAAAGTTATGAGCAGGGTCGCTTCAGGCCTCTTATCTGCAGCCAATGCCAATAATCCCTCACGCACTACAAGCTTAGGATCCGGACTTCCGTGATCCGGGGAGTGCGCGCATTATTCCCTATCTCTGAGAAATAGGGTGCGACGATCCCACTTAATCGCTTATTGTATAACGCGTGCTGCACACCTGACTTTCCATCGTCATGATGTGTTGTCCCGCTATCAAGGTTGAGTAGATGTAATTAATAATCATGCGCACCGCTGATGGTTTTTCACATCCCGGTTATGGCGACATAATTGCATCATCTTGCGAATCTGCTTGATTAGAATGCTCTTATCAAATCATCACACAACGGCTCAGATGTAGTCCCGCTAAAGACCATCCGACTGATGACATGGGCTGATACGCAAGAAGGTGTTTTGCTTCGTGACTAATGGTATCCACTTCCAAATGGTAATCACGTGTACTTGCTTCAGTCAACATGTATCATTACCGCTCATCAGGGGAGAACCCCTAACACCATGCTGCTAAAACCGGTTTCCAACACCTGAAGTTGCCATCTGCACAGAGAACGTTGTAATACCTGCCCTCAGTGCTGGGATTTTTCAAAAAGGTGAGTGGCTGGAGTATACGCTGGAGTAATTCATTCTGCACCTCTGGGTTTGTTTGCTGCTGCTCATCCAGCCACTTCTGAGGAATATTGCAGTTCCTGATTGAAATCAGCAAGAGAGCGACCATTACCATGCTGTGCATTGTGGGCATCTGGCAGACCTTCCAAGATAGATTGCCAATTGTCATATATACAGGCCACTCTGTCTTGTCGCCAGTAAAATTCTAGAGATGTGTTCTGTCAGACATGAAGATCAAGGGAACCAGTGTAGCGCCCACTCTGAGTGTTGTTCAAATGTGGATTAGCACACTATTATTCTTCAGTATCTCACCTTCCCTGTGTCTCCCACCACCAGTCCGCACTGTGCAGTTCAGTATATCTGTGGTGCAGTGGAGTATTGCTGTTAAAGCAATGCTGAGGGCAGTAAATGAGATTCTTAGCACAGGCTGGCTGCGACATCAACCATCGCATGCTTTTGATGATATCCCGACTCCAGAATTTAATCCAGTGTTGGTGATTGTCATTTCATCTCATATCCTCTAGAGGGTGTAGTTTCCACTCCCCAAGAGTCTCATCATCTGGCATGCTTGCCACGAGCATCTGGACGCCATCCCCATTATTGAAGCTTGGGAAACTCAGTGCAGTGTTTTCTTGCTTTAGCACATTGTTATAGTACATCTTCATGCCCATCTTCTTGATCCCACACTAGATAAAATTGTACTCTTCACCCGTCACAAACATCGGCAAAAGTGCAAATCGACTATAGGCTGCGCTATGTGCTCATGTGCAGCTCATACCAAGCTTCCCGTTGACCCCCGCGCGATGCGCAGCCTATCGTCATCTATCGTGGATTCATAGAGATGTGCGCTTGGGCCTATGGAACTATATCCGGCTGCCGGCCAGAGATGGACCTATAGCAGTCTTTACTGCCTGCAGTCTTCGCTCTGATACCGGTACTGTACACACTATCGCTGCGAGTCTGCATGAGCGCCCGCTGGCAATTGAAAGCCTGCTCTGGACCCTGCTTGAGAGCCTGCTTAGAAGTCTGCTTGAGAGAGCCGCATTTGAATGAGCCATGCTTCGGGAGGAGTAGAGTTTTCCATGGGAAGCTTTTGGCCGATGGCACACTCGGAGCCTGTAGAAGCTTTCGCTAATGGAAGGCTCTAAGTCTGTGGAAGCTTTGGCTAATAAGAAGGCTCTAAGTCTGCGGAAGCATTGGCTACTGGAAGGCTCTAAGTCTGTAGAAGCTTTGATGCCAACGTTGACGTAGCCAACCTACTTGTCTAAGTACTTCTGGTACTATGATCACCATCACCGACACCATCACCATCGCCATCATCACCATCAGCCCTGGCCCGAATGCGCACACATACGCCCACAATCAGTGGGAAGCAGGCAGCAGATTCCGCTGGAAAATCTGAGTTGGAGATCTGCTCTCCCCAAGATCCAATTGTCTACCTTTCCTGCAGAATCTAAGGCTGCAATTGCCAACACCATGACCATGAGGCAACGTGAGATCGCGTCGCGGTTGCCGCGCTGAAGATAAGGTTCAAACTATAATATTGACTGATGTTATGATTTTGGCCGCCACCACCCACCTCCTTTTGGAAATCTGCTCAACCCCGGGCCCGAGTCTGCCCAATGGCGGAGCGGCCAATATGGCCTTGTCATTCTGTATATAGAGAGACCGCTGGAGTAGAGAGAACGATATCTCTTTTAGACTTTCTCACAGGGCCCGCTACCATTTGCAACACCTCCCGCCACCCACCTCCCGCCACTCGCCTCCCGCCACCCGCCTCCCGCCACCAGCCTCCCGGTGCCTGATGCCTGCAACTCAGCAAGTCTCTGGATCGAGCACCCCGGAGCATACATGGAAGCATATTGTCAAGTGAGATTGGGAGTGTACTTGAAGGCGTGCTCGGGAGTGTTCTTGAGAGCGTCTTGGGACCTTACAGGGAGCATACAGTCAAGCAGGCTGGGAGTGTGCCATCGAGTGCAATTGGGAGCGTTCTTGAGAGCATGCCCGGGAGTATACTTGGGAGCGTACAGTCAAGCAGGCTGGGAGTGTGCCATCGAGTGCAATTGGGAGCATCCTTGAGAGCAGGCCCGGGAGTGTACTGAAATTGTACTCGGAGGTGTTCTTGGGAGCATACTCGGAGTGTACTTGGGATCATCTTGAGAGCGTACTTGGGAGTGTATAGTCAAGCAGGCTGAGAGTGTGTCATCGACTGTAATTGGGAGTTGAGAGTGTGCTCGGAAGTGAACTTGAGAGCATCTTGAGAGCTGATTTGGGAGAGTACAGTCAAGCTGGCTGGGAGTGTGCCATCGAGTGCAATTAGGAGTGTGCTTGAGAGCATGCCCGGGAGTGTACTTGGGAGCGTACAGTCAAGCAGGCTGGGAGTTTGCCATCGAGTGCAATTGAAAGAGTCTTTGAGAGCATGCCCGGGAGTGTACTTGTGAGCATCTTGAGAGCTTACTTGAGAGCGTAAGTTAAGCACACTGGGAGTGTGCCATCGAGAGCAATTGGGAGCGTACAGTCAAGCAGGCTGGGAGTGTGCAATCGAGTGCAATCAGGAGTGTACTTGGGAGCATGCAATGAAGTGCATCTGGCAGCTTGCTTTCAAGTTTGTTGTATGCAATGTGATGTATAGTATCCAGCACACAAAATCGCATGCGTATTGTTGTAATCTAGTCTACATGTAGGTCCATACGACATACGTAGTGCCAGGCGTCAAATATGCTGTGAATAACCGTCCCAAAAACAGCTCCTCTATGAGTTACGCATCGCGTAAGGTCATTTTTTCCGGTGAACAGGTAGTAGGGATTGTTTGTACGTTCATCTCAAGGGAACCCTGAGGGTCACGTTGCTATGGATCATCAATGTAATGGCTCAGTAGAGCACTGGTGCCGGGGTATATTTCTGTTCACGGCTGAGGAGGTAGCAGTGGTTGACACTCTGAATCTGCGATGATTTCAACATGTTCAAGGTAGCGAAACATGCCCAAGTCTCCAACTGAATCGTTGTCAGTGTTGAATTCATGACGCTGAGTTGCTTCAACGCGTTGGGGCATCAGCAAAATGTAATTACGTCACTGGGAGCCTCTGGGAGTGTCTGAGAGTTGTTGGACCAGAATCCCAGGGTGCTCAAATCCCAGAGTAGACTGGACTGACGCAGTGCCCTTCAGGCGCACCTGGGAGCACCTAGGAGCACTGGCGACAAGACTGAGAGTGCCGACGACAAGCCTTGGAGCACCTCGAATGACTGTAGAGCAGTCTGGGAGAAACAACATTTTCTTTGGGAACACTGCGGGTGCGCCTGGAAATCATAGCTACTACATATCGTCCAACAATTTTTAAAACTTGTGCATTCATTTTGTATTCTTATCTCTGTAGCTATGTATCTATATGGCTACCCATCTACACACGGTATATCTGGACTGGCTGCAGGCGGTGGTTGATAGCAATTCGAGGTGCCCCTGAAGATGACAATCCAGTGAACTTAGAGATACTCTTGGAGGCAGTTATTGTGTGAACTTAGAGCTGTACTTGGAGGCTGTGATTGAGCAAGTGTGGAGATGCACTTGGAGCCCAAGATCATATAACTCAGAGATGCACTTGGAGGCCATGATTGAGCGATTTTGGAGATGCACTTGGATGCCATGATTGTGCGAACTTGGAGGCCGTGATCGGTCAAGTTTGGGAATGCACTTGGAAGCCATGATCGAGTGAACTCAGAGACGCACTTGGAGGCAGTAACCAAGCTTGTTTGGAGATGCACTTGGAGGCCGTGATGATGTAACTCAGAGATGCATTTGGAGGCCGAGATTGAGTAACTCACAGATACACTTGCAGGCCGTGATCGAGAGAGTTTGGAGATGCATTTGGAGGCTGCGATCGTGAAACCCAGAGATGCACTTGGAGGCTGTGATCGAGCGACTATGAAGATGCACTTGGAGGCCATGATTGAGCAAGATTGGAGGAGTTCTTGGAGGTGGTCGATAGGAGGTGAGCTGGGTGCTGAGATGGTATCCATCAGTTTGTTAACTCGCAACCGCGGGAATGTGAGAAGGTGACTTTACCTTTGAGCTCTCATGTAGAGCTGGCTGGTGGCGATCGATCTTGTAGGGAGGGACGCCAGAAGCTGAAGCTTCATTCAGGAGTCAACTCGTAATGGTGAGAATGAAGGGAAGACATACAATCTTGGGTGGATACTGTACTCGGTGGATGCTGTACTCTGTGTTAACACATGATCATGGCATGGGGAGATGGAGAGGGATGACTTAACATTGTGTTCTGCGATGATGGTAGAGCGAGAGAGATGGTGGATGAAGATGGGAACGATGTGGCGGTTACGAGCAGTAATGAGACGTCAGGGGTACGGCTTGCCTCATTGGGTTTGGAAGACCACATAGTGGTGTTTTACCCACCGGGTTGGGAGAAGTACCTACTGTATCAGGAATCGTAAATTGACTCATATATGAAATTCTCTTAAGTCCCAGTTTCTAGTGATTATTTACCCCACCTCTTCTGATGTCTCTCTGTCTATACCATCACCTAAGAAGAAGAAGTTATGTCATCCCTATCTATCGCTCCTTGCAATAATCATAAGTTAACACCGACTACAGCATACACTGAGGACAGAATACACTGAGTACAGCATACACCATGTTCTGCATCCTCGTAAGATTGACTGTCTCCCACTCCCAGCCAGTCTCTCATCTCTTGGTGGACGTTATTGTACTCAACTCTCTACATTCCCACACTTACAACTGAATTAATAAATAGAGTCTCAGCTACCGTCGCCCCTCCTTCCCGATCTGCCGCCTCCAGATTGACCCCCTCCAATTACTCCTCCAATCTCAATCGATCATGGCCTCCAAGTGAATCTCCCAACTCGCTCGATCATGGCCTCCCAGTGCATCTCTGAGTTCCACGATCGCGGCATCTAAATGCATCTGCACTCTCGCTCGATCATGGCCTCCAAGTGCATCTCTGAGTTCAGCTTGATCTCGGCCTCCAAATGCATCTCCAAACTCGCTCGATCACAGTCTCCAAGTGCATCTCTGGGCTCAACTCGATTTCGGCATCCAAGTGCATCTCCAAACTCGCGCAATCACGGCTTCCAAGTGCATCTCCAAACACACTCGATCATGACCTCCAAGTGTATCTCTGAGTTCAAGTTGATCTCGGCCTCCAACTGTATCTCTGAGTTACTTGATCTTGGCCTGCAAATGCATCTCCAAACTCGCTTGATCACAGTCTCCAGGTGCATCTCTGAGTTCAACTGATCATGGCCTCCAAGTGCATCTCTGAGTTACATAATCACAGCCGCCAAATGCATCTCCAAACTTGCTCGATCATGGCCACCAAGTGCATCTCCAAGCTACTCGATCTTGGCCTCTAAGTGCATGTCCAAATCCGCTCGGTGACGGCCTTCGAGTGCATCGCTAAGATCAACTCGATCTCGGCCTCCCAGTGCATATCCAAACTTGCTCAATCGCGGCGTCCAAGTACATCTCCCAAGTTGACACGATCACAGCTTCCAAGTAAATCTCTATGTTCTCTCAAGCAGCATCTCCAGGTGCCCCTGGGATTACACTGCAGTACCGTGTGCAGCCAGATTGGCCGTATGTATATATATAGAGAGACATAAATAGATCATACATGCCATATTACGATGAAGCGAATCTTGTGACCATAACAAAGATGAATATGATGCATGAAATGCCTTGTGATTTTTGATCCCTGAGAACAACAGCTGTGAGAATATGGTACTAAGTCTCCCGCAGAGTGGCGCAGAGGTCTCAAGCTGCTCTCGAAGTCCCCTGCTGACCTGTGCAGCAGTTTCAGCTGCTACAAAATTTGAACATCATTCGGCATGAAAATTCGGAGCAATGGAAAGGGATCTTTTCTGGTATTGTCGACGATACACGAGGAGTGCAGTATACTGTGTAAACAGGAATGATTGTTGGGGCTGGGCCTGAGCAGTCTGGAGTGTAAGCTCACGATTCTTTCAGCTAACATATTGAGCCTCAACACCGTCACAAGCAGGTTCCTTACACACCAAGAGTTGCAAAAACCCTGCATGTGTGATGTCCCATAATACTATGAATAAAATAAAACCAATAAAATACAACCCATACAAAACCTATAAATAAAATAAACCCTGAGCGATCCAAAAACCTCACGATGTGTGTATTATTCAATGCCTGAGATAAATAGATTTGAATGAAGGAAACGAACATGACATGAACCCGACCCTAACTCAAACCCAATAACCATCGCCTGCTCTGCAACACGAGTAGTGGATCATTCCTCGCCTACCAAGCCATCAGGGTACATCTCGATGACAGGGACATCAGGGAGAGGGAGGTCAGGGATACTGTTGCCTTCTGCCTAGTCGCCGAGTAGCTGCTGATCCACATCCACATCCAAGGTGGTTCTGCCTACCTCAGTTTCTCGCAAAGTTGGCACCGCAGGGTGAGGTTTTTGTGAGGACACCAGCCTGAAACGCACCAGCCTACTGAGGGGATTAGTCACTGGAGTTCATGGTCATGGGCGAGGATCTGGGGTTTGTGTTGATAGGGCAGGTGCCGAAGGTTGTGGCCGTGGTGTATGCTCACGCATCTCCAGGCCTTGCTCAGGTAGCACGATTGGGTGATCATCTACCTTGGTATCAACTCTGTCAGCGGATGAATTTACCACCTCCCCCTGGCCAATTGTCCGAGGTTCTTTGCCATCATCCTCCTCCTCATCCTCCTCTTCATCCTCATCCTCATCCTCCTTCTCATCTTTCTCCTCTTCATCTTCCTCCTCTTCATCTTCACCAGCTTTTCCCTATCAACATCGCTGTTTAAACCAACGCCGTTGTTACGGGGGTTTTTAGATCCCAATAACTATACAATATTTATTTGATCTAAGTACAGCCGCCTATCTAATCTCTTTCTCTCCTCGTCTTATCCTAAGACTCAACCTCTTGCCCGTCTCGCAAGAGCTATCTCTTCTGACAGTTGTAAACTTACCGCTGCGTCTTCTAAGTCGGTTAAGTTGAACCGATGCCAATTCCCGTCTCCGATGTAGACGAAGATTAAACTTCCCCGTCGAACAACCACTCCTCGGAATATTCCTCGAAGGGTAAAGCGCCGGTGTTGATGTATCTCAGCACCAGGTAGTCGATATTCTCGAGTTGACAGAAAAGCAAAACCACAGCGTAGATGCGGGTTAAACGGTGCTCTTCCAACTCGGAAAGCAACCTGCCGAAACACTCGACTTTCTGCTGCAGTGCGTACTCGGCTGGTGTGTACCGATGTCCAGGCATACAGCACCCAATCTCGTGTGTTAAGTAAGGAAGTAATGGTAAAGGTAGATAGATAGAATTCTTAATAATATTTTAAGATCGTCTTCGGTGTTCTCTGAAAGCTAATGTGTTCGCTCATGTCCCCAACAACTACGTCCAACGCTGGCTCTTTATAGCCGTAGACCTCTTACGCCAAGATAATGATTATTCCGGCCACGCCCTCTTAGCGCCCGTAAAATAACTCATCGCAACACCCTCAGGTAATTGCGCCATGGCTACGTGGTTTGATAGCGTTACGCTCCTGATAACAATCAGGCCATCCGTTGCCCGATATCTGCTCACCCATGCACATTCATGCACCCTCGCAATCTTTTGAGTCGATAGTTGGAACATCTACCAACCCCGTTGATAATGCTTATCGCCTCGAAAATCCCTCATGCAAGTGAGCGATTTTCTTGCGTCATAGATTTAATCGGCGACCAACCGATACTATGCCAACGTAGATTAATGACGCGTAAGCTCGTATCCGATACGAGGTTATATTGCGATCCAGACCACTCGCGCCAACGAGTGGTGCTCGCTCTAGGCTCTAAGCCTACGTCATATAATCCCGCAGTTACGTCATGCTTAGGTCGAGACTTTTTCTCCAGACCGGGACATGCCTCTCCTAGTCCTATCCCGTTACGGGTAGGGGAGAAGAGTCCTCTTACTCGCATTTGACTATCAACTGTCGTGCGTGGTTACCACACATGTCCCGCATAGTTTCTGGGACGTGAACAAAGCACCCATGCTCCGCGCGACTGATACGAGCTCCCGCTAAAGAGCGTATCACTGACCAACTTGAATATCACATGCATAGGTGTTATGCATATAGTAAATATGTATGCATCTTGTGATAAATCAAGTATCATTATCGCTGCTAGGGAGAACCCCTAACAGCCGTCTGGTGTGTCCACATCATCTTCCATGCACATATCCACATTGGAATCATGTTCTGAGTCATATTCATCTTCTGACTGCTCAGTAGAGTCGGTATCATCATCTGAGGAAATCAAGCCAGCAGGCGACCCTTCGGGCTCTAAATTTACGCTCTCTAGTTATCCCTCCATGTCCAAGTCTGCGTAATACATTTCCCTCTGCAACTGGCAAGCAACAACACGACAGATATGAACTCCTCCTGGGGTTTGTCTAACAATACCTTTCTCTTTACTGTTTCCTTTCCCGTTCCCCTTCCCTTCCTCTGCATGAGCAACAACCCTAGTTTCAGTCAGAAAAAGCCGGGTATTCCGCTCAGCTCTGACGGCTCTGAATAAACCTCGTAACCTCTGACGGAAAAATACTCGCTTCCCGTCACCCAGGCGACAGGTCACATTGCATAGGTACCTCCTTTACTTTGTGCCTGGAAGGTGATGACATATACGCAACATCAGAACAACAAGTGTGATACACTCTTGGCCGGGGCTGCAGTTATGCTGTAGCCGTTTACACAACCCCTGGTAATGTTTATGCCTGCCACCGGCCGAGTACCACATTTTTCCTCTCCGCTATTGCTGTATATCGGATGCCACACTCTCCCGATATATGTTTAGCCTTGAGATGTTGTCACTTATTACAATACCGTCTTCACTTCGGACACATTGCATGCTGTTGCATTCGCTTTGCCATTATCGTATGTTACAGGTCTGAAATATACTTGCCAATGTTCACACCGTCTAGTGCTATGCCCTCAGTCATCCACATTCTGCGTTGATTCAATGTTGGCTTGTGATGCTTCATCCTCCTCGTCCACATCCTCGACATCCTCGCCCTCATACCCGGTAACATTACTGGTTCTCCTCTGCCCTCAGTCCTCTACATTCTGCGGTGATCCATCATCGGCTTGCAATGCTTCTTCCTTCTCATCTGCATCCGCATTGTTGCCATCCTAGCACTCATAGCCATCGACATAACTGGTTTCCAGGTCAAACCTCTCAAGTTCAGTCGGGGCCCATCGTTGCCAGCTTCCAGTGGGGATGGCATCACCCTGAGAGCTTTCATCACCATCATCTTTGTAATTCCTGCTGGCCGCTGGCATCCCAAAATGCAGTTCAGCATCCATGCAATTGTTGTCTATTGGAAAGTTAGGGTCAGTGTTTCAGATCTCAGATTTCTCAAGCGCTACTTCGAAGGTCAAATAGTCAGGAAGAATAGCATTGTCAACCCACGCTGCTTCCACGCAGATCACCAGGGCAGGTGGTGGGTTCTCTGCCTGTTGGATCTGAGGTTTGACTTTAGCAAGAGTGGTATTATACACCCTCTGTTGGTAGCTCTGCGGTAGTGTGTTCCAGGTATTCATCAAGAATGTATATGTGTCTGCAACGCCAGGCAAGGTTAACAACTTGTGACCCGTTATACTGCAGCAGGATGCGATCTTACCACTGCCATTCTGGTAGTTGAAGTAGTTCAAGCGACCGGGTCTGTGCACTTTCAGCTTTGACTTGGAAGCTTTTGGATGAACACCTTTGATCTTTTGCCACTGCAGGAGAGCATAGCGCAACCCGGTGCTTCGAAACATGATCAGAGGCGAGTGTATATGACAGTCCTCGTTGTCAATCATGAAATTATAAAATGCGTCAGCATGCAATGGTTATTCACCCGTTGATAACATTTGATGTAGATAAACCACATGATTGCTTCCGCCAGGAAGTAAAGTGGACGCTAGCCATTCGTTATCAGCTTTCGACTCTCTCTGCATTGTATATGGACCGTGTACACCACCTTCCACATGCTCTGCTAAAGGAAAGAGATACTTATTGTCTGCCAGAAGGGAATCAATAAATTCCAAACGCTCTGCAGTGGATTCAAAGTGGTGGAGATCATAATGCTCTGCTATGTTGTCCCTGGCTGAATGAATAGAATGGGATTTAACCTTATCGACTTGTGCGCGAACCTGGTACCGGTTTGAGCATGTAATATCCAACAGGAGCCATTGCTTCAGCATACCTCTTTGAAGATCTCCATTGTACGTGCCTCAAATTCTAGGGACCAAATGTTGTTTTGCTGCATAGCGGTGTTCCAGTACATCTCTATTATCCGCCAGTGTGGGGCTTCAGCTAATGCTTTCGCAATGCGTTGCGTTGCATAACTTACCATCTCCAAGTGGCTTGCACTCATAAATGGCTGTCTGTTCCACATGTAGAGCTCCAGGATGCTGGCCATTGCAAAAACAGGATGCAGCATGTCTGAGTGACCAAATCGATGGATATGGCGACTGTCGGAGACCATTGATGGAGGTGTAGTCTCCGCCAGCGGTTGCAATTGCCACTGCCTCTCTTTCTGATACTTTTCTGTAGCTCACGTTCCCAGTGGATTTGTAATAATCGCTCAGGCTTCTGGATTAGGGATGGGGGTAGGCAGGTTTGCAAGACCACTGAGAGAAGTGGGAGTGCTAGCAATGCCAGATACAGGGCTGGATACAATGAGATGCATTGAGTCTGTCTGTAAGGTTCCTCCTGGTGCTGGTGTGCTATGACTGCTTGTATCCGGCGTGGTGATTGGCATATGTATTGACCATTGCAGTGCAGCAGATGGGGTGGAAGTAACACGTTCAGTGATATCTGCAGCACGAGAATTGTTCAGCGAAGATGGGGAGGTGGAGTTGTAACCTTGGATTGTAGAGGGTACAAAACTCCCACCTTGAGAGGAATTCTTCTCGCCAGCCGGTACCCTAACATGTCTGTTCGCAGGCAGAAGTTCTGAGTTCCCCGACAGCGCACACTTTGTTGATTCTAAGAATTTGTAATACTTCAAACATTTGGTACGACCGGAGTCGTGTCTGGGTGAGGGCTTTGGAAAGGCATGGTCCAATATAGATGTTTGATGTGAAGGAGCTAGCAATAATTTCGTCTGCATGCATACGCAACAGCAGGTGAGGCAGACTCTTATTTGAGCGACCATGGAGGGATTCCATAAAAAAGGGAGGGGCAGTGTAGACCATACGAGACTCTAAACCCTGACAATACTGAGCAACGAGATTCTTTGCAATGTATTCAATTATGGGGTTAACTGCCTTCAGAATAAACTCAGCATTGAAATTCACAGTTACAGCAATGTCTGAAGGACTAGTCGCACCGCTTGAAGGGTGTGGAGGCCTTCTTGGCATGATTATCAAAGTAATGCACTCATTCTCGGCACAATAATTCGAACAATTGATTGTGAATATCTTCAACTTCCCGGTGGAAACCTCCCTTTGGCAGAGCTAAAGCATCACGAAGTGAATAATAACATATTCTCTATTCGATGACATCAGTTGGGAGTGCTTTTTCCACTGCTAGGTGTTGGTAGCCATGTTGGATGGTTGTACAGTTGTGAAAACCAGGGAAGTACTCAGTTTGCCCTGAGATGGACAAGGTCTGAGCAGTAAATGTGGTATGTGATGTCAATACAGCGCCCGGCTTCGTATACTGTCCTTACTGCGAGTACTAATTATAGTCTTGAAGCTCCTCATTCACGAGGTGCCTGGTGGTCGTGCAAGATGAAGGCTGGGCCGTATTGTGTTCATCAACCTATAAAACAAGTTGAAGCAAGAAATCGCTGGAACTTGAGTATATATATCCCTTCTTCCCGTCTTGATCTCCATTCTCTTTTCCTCCCATATTCAACACACCGCCAGAATCCTGAACTCTCTCGAAATCACGAGACTTGCACTGAACAATGCCTCCCGTTCCAAAACACACCCGATAACCTACACAACTTTGTAGGTTCCCTCTGCGCTTCCTTCCGCTAAATGCAACTGTATCATAATGCTAATGCCTCAGATGTAGATTCATTTTCAACTCGCAGCGATGGCACCAAAGGGCAGCCGCAAAGGACAGGGGAAGGCAACTGCTAGGGGAAAGATGTGGACATGGGTTATAACTCGACGCCTGTGGTTGTATCGGGACCATATACAGGGAGTCATCTAGGAGCTCATCCGTGGACTCATACTGAGATACATTGTTTGTGGTGTCAAGGATGAAAGGGCATGGGACCTCTTTTATGATATAATCTTTCTTGATTCAGTCACGACTTGCCACTTTCGCAAATCCAGCTAATGTGGCCGCACCGCAGGACCAGGGGTTCACCTTTCCGGGAGTGGTGGGCAGCGGTCCGCTCATATATGGGGCAAATGTTTGACAAAACCCATGACCAAATGAACAATTGGAGGTGGGACAACCCCCGTGCCTTTGGGGATCAAGTCAATTGATTCAATCCGCAGACAACCAGCATGGGCAAGGTTAAACGCACTGGCGAGAGATTCTCTTGGTATGATAGTAATGATCTCAGTACAAAGATTGAGCCACCAAGCTGCTGGCAGTACAAGCCAAGGGACTTCATGGCCGTTAGACCACAGAATTGGAATGAGATAATCAACAAAGATGATGATAATGAGGACTGGGCAGATCCCGGAGCGCGGAGCAGTGGAAGGAGCCTTCCTAGCAATGGCCATCACAATGACAACAGCGAGGGTGAGGAGGAGGAGGACACATGGGGCGGTGAGAGAGGGACCCGGATAGGGAAGCGTAAAAAGGATGGGATTGGGAATGGGATGGGAAACGCAACGGAGGAAGGGAAGGGGAAGGGGAAGGGAAATGGTAAATGGAAAGGTATTGCTAAAGAAACCCCAGGAGGAGATTGTATATATCGTGCCATTGCTTTCCAGTCGCAGAAGGAAATGTATGTGGCAGACTCGGACACGGAGGGCTAACTTGAGGGGGGTATATTTAGAGCCGGGAGCATCGCGCACCATGTCAGTATCCCCAGATGATGATCCGGACTCGACTGAGGAGTCGGATGGAGAATATGACTCAGAACTCGATTGTGATGTGGATATCCGCATGGAGGATGATGTGGACGCACCAGACGGTGTTGATTTGGACAGCGATGTGGATATGGAATGGGAGAGTGGCGATGAAGAGCAGAAAGATGAAGAGAAAGTGGATGAAGAGAAGGAAGATGAGGAGGAGAAGGATGGGGATGAGGATGATTGCAAAGAACCTCGGACAATTGGCCAGGAAGCGATGGTAAATACATCGGCTGACGATAGAGATACTATAGTAGACGATCAACCAATCAGGCTACCTAAGCAAGACCAGGAGAAGCGCGTGCTTACCCGATGGGCGCAACCTCCATGCCTGGCCCAACGGCCACAAACACCGGAGCCTCGCCCACAACCACAAACTCCAGAGACTCATCCCTACAGTGGGCTGGAGCATTTGTGGCTTGTGACACTGCAAAATCATCGCCCAGCGGTGCCAGCTCTGCGAGAAGCTGAGGCAGCCCAAAACACCTCGGATGTGGATGTGGATAAGCAGGTGGCGACAGTCCCCCTGACGTCACTCTCCCCGATGTCTCTCTCCTGGTGTAAGGGCACGTACGCCGGCGCTCGGCAGTATAGGGATATGATATGGTATACGGTTGCACACGGGCGCGAGTGAGATTAAGTGTCGAAGTAAGGGGTAAGTTATTCGGTACAGAGCTAAGTCTCCATCGCGATGTCAATATAAGGTTGGCGGTTACCCGGCACTGGACACCTCATGTGACCGTCCAGCAACCCTAACCACGCATGCTTGACAACGCCGTTACATCATCCCCCTCTTTTAGGGCAGAACTCCCGGGCTGCTAAGTACAAATAGAAACAAGAAACATCCCGCATACACGCTCGTACAATCCCGTAAGTCCAACAACTGATCAGTATGTCCAGGGTGACCTTCCGGCGCACGGGAAAACTCCACCTCCAATTGACTGGATTTCCGGAGGTGGTATAACCCGTGCCGACGCCATTTGTACTGGACCGGGTCCTGACAATAGAATAAAGAAGGAATGCCCAATTTGACCTCGTCTCCATTTCTCCATTCCCGTCAATTCCTCCACTTCCGAGATCCGACTTCCTTTATCTCCGCGGCTTATTCGGTTGGTCTCGGTGGAACTCGTCGATTAGTTCACGAGCATTCTCAAGGTTTTCGAATGGCTCCCAGCTTGTGCGTATGTGGCTGTATCCGGCCCACTGAACGAGGTAGTGTAGCTTCCGGTAACGCTGCTTAGAGCCAAGAATCCGTTCGACCTCCCATTCCTCCGAATCGTCGACTATTACTGGATGTGGTTCCGAGGATGGTTGTCCTACAACCGGCGGTGTGTAGTGATCGAGCTGCGACACATGGAAGATGTTGTGATTCCGCATTGTTTTCGGCAAGTCTAGTTTGTAAGCATTCTTATTGATGATCTTACTTACCGTATACGGTCCAGTGCGCTTATAGTCCAGCTTCTTTGACGGTCTAGTTGTTCGGAAGTGTCGGGTCGAAAACCACACTTTGTTCCTGACTTCGAAGGTCACGTCCTTTCCGCCAGCGTATTTTGATTGCTGTGTGTGGGCTTCCAACAAGCTCTTCCGGAGAAGCCGGTGAGTCTCTTCCATTCCCGATACCGTTGCATCCGCCAGTATTTCCGACCTCAAATTTGATGGGGCTTTTGGTGGCTTGAACTGCATTGGCGGGTGGTAGTGGTAGTGGGCCCAGAATGGCGTCATTCGCGTTGAGTGGTGGACGGAATTGTTGCAAGCAAACTCTGCTAAAGGTAACAGTTCTACCCAGTTGTCCTGCTCGTAGTTGCAGAAGGCCCGTAAGTCCTGCTCCATGGTCTGCTTTTGTCGCTCCGTCTGGCCATCGGTCTGTGGATGAAACGCGGTCGACAGCCTGTGATTGATGCTTAGGTGAGAGCAAACTCGTTTCCAGAATCAGCTGGTAAACTCCTTCCCACGATCGGTTACAATATTGTTTGGTACGCCGCGTTTGCAGATCACGTGCTCGAAAAACATTCGTGCCAGCTCTGGTGAGTCGATATCTTTCCTGCAGGGGAGGTAGATTGCCATTTTTGTCAGTCGATCGACGATTACCGAGATTCCCATATACCCGGAGGCAGTTGACTCAGGGAGGTCCGTGACGAAGTCCATGGTAACTCCTTCCCAAGGTCGTGACGGTGGTGGTAGCGGCATGTTTGTACCGTGATGGGCGTGTCGTGGTGCCTTGATTCG
>Ga0307514_10003183_pt1 | contig 16040 bp, 16 predicted proteins | sample 16_EM_MG_FD_203088 | JGI IMG/M metagenome (GOLD analysis project Ga0307514, IMG submission 203088) | Populus trichocarpa ectomycorrhiza microbial communities from riparian zone in the Pacific Northwest, United States - 16_EM | ecosystem: Host-associated > Plants > Roots > Unclassified | place...
TTCTCCGACAAGTCATTAATTCCCGGCGCCAACATCTGCACGCCGACTGCCCCATCCTTCTCCCTTCTCTTTCCTCCATTCACCAATCCATTCACCCTCCTCTTCCCCACCAACACCTCACTCTCCTTATTCACCTGAATCCTCAGTGCAATATACCTATCCCCACTAAACCTCTCCCCCACCATCGTGGCATTTCTATAATGCGTCCAAAGATCCAGCAAATCCTTCACAACATCCAATACATCAACCCTATCCATAAACCACTTCTCATATGGAACCTCCTTTTCCACCTCATAGCCCTCAAGCCTGCAAGCGAGGTCTATAGCCGCATACGCCTGAGTGTGAGGGGTAGCTTTGAGTGGGGAAAGGGTACGGTATGTATCTATTTGAATCTCCCAAGCGAGGCGAGTAAGGTCACGGGGGATGTTGAGGTAACGACAGAATTTGATTATAAATGGTTGGGGATGGCGGATTCGGAAGTCGAAAGAGATGGACTCGAGGATGAGACGTTCGAGAGAGAGGCAGCGGCGGCAGGCGTCGTCGAGAATCTGAAACGAGATTAAGGTTATGCCGAGGGAAGAGATTGGAGAGTGGGGAAAAGAACATACAGGTGAATCAGGGTTGATAGCTTCTGCAGAGCCAGTTCCATGCTTAATAGAGTGACCGACGGCTAAAATTTCCCTGGATTTTTTCAAAGTGTCCTCGATTTTACTTGCGACAAACAGGGCAGCTGCTGCACAGTCCTACATAACATAACAACCCACATCAGCAACCCACTCAAATCATACATGCCTGGGGGGGAACATACCGCAAAAAACTGCTCCCACTTGGGGTAAAACAACTTGAACCTGTTAAACAGCTGCATGGCCGTTCCCATAGTACGAATCGGAAACTGCAAAATCCCACCAACTTGCAAGATCCACGCGCACGCACTAAGCCTCATTGAAATATCCCTCGCGACCCAAGCTTGATCCTCAACTGGCTTAATCATGTCAACCTGTACCTGGGTGAAATATGGTCTGGAGCGCTGAATGATTGTTGGAACGAGCGATGCCGTCCCATTACTGCCACCTTCATGTGCATCCATATACCCACCCCCACCGCTAACCACATCACCTCCGTGAGTAAAACGATTAGGACTCGGTAACTCCGGACTGCCAACTGTAGTAGCCATTGTCAATGGCGGAACGGGGCTGGTACTCCCACCGCCTCTCCCACCAGACGCATTAGTACCAGCACCCCCAGCTATACTCCCTTGCGGAGCTCGAGAAGGAGGAATTGTAATCGGTGGTAATGGGCCTCCATTGTCATTCCTGAGAACGACTGCATTAGCAAACACACCACCTCCATGACCACCTCTTCCGCGTCCACGCCCCCCTTGGGCGGGGATATGCATTCCGCCAAAACCGCCTCGACCACGAGAGCCTCTGCCGCCGCGATGACTGCCATTGCCACGTAGGAAAGCCATGATTTCTTTACTGTTATCAGGATTGTGATTAGTCGTACGATTAGAAGTCGACTTGCTTGATTTCACAGTCTTCCGTATCGTCCTCGCCCCGTCGTCTCCGCTATCAGCAGTAATGTCCGAAAACTTTTGTCGAAATGCCAATTTTCACCGCTTGGCTTTTTGCTTATCCCCTTCTGATCGAGTGCTTGATCAAGTTGTTATGGCTTATCTAGCATCCCACCTTCTTCAGGTGGTCTTGATTTTAGGCGTGCTCAGTGTTTGTTGAAGTTGCTCCGGGTACTCCAATATTCCCCCTTCAAATGTTTCAGGCAATTGCCTCTGCCCCACCGTCTGCCTACTCCCCGAAGCCTGAGACCTCAGCGGCCGCCACCCGTTGTTGTAAACCTCGCACCAGTGACAGCGCGCCCTGCCCAATAAACTCAAGTCTCTCCAAACAGGACTTTGACTTTGGTGCCGGAGCCCACGATGCCCTCCAGCCGGTATCCCTCTCGGTTCAAGTAGTGTTTGTAATTCCAGTGGTGATATCCTAGTGCTTTGTATGGGGTACACGAACCGAGGATTCATACTGAGTTTAGCACAATGCTTAGTTATATCTGGATCACGTGTGATAGGATTGGTTCACGCATCATTGAGGGTAACGTGAGCAATGCCAACTCTTAGACAACTCTCAAATTCAAACACTTATATTAAGAACAACAGTGGGTAGCCGAAAGTAATGTGGATTTTAGCAAATTGTATTACTATAAGACAGGGGACGGGAAAAATTGCTATGTAAAAAAACAACAAAAAAGCAAGTAGAGAAGTTTAAGTAATCAGAACCAAAAGAAAAACAAAATCATGACAAAATTAAACAATCCCCAAATCTATGTGGACGTCAATCGTCAATCATCCGTCGTAATATCATCAGTCATGATCCAGAATGTAATATTTAGCAAATATCAGGCAAACCCACCAATCCACTGTCACCTCAGCTTTCAGCCCTTGTATGCGCCTAAGGTGAGTACATGAGCTTGCTCCCCTCATCTTCAGAATCCCCAATGATTGTAATATCATCTGCAAGCTCAACCTCATCATTCACAACCTCAATGCTCCGAATGTCTCCCATATCACCTTCCACAAACTCCCAGCCAATCACACACCTTTCAAATGCCCTCCTTCCTTTAACCGCAGTACCCTTCAACCCATCCATTTCCTCCCATGGAATCTCGAATCTGCCGCCCTGTTGGGAATCTCCATCTCTTTTAGCTGCCTCCATGACAGCGTTAAACCAAGCCCTTGTCTTGCAAATTTTGACCCACCTATTACCGACCCATCTCTGCACTCCCAAACAAACATCCCCAGTCATGGCTTGCACATCTGGATGCCAAACGACATTGGTACCTTTCCCGGTTCCTCTGGCATGCCAAAGTGGTGCCATTTCCCAAGCACCGCGAGGGCAGTTTTTAACGGGAGCGTATCCAGCAACACTAACTTCCACATCTCCTTTCAACCCCCAAACACTGACAGTAGTGACTTTTACCTTCTTCTCAATATACCTTCTCTGCATTCCAATAACCCATTGTTCGATGTAATTCACATATCTCCTCTGGCTTCTGATGGAGACACCTTCGCCAAAGCCCTTCCTCATGCGCTTGGTGGTAAAAACACCCATGGCCTCCATCGCCGTCTTGTTTTTGTGTGCAATGAGATAGGCAGAAATCAAAGTTCCGCTCCTGCCCTTCCCGGCTTTGCAGTGAACAAGGGCCACCTTCTTTCTGTCGTCTTGTTCAAAGGTAAAGAATGCATGCATCTCGCTAATGGTGCTGACAAGCAAATTCATTGGTGGTGGGTGATGGTCAGGCCATGGAGCATGATGGACTCGGGCTGGGTAGATCTCGGAGTCAAGATAACCAGGTGTTTCCCCGCGAAGGTTAAACACAAGGTGGGTATGGGTAGAGGTGGGATGATGCTTCCCGAGATGCTCCAAGAGCTGAGGCATGGGATTGCAAAAGAGGGAGAGTGGAAGAGTTGGGCTGGGCCGGGATAGAGCAATGACTGTGTATTGCCATCATTAGTTTAGGTCAGAGGGCGAGGTGGGGAGCAGGATACGTACTAGTAGGCGTTTCTTCAGAAACATAGCACAAGTCAAGGCCAGAGCCAGCATGTCTGAGCCTTGGGCCTGCGTAAATGAATCGGAAAGCCGCTTGCTATCAGAGGGTTAGTGGTATGCCCAATGGGAAACTTGTTGGCATAGTCTAGGGAAACTTACGAGGAATCTGAATATTTTCTTCGGGATTGCAACAACAATCGTGTATAGCTTCTTGTGAATCATCTTGCTCGGGCTGGCAAAGAGAAACCCGAGTGTATACCTGAATAGTGTGGAAGTGTGGGTTCAAGGGAAATGCTGATACAAGTCCTTGCTATTGTTGGTTTGTGTTCGTTATGAGGAACTTTTAAGTGGAGGAGGAGTATATCTCGTATGAATTGAGGTGGATCCGTAACTCAGGAAAGAAGGGAGGGAGAAACGCCCTTGACTCTAAAACTCAGGCAAGAATGGGAAGCACTGACAGGAGATTGAACAAGGTACGAGGCAGGCACGTATGTGTGAATAAGGGGGATCAAGTTGAGGATGAAACTCAAGATTTGGGGAATTGAAATTGGGGTATGGAGATGAACTTGGAAGCGTCTAAGTGTCAACAACACAGGTCTTGAGCCGAGATAAATATTCCAGCATAAGTCAGATAGAGATACACAGCAACCAACAACGGCCACAGCCACGGACCCGCCCCAGGCAACCAAGGTGTCACTACAGCAACAAACACTCTATTTGCAAGGCCGAGGTTTGCCTGCTGATTACCACTTGCGCCCGTACCCGTACCCGAAGGATTGTTCAAGTCGTCAGGTGTACACACGTCGAGCTCCTGATACGGCATCCCTTGCAGAGTGCAAAAGATATGGCAGAGTGCAGTGAGCAGGAGCTGTGTTTATTATAGGACATGGGCCGTACTGATGGAGGCCGTGCTCTCGTCAAACCGCACAGCTATAACACAGATAGGAGACGTGGGGGAATATCACAACCATCTCATACATGCATATATAGACCTATCAGGAGAAAGCTCGCCAATGCCCATGAGGAGACTAAATTTCGGGGCCGATAAGGTTGGTCAGTATCAGATTCATTTGCACACACAATTGTGCCGAGCAGTCGCGGCTCACACTCGACGGCAGGGGCATATAACTTGAAACTCACTATTGACCTCCAGTTACACGTTATGGATATTGGAAAATGTCCAGAAATTCACACAAAAGTGCAGTGCAGTTTGATGAGAGTTAGAGCCCAGGCTCTGTTTATAAACGTTGGAGTGGCCCACTGCCTAGCCAGTTTCGGTGGCCACGCCATGCAGCAGCTATCAGGTCTTACTCGTAAACCAGTTAATTGAAATCAAGCCTCTCGATTGGCACTCTCGATCTAAGTAGTCTGGTTGGCACAACACCCTCCGTCCCTCGACGAATGAACCGATGCCTGTGCCAAAAGAAGTATATGGTACTCATTGGTGCAGGCCAGAAAAAAAATTGCCAAGTAACTACACAAGGTGCTGCACTAGTAGTGCCAAGATTTACAACTTTTTCATTTCAAAGGCTCCACGTCTATACAGTACGTTGCAACTGATATCCCCTAGGCGGCAGATATATACCCCCCAATGGCTCCCTCGGGAAAGATCAAAAAGCCGGCAAAGGGCAAGCCTGCTGCCGCAAATGCTGCCGCCGCTGCCCTCTCCAAGTCTGACGATGCTGCCAGCAATGCTGCTGTCCCCGTGGCTGAGGGTAAGCCCAAGCCTGAATACGACTCCCCAGCCAGATCTGCATCAAAGACCAAAGTTTCCGCTGGCTCTTCCCCAGTGACTGCTGCGCAGGTCTCCAAAGCCACCCATGCACTCCTCAAGTTCCTCGAGACCCAGACTGATTTAGCAACCCCCAAGAAGCCCAATCTTCTCGGTGATGAAGCGGAGGAGGGTGGCTCACACGGGATCTACAACTCCGACCAAGTGTGGCTCGTTGTCACTACAATGAAGAACCTTGTTAACAAGAAGGACCTGAAGCCCAAGACCGTCAAGATCCCCTATCCCCTCCTTCATCCAGAGACCACCTCCGCCCTGCTCCTTGTCAAAGATCCCCAACGTGCATACAAAGACATTCTCCTCCCATCCTCTCCTACAGTTCGCAAGGTCCTCGGCCTTAGTAAACTGCGCGCGAAGTTCAATACCTACGAAACTCTCCGCCAGCTCCGCGATACACATGACCTCATCCTCACTGATGAGCGAATTATGCCCTCTCTTCGCACAGCTCTGGGCTCCTCATTTCTCAGAACTACTACTAAGATTCCTATCCCTATCCGAATCGCAAAGAAAAATGGCAAGCCAGCAAGTCAGGAGGCCATCGAAAAGGAGGTCAAGAAAGCCGTGGAGGCGGCCCATATTCATCTTGCACACACAAACTCTACTAACGTCAGGATTGGTCTTGTTAAGCACTCGGCAGAGCAACTTATGGAGAATGTGCTGGCAGTTATCGCGTACATGATCACCGAAAGGAAGTGTATCAAGGCTGGGTGGAAGGGAGTTAGGGGTGTGTATATCAAGAGTAGTCAATCTGCTGCTCTCCCATTATATCTAGCCCCCAGAATCTACGATGGGGAAAAGGATGTTACTACAGCTGAGCAGAGGGAGGAAGAGAAGAAAGTGAGTGAAGAGAAGAAGAAGGCAAATGAGGAGAGGAGAAAGGCGAAGAAGGCCAAAAAGTTGGCAGCCAGGAAGGGTATCTCTTGGGCAGCTAGCGCCCCTGAAGCAAATGGTACGAATGGGGACAGGGCCGCGGAGCCAGCACAGAAAAAGCGAAAGGCTGAAGATGAGGATAAGAAGGAGGAGATAGAGAGCGCCCCGAAGTCGAAGAAGCAGAAAATCACCACTGTGGCTAAGGGGGAGCAGCCTGCTGCCCCAACTACAAAGGTGGAAATACCAGCCCAAAAGGGAAAGAAGAGCAAATCTGAGACCGCCACAGCTCCCGCGCCAGCAGCTGAGGAAAAGAAGAAGAAGGCGAACGTAAGCAAGGCTAAAGCAGCTAAGGAGGCCAAGACCCAAGGGGCCGAAGGGCCGATAGTGGAGAAGGCCGTGGAGAAGGCCGTGGAGGAGGAGAAGGCTAAGGAGGTTGAGAGGCCTGCAGCTAAGGCAGCTAGAAAGAAGGGGAAGACCACCAAGGTGGATAAGCCCGAGGAGGAGAAAGCAGGGGAGAAGAAAGAAGGGCCTAAGAGAAGATCAAAGAGGGCGAGTATTGGGGGCAAGACATAGGTGCAATTTCTTGGGGCATAATACTGTGATGTTTTGAGAGGAGGTTGGAGGATATGATGTTTACTCATGCCGCCAGAGAGTGCCAATCAAAGGCACTATCTCCAGACATGCGTACTTATGTATTATACTAATTCTGTTTCTATGCTGGGTACGAGCCTGGGTACGAGGTAGTCTGGCGGTAACGATATGTCAGTCTGCTTAGCGTTTTTAGTGCTCAGGTTATAAAAAGCGCATTGCTTCCTCATTCTATTTTAATCCCTGAAGTTAAGAACTTTCTTATCTGTTTATCGCTGCAGGCGCAAGGGCCTTTAGTAGTCACATGTTTACGGAGTACTTACCTACCTATCGGTATGTACAGTACATGGTACCGGTACTCGAAATCTGTCAGCAGCTGATTGTCTTTGTGATTTCCCGTGCCACGTGAACGGGACGTGAGCCGTGTACGCCCGCGCAGCCCTCCCCTTAAAGAGCATCAACTTCCAAGTAGTCGCGTGTCCTTTACTGAAGTACATTTGTCAACCCATTTGCATCTTTCATAAAACGTATCGACTTCAATCTACGGACTTCCGAGATTCTGAGTAGTATCCTCGGCCGGGCTAAACCAGCCAGAAAGCTAGTGTGCTTGAGTAACGGGAGAGATGGCAGGCGACAAAGCTGGGGCTTTAGAAAAGCTGAAAGCGGATCAGAGTCCCGCAGAGCATCCTGGGGGTGGGATTCGCTACGGGAGCATACACCAGTACCTGAGAATGGTCACCTGTGCTATTTACTTTGGAGGAGGTCTAATTTGGTATGTTCTCTCTTGCACCAGTGCAATAACTGTGGCTCTAATATTGACGACCATAGGGTCTTTTTAACCCAGTGCCTCGGAGCCCCACTGTACTTCATCAACAAGACCGCATATTACACTTGGATGGCCCGGACAAAAGCAAGCTTTGGGATTCTTGTGACAACATTAACGCAATGGTGGAGCCCAACAGTCGTGAGGGTTACTGGGGACAGGGGTGTGCGGGATCAAATTCGACTTACAAGTGATGGGAGGCTGGAATTAGATTTTCCGGAGAGGATAGTACTTATTGCGAATCATCAGGTGCGTGGGAGCTTTTGGGGTCTTCCAGCGGCGCTAATGTGATGTCATCTTCTCCAGTTATACTCCGATTGGCTATACCTCTGGTGGGTAGCATACACTGCTAAAATGCACTCCTTCATTTACATCATCCTCAAAGAATCTCTCAAATCCGTGCCAGTCATTGGTCAGGGAATGCTGTTTTTCGGATTCATCTTCCTTGCACGGAAATGGGAACAGGATAAACCACGGTTTGAGCACCGTCTTAATAAACTCTCCAGGGGCGAGGCAGCGAAAGACCCCATGTGGCTGCTTATATTTCCCGAAGGAACCAATGCCAGTGAGAACGGAAGGATAACCAGTGCAAAATATGCTGAGAAAATTGGCGTCCAAGATTTGAAGCATACACTCTTACCTAGGTCCACCGGATTAGCGTTTTGTTTGAAGAACCTAGAAAAGAGTGTGGAATGGATGTATGACTGTACTGTGGCATATGAGGGAGTCCCAGAAGGGGGGTTTGGGCAGGATTATTTTACCCTTTTTTCGACGTATTTTGAAGGAAGGCCACCTAAGAGTGTGAATATGCACTTTAGGAGATTTAGGATTAGCAATATACCCATTCATGACACGAAGGAATTTGATTTATGGTTGAGGGAGAGGTGGGTGGAGAAGGATGATCTCATGGAATATTATAATCAACATGGGCGATTCCCGGAGGATGATTCGGAGGTTAATGGAAAATTGACAAGCGGGGGTGCAGAAGATGGAGGCGTGCGAAAGAGAATGGTAAAGTCCGAGGCAAATGGAGGCTCGAACAAATGGAATGGGCCTGTGGAGACGGAGGTCAAGCTGGAGAGTACCTGGGAGGTGGCTAATGTATTCTCGACGTTACTGTGAGTACCCACCAGTCCCTTGTTGCACTCATCATATCCTGACTGAGAAACTCCAGTACTGCGGGTCTACTGGTACATATTGTCCGCACAATATGGAAATTGGTCCTCAAAATCACAATGGCAGCCGCTGAGATTACAGGTCCGGTAGGGGATCTTCCGGTTGCTGATATTTAAGCCTGGTGAATCGATCATAGTCCGGATTGTCAATAATGATTTTCTATTCCATATCCTGGTACAAGGAGAAGCGTAATGATCTTATGAGGTATTATCATGACTTGCTGACGTCTATGTGAAGGGGCTGCTTGCCTGGTTATCTTAGGGTTGGGATTTCATTGGGTGAAGAGTATATACAACATTTCACAGTTTAATGGGAACTTACAGGCTCTTTCATGTCACGGAATTTTCTGGATGTAAAGCCTGTTATGTTTACCCAAAGCAAAAAATACCACCTCGCTAAGGCAGGGATTGAACACTGGCTGCATACGTGCCTGCCGTCTGCAGCAATAAATATATCAGTTCCGTATCGTGTCCAGTAATGACTTTATACATATACCTTTGCATACGCCCTGGCCGAGACTAGAACCAGACAACTCTTATTCCCGTCTCCTACCCCCCCCCATGCTACGGCTGAAATTGCGAAATTAATTATAATTCAATCCCTAAAGTTTTACGAATCCCGGTTACGTGAGGGGCGTCAACGTGGGGCCTAGATTCTGAGTTTGAGCTTTCTCCTGACACCCCTCAATACTTATCTGGGTGGAAGGAAGCCCAGGGGTGCGAAGCCATCTGGAACTGCATTTGACGATCTACCTAAATAGCTACTTAGCTTAAGAAGGAGAAGCGGAAATTCGAATTCCAAAGCGGCTCAAACAGAAACGCGACACGTACCACGGCAGCAGTATGGCCCAAGAAAGAGATCTGGAGATATATAAGCGTACAGAGGAGGTTGTAGAGCGGCCGGAGAAGCTGGCACAGGATACACCCGCAACACCAGATGGAAGCACGGAGGAAGGGAAGCCGGAATTGGGAGAGAGGGTTGCAATAACTATGTCGTTCGACACTGAGAAGCCTACTCTGGATCTTAAAGAGGACCACTGGGCGAAGCTCAATGTCGGGGGTGGGAACGGTGTGGAGGCCAGAGCTCCATCACGGTCGCTACAGCCTTCACCGGATCTGAGGGATCGGGATTTACCCCCGATTCCTCCGAGTGACTATACCAGGAGTGAGATGGGGGACTCGGTTGGGGCTGGAGACCTGGAGGATGCGCCACCACCCCCGATTCCGCAGAAGGATTCACCCAAGGCTCCTACATCATCGTCGTCAAGAGGCCCGTCTCGGGCGACTAGTACACCTACAAATATCGCCGTAGCCTCTTCGAGGAATCCAGTCAATGGGCAAAGTACCTTCAACTCGATGGTGTTTGTGATCCAAGCTTTGGAGACGATAAGTACATCGAAGGAAGGCCGAAGGAGGAAGTACCTAGCTACGGCGTGCCAGGAGGCACTTGATGCTATTAAGGCAGCAGCTCCCCAGTTACCCCCGGATCCAGCGGTGGTATTTGAGCCGTTGAGGATGGCATGCGAGACGCATAATGTTCAGATTACTACGACAGCGCTGGATACGATTGGGAAGCTTATTTCATACAGCTATTTCTCGGTTGTGCCAGTAGAGGCTGGGACGCCACCAAGGACACCAACCTCGGCCGAAGGTGGAGTGGAAGCTGGTAAAGGAGGGCAGCAGCAGCAGCAGCCGCAGAAGATACCCCTGATCGAGAGAGCGATTGAGACGATCTGTGAATGCTTCCAGGGTGACGGGACAGCTGACCAGATTCAATTGCAGATCATCAAGGCACTACTGGCTGCTGTACTGAACGACAAGGCAGTGGTTCATGGCGCAGGGCTGATCAAAGCTATACGACAGACCTACAATATCTTTTTATTGTCTAAAAGCAGTCCAAATCAGATGACTGCCCAGGGAACACTAACACAAATGGTACACACTGTATTTGAGCGTGTTAAATCGAGAGTTGCGATGAAAGAGACTCATTTGAGAAACTCTAGCAAGGCAAACATGAGTAGTACAACAATCAATATATCGACACCGGGCGGGGGGGAGGGTGATGAAGCGTTGAGCACGACTGGTGGTGATGGAGAGGAAAGTGCCGGGGGGAAGGCGGAGGCAAGTGATGAGCATCAGGCTACGCCCGTGGAAAAAATCACGCTACAGAGTTTTGAGAATAGGAAGAGTTTTGATGATGGTAGGATTGCGGATACTACAACTGTGACAAGGTCATCATCGGTTACTCGTAGCCATACCGCTCATGAGAGGTCAGGGCACACCGATGGCACAGACTCACAGGCTGGAAGTGAGACTGAGGATGAAGATGAGGTGTTCATCAAGGATGCATTTGTGGTGTTCCGGTCCATGTGCAAGCTGTCTGATAAATCAATATCGGCAGATCAGATGGCTGATATCAAGTCTAATGGCATGAGATCGAAGCTGTTGTCTCTCCACCTCATACATACTATACTCAAGAGTCATATGATGGTTTTTACCAACCCCTTGGTTACTATTAGGAGCAGCTCCAAGAATGAACCAACGAGGTTCATTCATGCAGTGAAGCAGTACCTGTGCTTGAGTTTGAGTAGGAATGCAGCGAGCGCGGCAGGGTTGGTGTTTGAAGTGTGCAGTGAAATTTTCTGGTTGGTGCTAAGGGAGATGAGGTTTATGATGAAGGTATGTGATACTTCGGGGAAACCATTCGGGGTATTTTGGGAACGAAGCTCACAGGTATGTAGAAAGAAATTGAGGTGTTTTTGAAAGAGATATATCTTGCAATTCTAGATAACAAGAATTCAAGTGCCCAGCAAAAGCAATATCTCTTGGGTGTGCTAGAAAGATTATGTTTGGATCCGAGAGCGTTGGTTGAGATATATCTTAACTATGACTGCGATCGATCAGCTCTGGACAATATCTTCCAGCGCATCATAGAGCATTTGTCTAGAATTGCAATTACGCCAGTGCACATAACAGAACAACAGCAGCAGGCTTTTAGGGATTATCAAGCTAAACTCCCTGCAAGTCATAAGCATGAATTCTCATTACCCCCATCTCTCTCTACAGCGACGATATCCTCGCCTTACAACAATTCCGAGTCACCATTTCCAGTGGAATATGGGCTGAAACACCAATCACTCGCATGTCTCGTTGGTGTACTTCATTCACTCATCACCTGGTCACAAAAGGGGATGGCCGACGTAGCAGCCGCGGTTGAAGAGGCAGGGGTGAGAGGTATGGATGAAGTAAGAGAGTCAATGGATTTCTCTGCGACGCAATCACTATCTCATCTAGCTTCCCCGAGAGCCGTGACTCCAAGTGGTGGAGCTGTTACGCCAGACCTGTCAGGTGAAAGGAGGCACACTATGGAGAATGGTACACTGGGACCTGTTGACGACCCAGGTGAGCTGGAGCGAGCCAAGCAGAGAAAGACTGCGTTGGTTGAGGGTATTAGGCAGTTCAACTACAAGCCTAAGCGTGGCCTTAAGACTCTAACTGATCAAGGATTCATCAAGAGCAGTGCACCAGAGGATGTTGCAAAGTTCTTGCTCTACACAGGGCAGCTTTCAAAAGCCATGATTGGAGAGCATCTAGGTGAAGGAGACCCAGTGAATGTGGCGACCATGCACGCTTTCGTTGATCTTATGGAGTTTTCTAAGATGCGTTTCGTTGACGCCCTTCGCCGATTCTTGCAGAGCTTTAGGTTACCAGGAGAAGCGCAGAAGATTGATCGATTCATGCTAAAGTTTGCAGAGCGGTATATAACGGATAACCCCAATGCATTTGCGAACGCAGACACAGCCTATGTATTGGCTTATTCAGTCATCATGCTTAATACAGACCTACACAGCATTAAACTAAAGGGTAGGCCGAGGATGACGAAACAGGAATTCATCAAGAATAACAGGGGTATCAATGATAATAAGGACTTGCCGGAAGAGTACCTGGGAAAGATATATGATGAAATTCAAAATAATGAGATTGTATTAGAGCAGGAGAGGGATGCGGCAACGATGCAGGCGTTGGCTCAGCAACAGGCAACGGGTATTGCTGCAAACATTGGACAGGCTTTGGCGACAGTAGGGAGGGACCTGCAGAAGGAAGCGTATGTGCAGGCCTCAGAAGAGATGGCGAACAAGACCGAGCAGCTGTTCAGAACGCTCCTAAGGGCACAAAGGAGGAACAGCTCCCGGCCGGCTTTGCAAAAGTATATCCCAGCATCATCATTCAAGCACGTCGGGCCAATGTTCGAGGTCACGTGGATGTCCTTCCTCTCTGGGCTATCAGGTGTAGCACAAGACTCAAGCGATCTCGATACTATCAAGGCATGTATGGAGGGATTCAAATTGGCAATCAAGATTGCTTGTCTGTTTGATTTGGAGACAACTAGGATTGCCTTTGTTACTGCATTGGCCAAGTTCACACACTTGAACAACTTGAGCGAGATGAAGGCAAAAAATGTGGAAGCGCTGAAGGTTCTATTGGATGTCGCACAGACAGAGGGCAATCTCTTGAAGAACTCGTGGAATGATGTCTTGACTTGCATCAGCCAGCTGGAGCGATTCCAGCTTATCAGCGCCGGTGTGGATGAAGGTTCGGTACCAGACGTCACCAAGAGTCGGTATATATCTCAAGACGGCAGTGACGCCAGATCGAGAGCCTCTATGCAATCTACTCGCCCAATACGACCACCTCGAGCGCGAGCAACTAGCAGTACAAACTACGCAGCCGATGTTGCGGAAGAAAGTCGCTCTCGTGAAGTTGTTATTGCTGTCGACAAGATCTTTGCCAACACTGCCAATCTCTCAGGTGAAGCCATCGTGTATTTTGTTCGTGCACTTTCCGAGGTCAGTTGGCAAGAAATCCAATCATCAGGGCAAAGCGAGCACCCAAGGATGTTTTCGCTGCAGAAGCTGGTCGAGATCAGCTACTATAATATGAGCCGTATTAGGGTCGAATGGAGCAATATCTGGACGATCTTAGGTGAGCACTTCAACATGGTCGGATGTCACAGTAATACCAGTGTGGTGTTCTTTGCGCTAGATTCATTAAGACAATTGTCGATGAGGTTTTTGGAAATCGAGGAGTTACCACACTTTAAGTTCCAGAAAGACTTTTTGAGACCATTCGAGCATGTTATGGCAAATAGCTCGGTTGTACCGGTGAAGGATATGGTGCTTAGGTGCCTCAGCCAGATGTTGCAGGCTAGGGGAAATAATATCAGGTCTGGATGGAGGGCGATGTTTGGGGTCTTTACGGTTGCAGCAAAGGAGGGATATGGTGAGTAATCTTAATGGTGGTTCTCAACAAATACATGTACTGATATTTATGGCACTGCAGATGCCATTGTCAATCTCGCATTTGAGAATGTCCGAAAGATTTACAAAGAAAGGTTCCCTGTTATCGTGCAACAAGGTGCATTTGCGGATATGCTTGTTTGTATCACTGAGTTCGCCAAAAACCAGCGATTCCAAAAGGTCTCACTCCAAGCTATTGAGACCCTTAAGGCTACTGTTCCCAATATGGTTTCCTGTCCGGAAACTATGTTATACCCCAGTCCGGATGAGCTCAGCGATGTGCCAATCACAGAAAAAGCGGCACCTATAGCTCCAACAACAAAAATGACTAGGATGGATCTACATGTTAAGTACTGGTTCCCAGTATTATTCGCCTTCCATGACATTCTTATGACTGGTGATGATCTTGAAGCTCGAACTAGAGCTCTTGGGTACCTGTTCGATACATTGGTCACTTATGGCGGAGAGTTCCCGACCAAGTTCTGGGATATGGTCTGTAGAGATCTACTCTTCCCCATCTTCATGGTTCTGAAAACTAGGTCCGAATTCGGGCACTTCCGAAACGACGAGGCTCAAACAATGTGGTTGTCGACAACTATGATACAAGCTCTACGAAATCTGATTGCTCTGTTCACGCATTACTTTGACTTATTGGAGAGAATGCTCGATGGCTTTTTGGATTTGCTCGTGACGTGTATATGTCAGGAGAATGATACGATTGCTAGAATCGGCTCGTCATGTTTACAGCAATTGATTTTGCAGAGTGTCAAGAAATTAAGGCCAGAGCATTGGTCAAAGATTGTCACTTCTTTCGTGCAGCTATTTGAGTCAACGACGGCAGATCAGTTGTTCTCTGCGGCTACCAAGGGTGCAGCGCCGGAAAGTCAAAATAAGCCATATGATGCAGATGAGAGCGGAGACGGTGAAAACTCTCTACAGATTAATGGGCTTGCTCCACCAATTTTGGATACCTATGAGCCTGATGAAATCTTGAAAGAGCACTCGCCTGATGAAAAACGGCAGACGGTAACGAATATCGACTTGGAGGACTATAAGCCTGCATCACAGCTGCAGCAACAACCTGTTGTCACTGCCGCCCGGAGAAGGTTCTTCAATAAGATTATTACGAAATGTGTGCTACAACTTTTAATGATTGAGACTGTGTCTGAGTTATTCTCTAATGACTCTGTATATAATGAGATACCCTCAAAGGAGTTGTTGAGATTAATGAGCCTGCTCAAGAAGAGTTTCTCGTTCGCGAGGAAATTTAATGCGGATAAAGAGCTGAGGATGAGGTTGTGGAGAGAGGGATTTATGAAGCAGCCGCCGAATTTGCTGAAGCAGGAGAGTGGGAGTGCGGCAACGTATATCAGTATTCTATTTAGGATGTATCATGATGATAAGGTGGAGAGGAGACAAAGTAGGGATGCGGTTGAGGCGGCATTGATTCCGTAAGTCATCTAAACCCACCCTTATCTAAACAACACTTACTAAGTGAATACAGTCTCTGCGTGGATATTATCCGCGGCTACGTCGTCCTCGACGAGGATACCCAGCAACGTAATATTGTTGCATGGCGGCCCGTCGTTGTAGACGTCATGGAGGGATATACGAATTTCCCGGAAGCAGACTTTGATAAACACATTGATACTTTCTACCCATTGGCCGTGGATGTTCTGAATCGGCAATTGGGACATGACGTGAGAGTTTCTCTACAAAACCTATTGAAGAGGATTGGTGAGGTGAAGGGCATGGGGATGGGTGTTCGAGGGAGGGAAAGGAGACGAGCCTTGAGCTTGGGATTTGCAACCGGAAGGCCAGCTACAGGAGCAGTGAAAGAGAAGAACGTGGAGGAGGGTGAGAAACTAGAGGCCGGTGCATGAGGCTTGTTGCGAGAATGGGAAATTAATGTTGGTTAGCTGCCACGCATGACTTTTTTTT
>Ga0307514_10003184_pt1 | contig 16026 bp, 6 predicted proteins | sample 16_EM_MG_FD_203088 | JGI IMG/M metagenome (GOLD analysis project Ga0307514, IMG submission 203088) | Populus trichocarpa ectomycorrhiza microbial communities from riparian zone in the Pacific Northwest, United States - 16_EM | ecosystem: Host-associated > Plants > Roots > Unclassified | place...
TTATTCTTTATTTTTTATTTTAAATTAATTTTTTTATATATTTTTAAATCATTTTAATATATTAATATAAAACAACCATAGGCATTTTGGATGGAATTGAATTTTGCAGGAGAGTTGCTTGTCAGAGAGAACCCACGTGATGGACAAAACAAATTTCTTCGAAGGTCTAAAGATTTTCTGGCCGTGGCTATAATAATGCAAAGCCAACAAAGGAGAAGTTGCATTCGAAACTCCCTCTCGCTCTCCCTGGCTGGCTGAGCTAATAAAATTATAGGTGTGTACGTCTACGTGTGTAAATGGCCGTCCCAACTGGAAACTGCCTACCTCTTTCTTATGGTCAACCGTCCCAAACACGACATGTTCGTCCACTTATTTAGCTATTGTTTGACTGTGTGCTTTACTTTTCTTTATAATAATCCAACTACGATGTAAGAAAAAGTAGCAAGTACGCATCCAGAAGGCAGAAACCAGAACCCGAAGCATAAAGCAAGCAATTGTTTTTTTTAAAAAAAAAATTCAGAGGGAATAGAACCCCCCACTACCTAGCTTTCTTTTACAACGATTGAAATCTAATACCAAATCCACCATCTTGATCCCTTCCTCTTTCAGATTTTAAATAATCATCAGATGGGTTCAAAGCTGTTCAAGAGTGGGGGAAAAGGAGGGCTGCAAGAATCCCATAATTTACAGGCAAATGAACAAATGAACTGACCCACTAATCTCCTTCGAGAAAAAAGCCGAGTTGATCATCTGATTGATTCCACAGTTAGCTAGCCACTGCTGATCATACCATTTAGAAGTGCTGTTTGTTGGCACTTTTTCGTTGGCTTCGTTGTTTGGTAGGGATCATCTAGTTAAGAGGATTCTAAGATGAGATTGGATGTCTCTGCAACTGAGATAGTGTGGTTGTGATCCCCTTCATAGGTAACTACTAGCATTGATGGATCATCTAAAGCTCTCTCCACATGCTTACGAGCTGGACATCCTCTTACGCTGCTGCACTTGTAGTAACCTCTGTCGAACAAATCAAAAACCCAAAAAGAAATATATATTCTCATCAGCACGACACCTCTGCAAACTGAGTATTGTTAAAGCATATTTATATTATCTGGCCTCTGCCCAAGAATCTAAACTTCAATATGCGAGTCAATTATATTCTTAATGTAGGCATTGATTCACTCAGATTTTGTGTGAATTGTAGGAAATCAATGGTTAGAGACAACTATTATTTGGAGACTCAAGCATAGCATGGATAGAACTAGAAAAACTTAAAACAAGCATATGAAAAAGAAAGAAGCATACCTTGGATGTGGAGACCCTTTAATGGGCTTTTGACCGTACTTTCTCCATGAGTAGTCATCAGGTGGAATATCAGACATCTTCAAACTGATTGCTGGAACCCTCACCACTCTTTTCAATCTCATCTTTCTGCTATGCAAAATACATATATCCAACAACTGAATACAAATCCAGGATAAATAACTCTAAAAATCCAGACAGATGAATCATAATCATGAAAGAGAGAGTTATATATATATGTACCTTTTCTTGGAGCAATGGCAGCGACCAGGAGAGCCACACTTGCCAGCAGAATCCAGATTTTCAGAGCTACACTTTCTTTTCAAAGAAGATGTAGATAAAGGAGGTTTTCCAGCTGAAGAAACCTGAGAAACGTTTGTAAACTGAAAAGCTGATGAAGATGATGGCTGTTTGCTATCAGTATCACCAGTCAATGAAGACACAAAAGAGTTCCCAGCTGAAGAATAAGAGAAATTTATAGTAGTTGTTGCCGAATCTTTCCTCTCCATCACCCCATTCTTTGGCACAAGAATAGGATAATGATTTTGGTTAAGAACTGGAGGAGGAATCTGCTGGATTGGTGTGGCATAATAAACCTTAGTGTTAGCTTCAGGAACTTGATAACTTAGTTCTTGTCTTTGGTTAATTGGAGGAGTAGAAACAGGAGCTCTTCTAAACCGAGCATGACCAGTTCTGTTACGACCCAGAAGAGAAATGACTTTCTTGAACTTAGAAACAGCCGCATCGGCAACAGCCTTGCAGTCTATTTCCATATCCATGGAAGTTCTTGAGGTAGAAGTTGAAGATTGATGAAGATTTTGTTGATTTTTCTGTGACAATAATCTAATTAGCTTGTTAACACTCTCGAGCCCTGAAGCCGCTTCTTGGACTGCGTTTTCTTCCATTTTACTAGTTATTGCAAAACCATCGTTCCTGTAACCCATCACGAGCTCTACAGCCATGATCACTGAAACCACACCATCGAACAGAGAGAAAGAGAAGAAAGGCAAAGTTTTGTGAAAAGAAAATGCGAGGTGCTTGGGCTGTAGATAAAGGATGAAAAAATTATGAGGGATCTATGCAGTCTGGTCAAAATTATTGACCTCGGCTTTCGAAATTATAGAGGGGACACAAATTTTCTTTCTTGGTTTTCCTCTCTCTCTCTCTCTCTCTTTCTTTCACTCCCGCAACGGTCCTTTAGAGGGCGGTAAGCAAACGAGCGTTTTTTCCCCTTTTTTTTTTTTTTGTTTTTTTAGCTTTTCTTCAAAACCAATGAAAAATATGTTAGGTAAAATTAAAAAAATTGTTTGGTCAAAAATGAAAACCTATATAATTCAGCTTTTGAATTTTAAGTATGTTATAATATAAAATCTCCATATATTATCAACTGTAAAGAAAAACTATAACTTTATTAAATAAATATCTTTTTTTTTTCTTTTAAATCATCTTACTACAAAGCAAATCCTTGTTTGTTTGTCAAAAAATACTTTTTTTCTGGGAAATATTTTCCTAACATTTCTATGCTTAACTTTATTTTAGAAAATTAGTCAACATAATTTATTAAAAATTAAGCTTTAAAAGAAGGAAAGTGTTTCCATTTGCATGAGAACTTTTTACATGAAAGATTAGGAAATTTAACTAGCATAACACTTCATTGTTGTTATATAAATAAATATTAATAAAATAATAAAATACTTCAAAATATATAATATTATTTGAAACTAACAAATTAATATGTGTGTTGTCTACTTGTGTAAAATATATTAATTAGGATGATGAAGAATTTTTGTATCATTGCTAACTTGTCAAATTCAATCTTTTAAAAATCCTACAACCAGAAGCCCAAGTCAAAAGTGGATCTCTAATCATCCCATCTGAAAGTCTAGTTAGTCTTTTTTTATTTAAAAAGGTATTATATCTCTTATTTCTTTTCTTATATGTATTTTTGTAGTACTATATTTTTTTTTTACCTAACTATTTCCTTGTTTTTTATTTTCAAGCCTGTTTGGGAGTTTGGTTGCGGTTGCTTTTCAAAGTGTTTTTCGTGTTGAAATGCATCCAAATAATGTTTTTTTTATTTTTTAAAATTATTTTTGAGATCAGCGCATCAAAATGATCCAAAACACACAAAAAATTAATTTTTAGCAAAAAAAATTATTTTTTTTGAAAACGCGGGTACAACCGCGTTTCCAAATGCTCACTTGAATGTTCATTTTTTAAGGATATTATAGTCCTATTATTAGAAAGGGTTGTACATCTATATATCATTAACCACCACCCTGAAAAAAACATTTCACTTTTTTTTTTCTAAAATGATGCATTGTCATTGGCAATTTATATATTCTTGTATTTATTTTTTATTTTTTTATATATGAAATAAGTGTTAAGAGTGTATGCTTCGATGCTTATAACCCACACGCTAGTTGTGGCTTTTCAAGTGAAAAAGAAAAAATTCTTCTCATTTTTCTCCTTCTCCTTCATGATTGTGTTTTTTAATTTTCCTTTAGCCAACATTTAAAGCCCTATAATTTATTCATCATTTCATAATTTTACTTTTTAAATATGTTTATTTTTCATTTTCATTTTATTAGATGAGCAATCCTAAAAAAAGTCCTTCTAGTTTGAAGGATATGGACCTTGATCACTATGCTTTTAGCTTCCTTCTCCTTTCATTCCTTCGGGCGATAATGATCTAGACTTTTGACAAATACCCATAGATCACAAGCTTACCATTTTTTTTTAACAAATTCTTTATTTGGGGTTCATAGATGAGAAGCTTATAAATTGTATTGATATTCTATTGTTTTTTCTAACTATCATTCCTTTAACTTTGGTCGCTTAGATGATGATATTAAAACTTTTTCTATGGATGAATCCCTTATCATTTCTTACAAGCATGTCATTTTTATTTATGTCTATAACATTTTAGTAAGGCATATTTCTATTTCTTGATTGTCGTTGACTGATAAGATGATCTAATTCTTAAAAACTTCTTTTAAAAATGGTGTTTTCTCTCTTTATAAGAAGACTTTGGATGGTAGGGCTCTGTTTCCTTTTCCATCCTATAGTAATATGATTTTTAAATGAGTATGAACCGATTCCCGCTTTATTAGCCCTAAAGCTTTGGCTTTTTTTTTCTTCTTTGTGTAATTTTATTTTGTCACCATCTCAATCATCCATGCTCCCTTCACTTAATACATCATTTCTATCATCTTATTAGTTTTAGAAATTGTTTTAGCTTTTATTATTTCTAGGCTAAAAAGATAAAGGCCAATTTACTCCAAGGAAGATTCTCAACTTCTTTAATTTTTGGAAAATCCATCACATTTTTATTAATCAACTAGATGGAGAGTGCCTCTTACATTTAATTTGAAGATCCCTAAATATAAAAAAAATTAATAAAAAAATTATCCTCACATTGATTGAAAAATAAGTTATAAAGTTGATTAAGATTAGGAGAATATTGGTTTTTTTTACCTCACTGGTCAATATAGCTAATGTGTATTTGATATAATTTGATGTTTTTTCAAATGCACTTGTAAGAGCCCGGCCCAACATGTTGTATATTGTCCGCTTTGGACCTTACCACCCTCACGGTTTTGTTCTTGGTGACGCGAGCCCACTTCTGAACCTGACGCTTCAAAACGCGTACAACATGTTAGCAACCAGCACTACTAATAAGACCCTAGATCTTGATGCTCGCTTCCGATGTGAGATATCACGATACTCCTCTCATCTTTTCTATTAACCATAAAGTACAAATCCTATTATATTTTATTCTTTCACTTTTCTTTTATTTGCTTTGATCTTTTCTTTATTTTTTGTTTGCACCTTATTGTTTGTGTTCTGTTAATTCTAATTCTCGGCATTTTTTAGATTGTATAAATATAAGGTTTGATCATATTGTCTTCACTATAGATGTTATAGATACGAATCATGATCTTAATTATCATACAATCCTAGCTAACCATATTCTTATGGCTTCCAATAGAAATCATTTAAAAAACAAAGCTTAAAAGGCATGTGGCAAATAAAAAATCCAATGGTTGGCTCATACTAGTGCTCTTTTTTTTTTCTCTCATGAATAGGATAAAGGAGTAAAGGAAACTTTCTCCCCTTCATGGGACTTACTAATCAATGACATGATTATCAAACATAAAACCACTATAATGTTTTTATTGAATGCCTTTATGCCATGCAATTGAGTCAAGATACAGTGTCAAACATAGTTTGACCTGGGCACTAACACTACCAAATTTCTTACTTTGGTAAGCATTTTCCTCTTCTTGTTTTTATTGCTATTATTTATTTATTGTTTAATTTACTGATCTAGTTTTCTTAAAGGACACTAAATGTTTTTAATATGCACAAGCATCAAGCCTTTTTGGAAGAACAATCTTATAGTCTCAACTATTAGGTGGCATTCTTAAAAGATTAGTTGGAAAAAAAGAGTATTATTGTTTGGACTTAGAAGTTGGCTTGGAAAGTTCAAAGTCTTTAATCAATCATTATAAAGTCCAATCACAAGATTACAAGAAAAAATTATCTAATTTGAAAAATGATCAAATTAGGTTCATAACGAAAATCGTTAAACATAAGATTGCTTGACATAAGTAGATTAATGTTTTTTTAAAAAAGGTGACTAAGTTTTCTAATGAGGGCATGATTTGGCTTCTTCACCAAGTGTTCAGTCTTTACCATTCAGAATTCCCCAGCTAAGACTTGTCTTCCTTGTTTTAAGCCTTACCTCTTGTTCTAACATTAATTTTTATACCCCTCTTCCCTTACTAGGGCTATAACTTGAGAGTAGTCAATCACGCTAATGAAAGTGATGAGAACATCATAGAAGATATGAAGGATTTGACAATTCTAAATGGTAAAAATAAAAAAGATGATGGAGAGAAAAAGACCTCTTATTCGTAGTAGCAGGAGGTAGGTGAAGGGTGAAGATAACATAGTTAATGTCTTATTATCATCATTTTAATGTAATGTTTTACTCTTGTCATAAATTATACTAGAACTTTTATATATTTGTATTTATAAATATGTCTTGCTTTGATGACTTACTTTATACTATTTGCTAATATAGTTTTTTTTTTTTGTCATTTTTATATGCGGATGAATTTTCTAATGGTTGTTTTTTTTACTATCTATTGGAAATGAAAATCATCATATATGGGAATAACATTCAATAAAAGTTGTATTCTATGCTCAGGAACAAAACTCGTTCTACCATTTTGGGTTTTTCAAAGTTGATGTTCAGTGTTGACATTAACTTCTAATGCATCTGTTTATAATTTTTTTTATTTTAAGATTTATTTTATACTAAAAAACTTTTAGTTTCTTGATCATATCTTCAACTTTCATCAAATAAATGTTCCATTCAACTTATTATTCATTACCAACTATGATTGATGTATAATTTAAATTTCGAGATATTCAATTCCACTAAAATCATAAGACTTGTAAGTAACATCTTATATTATGCTTTATTATTTAATGTTTTAAATCCAAATCATAGCCCATATTATATCGGGGGAAATTTCTACCTAACTGAAATAATTTCAACTCCACTAGTTATGTGACTTGATGACATATCTATAAAACTCCCCAATGTTTGGCATTCATTTATGTTATGAACTGTACTAATATCTACGCCTTTATAATAGCTCATGGCTTATAGTGTATATAGATCTCATTCAATTCTATAAACTACTTTACAATACACTTGGCTACATCCAATTTTAATAGAGTTTCTTTAAATGGATAATTGGTTAACATATGTATGATATGGGCTTGAAAATAGAGCTTTAGTTTTCTTAATGTTATCAAGAGTTCTAACACATTATTCGTTCAGTATATCTCTTTGTTTAGGTCTCATTATCATCTCACTAACCTAATAAACTAGATTTTTATTCTCTAATACCTTTTCAAACCAATACCACATTAATAACTTTAGTAGTAATTGCCAAATAAATGTATAAAACTTCATTTATTACTAGCCAGTCCAACATATATGGTTTTTCTAAGTATCACTTCATCTTTTCAAACAACATTTGGCAATTTTTAAACCATTTGAATTTTGTAACCTTTCTTAACTATTTGGAAAATGGCAAAAATCAATTGGTTAACTTGGTCATGACATTGTTATACTACTTGTTAACCTTTAGACCTCAATCATTGTTCTCGTGGCTGCATCTTATGTATTGCTTTAATCTTTTTAAGGTTAGCCTCTATCTTTTACCAGGTAGACATAAAACCCAAAACTTTTCCCGACTCCATATTATATTTTCTTATAATCGAGAATACCTTTTAAATATATTACATGATTCTTTACCCAAATGCTTTTGACTACATGTCATCCATATATGTATAAAACGTTTCTACTAATTTTTTTACTAAACATTCTATTCATAAGCCTTTTGTAAGTCATTAATATATTTTTTAGATAGCATAACATTACTTGGTAATGGTAGGTTCTCTGTTTGTGATGAATGACAATCTTTATTAATAAGCTTTTTTCTATTTTTATCTAGTGACTTCTTGAAAATGCATTTAGAAAACTCATCAAATCATGTCCCATGGCGGCGTCTATTAACTTATCAATTCTAGGGCGTGGGTGTTCTTCATGTATACCTCATTTAATTAGTGAAATTTATATATATCCTCCATTTACAATGAGTTTTGTTTTTACCATCATAATGTTTAATAGCCATTCAGAACAATCAACCTATCTAATAAAACCCACACTTAATAATTTGTTAACTTCCTCTCTAATTTTTTGCCTTCTATCTTTTATAAACCAACTTTTTTTTGTTTTTTGCTTTATTGATTTGTACCATTCTCTAACATTTAGCTTATGAGTGATTACTTTCTTTGGAATTCTAAGTATATCTCCTAGCTCCATACGAAAGTGCCATAAATTTTCCTTTTAAAAATGTCAATCTCGATTTAAAATAGGGACTTTAACTTCATTTCTAGTTTCATATATTTTTCTGGATTCTTTTTATATACGAGTTACACTATCAATTCTTCATCGAGGTAGATCTTTATGAGTCATCTTCTTATCTTACATCTAATATGTTAATAAATGCTACTTTTCCTTCTTTGAGTTTGGTAAATAGAATTATTTGGAGGTCATTTGAATGCTCATAATATCGTTTATCCCTCTTTTGATAGGGAACTTTATCACCTCATAGTACGTAGATAATAATACTCATAGGTAATCAAGTGACATTGTCCTCATATTATGGTTGTATGATGATGATTTTTACACCATTAAAAAATTCAACATTATTGTATTCTATCATAGGTGTTTATATATTCATTGTTACTAGTAATATAATGACCATTATCGGTATGAATGTTTCCCTTGTAAATCCAAGCAACGATACCCTAGCTTAAATGATTTATACTTTACTAATCCTTATATGTTCAAAACATTTATAATAAAAAAATATTAATAACATTATCATTGTCTATTAGTATTCTTCTTACTGTGAGTTTGTAATGATGAATGAAATTATAATCAAATTATCATGCTGTGATTGAACTTTTTTATATCTTATTCTTTCAAAATGATTTCTGACTCTACTTTTGCTATCTTACTCAAACCAACCACTGGAGTTGGCTATTGTACTATTTTCTTCTAGTCATGCTTCTATTCTTCACTTTTAAGCCACCAATAATTATATTTATTATCTTTTTTTACCTTTTCTCCAGAAATTTTTCTCTGTCCATTTTCATTCAGAATTTTATCCTTTTTGTTAAATCATTCACCATCCTAATTCTGGCCATAATAACCACCTCTATACAGTGGTTAACCTTTTCAAGCTTCTTTTCTTTCATCTCTTTAAGTGTGTCTCTCCTACCTTGTCTTTCAGTATCATGATTGATAAAGTTTTTGGGAAATTATCAACTAATCAAAATTTTTTATTTCATCCTTTAGTGATATACAATGCTTTGTTTAATGTCTAAACCTTCTATATAACATATAGTCATCATCTCTCTCCTTTCCTTTCCATGTTATTCTGGCTGGCCATTAACATTTTTTCTTCCTCTATTCACTAAAAACATATATGTTTGGCTCACATTCTAAGGCGTTTGTTTTTTTAATGATCCTTTATATCTCTTCATAGTCCTTATATTCTAGTGAACTTCTCTTTCTTGTATCCAAATATTTTTACCCTAGTGCTCCTCATTTACTCTAGCCCCTATCAACCCATTACTTCTTCGATGTGTATGTAGCATTCAAAAAAAAAATTATTGTATTATTTCAGGCTCTTTTAATGCTAGAGGCTTTTGAAACTCATTGCTACTTGTAATAAAGATTAAAGCTCATATAGTTATTGGCGTATCAAATCTTTTATCGTAAGTTTTTTTCCTATAGAATATGTCATAAACTCTTGCAATAATTCTTCCTTTTTTGCCTTATACTCGTAATAGTTACATAAGCTTCCTCTGATCTTCTACTCGTGATAAAATAGATTAAAAATAATTCAAATAGATCTTGAAAGCTTTTTTATGCATCGATGTGGATTCTCGTCAATGTCCTTCCTTTCAATATTGCAAAAATACCCTATATAAAAGGACATCTAATATTTTATACAACACCATCACATGATCGCCTCTAATACATGCTTTATAAAAGGAGATTCTAGGGGTGAGCAAAAAAACCAAAAAACCGATTAAACCGAGAAAACCGGAAAAAAAATAACCGAAAAAACCGAACCGAAAATATAAACCGATTAAAATATTTAGAAAAATATCCGGTTTGGTTCGGTTTCCAGTTTTGTAATGCTTAAACCGGACAACCCGAACCGAACCGAACCGGTTCGGTTTAGAAATAAAAAAACGCTTTCTACCCATTAACCCAGCAGGTTGTTCACGTAGCCGCCCCCTCCCTCTAAAACAAGTATAAATACCATATTTTCTTCTAACCCTAAATTTCAACATTCTCAACCGCCCCTCTCCCTACTCTCTGTCTCTCACTTTCAAATCTGTCTTCTTCTCCTTAGATAGCAAAAATCTCTCTTTCAAAAACTTATTATCCTGTGCATCTTTGCCATTCTTACATGTTCTCTCTTGTTGGGCTCTCCTGTCTGAGTGTGTACTGGCTTTTGTCCTCTCTGATTTGCTTTCCTTTCTTTTTTGGCATCTCTGGTCTCTCCCTAGCTTCAAATCAATTAGTGATGAAAGGGTTTTCTTGAATCAATACCAACACAACTACCACCAAACATCCCCGCACCCGTTTTGCTTACCATGAAAGGGTTTTCTTGGGATTTCAGAGAAACCAAGATCTAAAAACTCTGCACTCTCAACAGTGTCTGTATCAATGCTATCGATGCTTTTCTTGTCTCTCATCTCTCAAATCTGTATTCTTCCCCTCCATGCTTTTTGATGATTTTACATTTCAATAACTTTTGATTTTCTTTTTGTTTTTTTGCAGTCAAATCCTTTGTTTTATGTATTTTTTTGCTGGGTTTAACTTCTGGACAAGGAGAACAAAACGAAAATTGGAGTTGATTTTTTGGAAAATGGAAGCAAGTATAAAAATTTCGGTTTGAATCGGTTTGGAAGGGGAAAAAACCGAACCGAACCGAACCGAAATTAATCGGTTTGAACCGGTTTTCGGTTCGGTTCGGTTCCAAAACTAAAAATAAAATAAAATCGGTTTGGTTGTATATTTTGGTCCAAAACCGGACCGGACCGAAAATGCTCAGCCCTAGTGTGTGTGTTTGTATACTGAGCTTTTAAGCATTTGTATGTTTAAAAGACTTGTTAAGTGCTGGCAGTGCGAAGAAATTATACGACTAACTAAAAACGTTGGGAACAGTGACACAATTTATTTATTTTTCATTTCTTCTCTTTTTATCTTTTTTATTTTCAATTTTATCCTCTTTTTTTTTATTAGTCATCCGAGTTATTTTTAGATTGACTAAGTCAATTGAATCATATTAAAACAAATTTCACATGTTTAATTTTAAACATGAACTAGATAAGGAATCGGGTTAAGAGATCTTTTACTTTTTTTTTTTTAATTTTATCCTCAAACTCTATTTAATAATTATTCGGGTTGCTTTTAGGTTAGCTCATTCGATTGAGTCACATCAAGGCAAATCTCATCTGCTTAATTTTAAATCTGAGCTTGGCAAATAGCCGAGTTAAGAGATTTTTTTTTCATTATATTTTCTCAATTTCATCTTTAGATTTTTTTTAACTAGTCATCTGGGTTGGTCAAGTTGTTTAGGTTATGTTAGAAAAAAAATCCTATAAGTTTAATTTTAAACCCGGTCTAGACAAAGAGTTAGGTTGGGAGGAAACAATTTCAAATAACTTAAACTGAACTTAAAATGTAAAGAATAAGCATCTGTTGATATAATAGAAAGATATAAAAAAAGAAAAAAAAAGCCTTGAGCAAATCTGACAGACAATCCAGATCAACAAATCAAATACATGACCTAGAACATGAAATTGGAATGATCCCATAAATAGAAAAACAAAAAAAAAATACCGCACAAAATATTTTAAAAAAAATGCATTAAAAAAAGATTGAAATCGACTCGGACTAATTTTTCAGATCTGTAACTCAGGTCATGAGATCAAGGTGACACTATTAAAGGCAAACCTTAAAAAACAAATAAGAAAGATTATGAAACAAATATTAATGGATGAAATTGAGAAAAAAAAATCAATAAAAAAAACAATGCACAACAAAACAAATAGAAATTAAAATAATTAGGACTAAATTTGACATAAAAATTAAATTAAATTAAATGTTTATGGATGAAATTAAAAAAAAAACAAATCAATTAAGAAAATTATTCAAAAACTAGCAATTAAAAGAATTGCGACCAAATTTAAAATAAAAATTAAATGAAAAAAATATATTTAGGGATGGAATTGAAAACACAAATTAATCAAGAAAATGATTCAATATAAAAAAAAATATCAATTAAAGTAATGAGGACCAAATTTGATAAAAAATAAAATAAAACAATCAAATGACTAGGGATGAAATTGAAAATAAAATTCAATTAGAAATAATCAATACAAACAAAATAATTACAATTAAGAGAAGAGAGGATGAATCAAAAGAAAAAATAAATGAAGGGTTGGTATAACTTTTTACACGGCCAACATGCGATTCGAGGAAGAAAGAGAAGGAAAAGAAAGAAAAAGAAGAAGAAAACTGAATCGAGATGAAACCAGCGTGAATTGACTCACATGCACCATCCAATGTGGTTGGATCCGCCAATAAGGATCGAAAAACACCTTGGACGACATTTTTGGCAATCATGATGCGTTACACATGTCGCCTAAGGGTGACGGGGTGTCTCACGCGCAGACGTATACTCTGCACATGTCAACAACTTTTTTTTTTTTTAATAATTTGAAAGACTAAAATAACCCCTCCTAAAGCCTAAATTAACAAAAAAAAATTAAGTGTGAAAAGTCAAAAATACCCCCAAGAACATTTGATAATAACAAAAAAAACATGTGGAAAAATACGAAAAAGCCCTTAAAGCAAAGGTTTAAAAAATTTAAGTCCAAGGTGAATGGAGTAATTATAATATATAAAAAATTTAAAAATCCCATTGCATCCCTGAGTATAAGCATTTGTTTTATTCAAGGGTAATGTAGTATTTTCAAGTTTAATCAATTTATGAAAAAACTTTTTACACCTTCCAACAATTATACATTGACATTTATATCTTATAAAATGACAATGTTACCCTAGTTTTTTTTCAATGTAACCAATAAGAGTTCTTTTGCCAAGTGCAAAATGGGAGAAACACTAATAGGTAATTTAATTTGATTTAATTAATTAATAATTTTAATTTAATAAGGGGACATGAAAAAGGGAAATTGACAACTTTCAAATATCTATTCGTCGTAAACTCGGGCTTTTGTTAGCAGACTGTGAAATGCCACAACTATGAAAGCCCAACACTACAGCCCAATACAAAAATTCAAAGCCCTAGCCTACCAAAAATGCAAAACCCTAGTCAAAGCACATATAAATACCCTAATGTTAGCCAACTGCAGCTCTCACATCTCATGCATTTTCTGATAGAGTGAGTGACCCTAAAAAACTACTCTCCTATTCACTCTTTCGCCGCCTCCTCGTCCCTGTAAGCTCTCTCTTCCCTTCGCTCCTTCATCCTCTTGTCTTCTCTATCTAGATCTGCTAGTAAACACATATATAAACTATTTTTGGGTGCAGCTAATGGCTATCATTATTAGTGTTAAATATTTATTGATTTCTTTTATTGCCTTATTAACAACTGGGTTCTTAATGTATCCTTGGTTTTGTGTTGAGTAGATCATAACATGATTGATTGGAAAACATTTTGATGGGTTTGATGTAACACTGCTGCTGTTTCTGTGTTTGTGCAGGTTTTGTCATACTAATTAATTTTTTAGGAGCTAGACAAGATGGTGAAGTTTACAGCAGAGGAGCTTCGGCGTATTATGGACTTCAAGCACAACATCCGTAATATGTCCGTTATCGCTCATGTTGATCATGGTAGGATTTCGTTTGAATTTATGTGATTTATCTTCTTATCGATTATCGAACCATTTAAATTGGATGCGTATACTTTATGGTTTTGACTGGAAACTTTGGTGTTGTTGTTCCTTAATCAAATCTGCATGTGCTTTCTTGAGGGTTTTTTTTTCCTGGCAGTGGTTATCTTTTTTATATTCTCCAATATATTAGATTACTATTTTTTTTACGTCTGTGCTGGTATTTATGTGCTTATTTTACTTCTGTTTTTAAAAGTTTGTGCTTTGATGTGTGAAATTCTTTGTTGGGCTGGATTTGATCTTTGTACCTTTGCAGGAAAATCAACTCTCACTGATTCTCTTGTCGCTGCTGCTGGTATCATTGCCCAAGAGGTTGCTGGTGATGTTCGAATGACTGATACCCGGGCAGATGAGGCAGAACGTGGTATCACAATCAAATCTACTGGTATCTCTCTATACTATGAGATGTCAGATGAATCCCTCAAGAGATTCAAGGGAGAGAGGCATGGAAATGAGTATCTTATCAATCTTATAGACTCTCCAGGACACGTTGACTTTTCATCTGAGGTCACAGCTGCTCTTCGTATCACTGATGGCGCTCTGGTCGTTGTGGACTGTATTGAGGGTGTGTGTGTCCAGACTGAAACTGTGCTTCGACAGGCTTTGGGTGAGAGGATCAGGCCTGTCCTGACAGTTAACAAGATGGACAGGTGTTTCCTGGAGCTCCAGGTTGATGGAGAGGAGGCGTTTCAGACATTTTCTAGGGTTATTGAGAATGCCAATGTCATCATGGCAACCTATGAAGATCCCCTCCTTGGTGACTGTCAAGTCTACCCTGAGAAGGGTACCGTTGCTTTCTCTGCTGGTTTGCACGGCTGGGCTTTCACTTTGACCAACTTTGCCCAGATGTATGCCTCGAAGTTTGGAGTGGATGAGTCTAAGATGATGGAGAGGCTGTGGGGCGAGAACTTTTTTGATCCTGCTACCAAGAAGTGGACCACCAAGAACACTGGTTCTGCTACTTGCAAGCGTGGTTTTGTGCAGTTTTGTTATGAGCCAATCAAACAGATTATTAAAACGTGCATGAATGATCAGAAGGATAAATTGTGGCCCATGTTGCAAAAGCTTGGTGTTGTCATGAAGTCTGATGAGAAGGACTTGATGGGAAAGCCTCTGATGAAGCGTGTGATGCAGACCTGGCTGCCAGCAAGCACTGCTCTGCTTGAAATGATGATCTTTCACCTGCCCTCTCCTGCAACGGCTCAGAGATACCGTGTGGAGAACTTGTATGAGGGTCCCCTTGATGATGCTTATGCCAATGCTATCAGGAATTGTGACCCTAATGGCCCCCTCATGCTCTACGTGTCTAAGATGATTCCTGCTTCTGACAAGGGTAGGTTCTTTGCCTTTGGGCGTGTTTTCGCTGGAAAGGTAACAACTGGTCTGAAGGTTAGGATCATGGGACCAAACTATGTGCCTGGTGAGAAGAAGGACTTGTATGTGAAGAGTGTGCAGAGGACTGTTATTTGGATGGGGAAGAGGCAAGAAACCGTTGAGGATGTGCCTTGTGGTAACACTGTTGCCTTGGTTGGACTGGATCAGTTCATCACTAAGAATGCCACTTTAACTAATGAAAAGGAAGTCGATGCCCATCCTATTCGTGCTATGAAGTTCTCTGTCTCGCCTGTTGTGCGTGTGGCTGTTCAGTGCAAGGTAGCATCTGACCTCCCCAAGCTGGTGGAAGGTCTGAAGCGTTTGGCGAAGTCTGATCCCATGGTTGTCTGTAGCATTGAGGAATCTGGAGAGCATATCATTGCTGGAGCTGGAGAGCTGCACCTTGAGATCTGTTTGAAGGATTTGCAGGATGATTTTATGGGTGGGGCAGAAATCATAAAGTCTGACCCTGTTGTGTCGTTCCGTGAGACTGTCATAGATAAGTCCTGCCGTGTGGTGATGAGCAAATCTCCTAACAAGCACAACCGTCTCTACATGGAGGCACGGCCCATGGAAGAAGGGCTTGCAGAGGCTATTGATGATGGTCGTATTGGTCCAAGAGATGATCCAAAGATTCGGGGCAAGATCTTGTCCGAGGAGTTTGGTTGGGACAAGGATCTTGCAAAGAAAATCTGGTGCTTTGGTCCTGAGACCACCGGGCCAAACATGGTTGTGGATATGTGTAAGGGAGTTCAGTACCTTAAT
>Ga0307514_10003186_pt1 | contig 16017 bp, 11 predicted proteins | sample 16_EM_MG_FD_203088 | JGI IMG/M metagenome (GOLD analysis project Ga0307514, IMG submission 203088) | Populus trichocarpa ectomycorrhiza microbial communities from riparian zone in the Pacific Northwest, United States - 16_EM | ecosystem: Host-associated > Plants > Roots > Unclassified | place...
CAGAGCAAAACTCATGGACTTAAATGAACTTGAATTGATTGGAGTTACCCAGTGGAAGGTATCTTCCCAGTTGCCAATATGCTTGCTCTAGCCACAGAAACAATAGAGACTCACCCAGACTTAGATCCTTGTGGGCTTCCGGACTGGACTCATTCCTGCTCTACTTAGTACGTATGTGACTTCCGAAATGTACTCACGGGAATCGATGATACAGATCGGACGCTATTGGTATTTGATAGTGGGGTTTACTCACGAGCATTTGCGATTTCGCTTCGGCTTGCCAGAGACAACCCACTGAGCCCGCAGCCCAAAACTGCCCAACATTCGGAACCTCAGGCACCTTACTTCGGCAGATGCAACTGGCGTTGACAAGTTGTGGCTGCCACACCTCTTGTCGGCGTGTCACTTGTCAGAACCTAAGTAATGACTGTTCAACCAATCATTGCTACCGAAGCAAGACCCGAAAGAACATCTGCAACCAACCAAAGAGTTGCTCACCCCACCTGTATCTTGAAAGGTCACGCGCCACAGTAAATGTGTAGCTTGGTATAACTTGTATATAGTCCCTACTCCTCACTTCTTTTCTCACTGCCTCTTTTACCGCAACCACTATAACTCTCCGTTAGGAGAATCGGAGCTATTATTATCGTACCCGAAATTCGGATCCACAATTGTCAAATCCCGCAAAATTGCATATATTGGCGAACTTGCTCAGCACACCCAGGACACTCAGTATTTTTAGTGACTCCAAAGATCTAGTGTACAAGGTATAGCAGCTATTTCCATTCCGCTTTCTTCTACCGCTGCGCGATTGATCCGTTACTCTCTATCCATTCCCATTTGTACTCACTGCCTTCTAGTCTTCGGAATGAGCGAAGAGCGAACGGTGCCACTTCCAACTGACTCTTTGGCCGCAAGTGCTAGGACCGTGGACATGAACAATAGCGCAAGTAGTGGAAACAGCACAGACCTGTGCGGGAACCGACCTGGTATGCTTCCTTCTAGGATATAGTTAAGCGAAGCTTATATACACAAGCTGATGTGCATTGTACAGTCGATCTTTCATCCCGTCCGCGGAAGTGGTTTTGCTGCAACCCCACGGGGATGGTAGCCCATGTCGCCGGTCCTTGGTTCTTTGATAGACAACCCTTCTGTCCGGAGTGCAACCACCAGCACTGCGAAAATTGCAGAGATGAATAATGAATCCGAACTCGACCGCGACATGCTCTCCAGGCCACCTGTAACGTCGACTGCATCGCTCACCTTTACAGACAGTACAGAAGTATTGGTATGCAAGATAGGGGTATGGTTTGGTTTCAGATAGGCTCCCTGGACGGGAGGGGTCTGCAATTAGGATATTCTTTTTAAGTTATTTTTATTGCCTTCGAACAACATGTTTGTTATTTCACTGCGTAGTACTATATCACGATTGTTGATTGTGTATGAGCGAATGTTTTCCTGAACAATCCCGTATATCCTACGATAGCATAAGAGTGATTTTCATCAACCTAGATTTACCGCAGCTCAGACACTTTACAATTATTGAATAAATAAATAACTTTTATCCTCACTCCAAGCTCGTTAACTTTACAGAAAGCATCATTGCATAATTTCGAGCCGACGCCACTAAATCGACTTCACAAAGTCCGGATGGTAATAGTCGCTTGCGTAGTAGATTCCATATTGACGGTGTAAGATAACTCGTTGCGCTGAAGTCAGAATTTGGACATCTAGTAGCGGTGGCAATATACCCCAATGCAATTACGTAAGTAGTCTTGAACGCAGGGAAGCACTCCGAGACTACGGGGGCCATTCCGGATGAACAGCCGGACACACATCTAGCGTAAGACGGCTAATCGACACTAAAGTAACGCAGATCGGGACTAACTCCGAATCTCTCCGATGACGAGACTTGAAACGGGTGGGGGGTGTCAGCCCTACACAGGAGAGTGCAAAAGTAAGCAACAATAAATTACAGCTAGCGCCAAACCATATTCCAACGTCTGCCCACCTGTTCCCCAAATTACTGTTACACGCAGGGTTGAGCCCACATTAGGTGCTTTTTGGGCTCCAATTTAGGAATTCGGCTACATACTGTGTCACCTCGGGTTCAGGGTGGGAACAGGCCTATCAACCCCTGAGTCGTGAAGAGTCCAACAGTTCTATTGATTTAATTCTACGGGGTTATTCCTAGATTCTTCCACCTTATGTAATACCTGATAACTGAGAATACGGGATGCCTGCGGACTGCCGGGACCGAGTGTTTCCGACTATGTCAACAGGTCTGGTGGAATGGACGGTACTAGTAGGATCATGTCGTTGGTCTTTGGGGTCGAGAAAGCATGTCACTTGGGTTCTGCCGTCCAGATGAATATTCACACGCTCTGTAATCCAATCGTCGGGAATTCGAATTCAGGTACCATCATTGTCCAATTGTCCGCTTCAGACAGCTAAATATAGATATATACACAAACTTACATATCATATGCATTTTTAAACGTGAGTAATTCAGAAATGGCTTTGAAGTGGTGATTTTTAGTTTCGGTACTCCAGCAATGGGCTCCGAGTGGCCATTGTTTCATCAGGTATCACTCGAGGATTTGCAGTCCATATCTGTTGACTGTAGGAGACGCGGCGAGCAGATGGTAGATGGTAGCAGTAGTCGTGATAGGGAATAGGAGGAGCGCCGGCTATCTACAGACTATATATTGCACCTGATACTGTTACTTTGGATGCTTCTTTGACCTGTTGATTGACTTGATTGATTCTCTCTATCTCGAGGGCCAAAAGGCCGTATACGTACAATCTCCCATATACGTACGCGTATACTCTATTAACCGGAGACGCGTCACCCTGGTTCTGATGCATATCCTCATACAGCCACCATCCTCATACAAGTCTTCATTCTCATACAAGACATCAGACGGTGCTGAGACTCACGATCCAAGTACACATGCAACAGATCCTTAAATAAGCAACAATATCTGTTGAACTGTGATACTAATGAAATCTTGTTATTTATCTAAATGTGGGACCTAGGTCTTATATATATAGTGGAAAACGGAGTTCCCGTCTGAGGCCGACGGAGGGAGATCGGAGTGGCAAGTTGCGAGTGGAGAGTGGCGAGTAGCATAAGTGAGATACGGTGTAGTGGCGACCCTGTTCTGCATCCAATAGTAACAATCTTCATCCTACGCCGTGGCCCGAACATCTACTTTTTGTGGGTTGGGTGGTAATTCTACTACCAATGACGTAGAATTCTTGCATGCGGCACGGGGGGTTTCATGAACGACATATTTTACATCACTTTGGCCGAGCTATACATACAACTAACTTGAATGGGGTATTTTTGATGTAAAGACAGTCAATTATTCAGCTTTAAAACAAAACTTGCAACAAAGAACAGAGAAGATCAACCACTGAAATAAAAACCACAACCCCTTGCCGAGTTCTTTTCGCCTAATTGAAACAAAAACCAAACGCAATAAAACGTCCAAGCTAATATATGTTCTGAAAGAGTCAGTTATTCTGCTTAAAATAAAACTCACAACAAACAACAGAGTAGATCAACACTGAAATGAAAACCACAGCGCCTTTCCGAGTTCTTCTGGCCCAATTGAAACAAAAATCGAACGCAATAAATATGCTAAAGCTAAAATATGTTCCAAAAGAGTGAGTTATTCTGCTTAAAATAAACTCGCAACAAACAACAATAGAATAGATCAACTACTAAAATGAAAACCGCAGGCCCTTTCTGAGTCCTTCTCGCCCAATCAAACGAAGACCGAACACAATGAATGTGCAGAAGTTAAAACATGTTCCGCGGAGAAACTCTGCAAACTTTTGCATGTCCCCTTTTGTTATCGGCACGGTTGATGATATGCTTGTTACAGTATCTACAAGAAACAGTACCGCTGTGAGCCGACCGTTCGTGACGCCGGCGGTTCGAAGCTGATGTAAAACTCTTCGAACAGTGGCGACAGCCGAATAACGATTGAACAGATACGTCATGTGCAACTGGTGGCTCGGGGGTTCTGGCGCTTGAGATCTCTGCCGTGGACCTTTCCGGTGATTCATTGACAAATTGGTCGAGTACGGGGGTATCTGGTACCGGTGTCCAAAGTGATATATCAGGTAGAATCGCAGGCTGGAGTTCTCCTGGAACCAGATCGGGAGTTTCACCACCAGCGTCTTGATCAAGGATAGGAATGTCCGTTCCCGTAGAAGAGAGGCTTTGGCTCGGAATGCCCTCGTCTTCGTCACCACAAGGTGATAACTTAAGCTTTTCCAATTGCGATGAACACGTGGCGCAATATCTCAGTACCGCATCGATAGCACCAATCTGTGTGGTTTCAGCCTTCAATCTTGAGAAGTAGGATGGAATATAACGTACTTCGACGATCCCCCAGAGCTCTCTTTCAACGTCCTGCATCGTAGACAAATCACCATCACGCACCCGATCAATAATATCTTTAACACCATTTCCCTTAAAAAATGAATCATATTTGCTAAAAGCAGTGGCATATGAGTGTAGGATATCGCCGAAGCACGATGCCCTGTCGAAAGGAAGAAGCCATAAAAGAAGCAGTGGCGTGAACCCCAGAACATGTATTGCTTTAAACGGGAACGTTAGCGAGTGCATCATAGTGCGCCGGAAGCAATCATACCTGTCAGAAACTGTGCAATGATGACTCCAATGAGTAATGCGCCCCCAAACAAGCTGAGATTGGTGCATATGCCATATTTAACGTCATTCGGTTGTGCCGGATCTTCTGGCGGCCTGACGGAATCATGGACATGAGGTGATGTTGCCGAGAGGGTATGTACTGACTCAGGATCCTCTAATTCAAGAGCAACATCAATGACACAGGCTTCAAGGGAAATGTCACTCCCGAAAATATCCGAATCGTCAGAGTTCATACAGTCAAACAAAATATTTCGAGCAACATCTTTCGTAGAGTCCGACGGCGTAGCGAAATAATCAGTCACCGATTTAAATAGCATCTGAAAATCTGTATCCTCTTTTGCATCCGGAGGTGTGCTGGTAATGTTCACCCACTTGCAATCCTCGCAACATGGCCAACAAAAGTCAATGAATTTCAGGACTTCGTCGTTAGCAACAGACTTCCACTGTTCTAAAGCCCGATAAAATTCCGGCGATATCGTAAGTGAGCAGATATCACTGCTCTTCTGAGAATCGATAGCCCATGCCAGAATCAAGACAGCAGCACCCTCTGACCCATTTGGAATACCACCGTGCTTGAGATTGTCAGCAATCCCCTTGAGTCCACAATTCCATGTTGTCTGACTGGTATTGAATTCCCGTGTTATGACTTCCGAGATGTCATGGTTACTGCTTTCCAATACTGCTGCGACGTATTCGCGACGGAATAAAAACCGATCTCGAATATCTTTCATTTTTTCCCACTTTTCCCTGGATCGCAACTCCACAATCTCCATGGTTGTCCGCAGAAGAACTTTTTTTGCTTCTTTCCAGTTATTGAACGGTTTGACATGTTCCCTTTGTTCCCAATATGCGGACCATATCGAGCAGATGATATATCTTCTCACCACGCTTTCAGAGTCACGTTGAGAAGTGCAGTTGCAGAGTTCGGAGAAAAACGATCCCCAGTACATCCAGACAACGGTATGATGCGGTGAACCACCCCGAAGCTCGAGATTTCTGACAAGTCGATCCGTGTCCTGAACGTCGATGGCTCTGTCCTGCTGGACTGAAATCAACAGGTTCCGCCAGAAATTTAACAGAGCCAAATCCTCAAATGAGCACCCCGGAGAGAATAATGATTTCCATGTGGTAAAGTTTTTGCCGAATGCAGTGATGTATGACTGTTGGTCAATTGGCTGTTAGCAAATGAGTGTAAAATAATCTCCTTATTTAGTTAGGGCGACAAACCTGTAGATCTCCTGAGGTCAATGTACCATTAAGTAAGGTGCTTGAATGATCCAGGCACTGCGATGCTACGCAATCAATCCCAATTAATGTACGCCTAGCTAAGGTCGTGGTAGCTACGTACAAGTATTCCATATCAACATATGGTCGTAACGGTAGTTCTTGACCCCCCTTAGTAGACGTTCCTATTTATCATTCTGTCGTTAATTTTGCTGTGATCTTTGCGGCTTTTGAACGTACGAGAAGCGCACACCTTCATCGCCCCTTGTCGCGCCCGTTGCTGTCTCTGGTCCTGTTCGACGAGTTTCTTCCTTCGCTCCCTATCCCGTGTGCGATGTCCAAACTGTCGGACCCTTCTAGGCTCGGTGCACATTTCTGCTGGTTGAGGACGATATACCTGGGACACCTGGGGCCGAAATACGGATGTGTAACGATCCATAGGTATAGAACAATTGTGACAACGACGTGGCGGTGGTGGTGGCGGTGGCGGTGGCGGTGGCGGTGGCGGTAACCATAGCCGTGACCTTCGCGGTGGCTGTGGCGGTGGTGGCGGCAGCGGTGGCCATGGCCATGACCCTGGCGGTGGCAGTGGCGGTAGCAGTGGCGGTGGCGGTGGCGGTGGCGGTGGGTAACCCAATGGAAAGACGGAATCGAATTGATGTTGTATTTCATCACTCAAACACCTATCAGAGTAGCCTCCATCCGTCCAGAGAGAGTCCTCGTAGAGGTCCCACAGCCCGTTCATGTTGTGTGGTGGGAATGACTGCGCTCTCTGTTGATAGCAAATAGAGGAGCGACGAGCAGATAGAGGGGTTCTTATAAACCAGATTCGAAACAAGTCTATCATGACAATCCGAAATGGTGTGGCCAGATTACCCTCGAGCATTGAAGCATTCTCAGAACTGCAGCTGCACATTTCGAGTTACGTAGGACTCGAAAGATCCTAGGCTATGCATGTAGTGACAAAACAGCGGCTAGTCCAACGCAACGCCGAGATAAACGACGCTGTCATAAAGATTCCCGGTCGCATTTGGCTCAGCGATTAGGGTTTCAGCAGGGCGATGCACGTCCCATTCCTGGTTACACCACATGGCTTCAAGATCCTAGTTATTGCATCCGCTAGCCACATCGCAAACAAATATAGCATATAACTAGAGTATTCCAAAAGCCCGACGTTGTGTGGCTATATTCGGCATAGCGGCAGGGATTTTCGCCTCGTTCGAAATCCCCCCTTTAATCATACCTGCGTAGCTTACGTTACACTGATTGAATGGCACATGTGGTTGGCCTGCAAAAGGTGGGAATCTGCAGCTCCGGCTAGCTGCGTCCTGCTGCTAGGAATCTGGTGTCGTACCCTGCACCTGGTGGGAATCTGCAGCTGATGAAATGTCATAATGCTTTTCTGACGTAGGCAGACGGTGAAAAACTACATGCCTGGTGGGTGGCCTACAGGACGAAACGATGGGAATTTGAGGAACGTTTCCACGTAATATGGTCTCAGGCTTTTCTCGTGCCCAGGCGCTCTACCCTAGCTCCTACCTCACTATCTGGAGGCTGGCGTAGCGCATGAGCATGAGTCGAAAATCTGAGCCTGCGAGGATTTGAGGCGCAACAAGCGCGCGACGTTACCGAAGTCTGGGCACGAGAAAAGTTTCAGGCTATTTTGTGATTTCATAAAATGATAACCTGTGAACGAAGTAGAGCGCATAGCAGTTGTTTGTATATGTGGTAATGTTACAAATGCCAAGTCGCGACAGTAGGTGCGACGAAAATACAAAATCATTGATTTTGCAGTTGCAGCGGGGGTCAATGTTGATTATCATTCTTAATACTGATTCTCGTTATACCCTGCATTCATCGCACCTACCATTGCGACTCTATGCCCTAGGAGTACAACCATCTGTTTGGAGCATTTCCTAAAACCAAATAGGACATTGCCGTTTTCTACCACCGAATACCTTCGCTCGAGTGATGGAACGTGACGTGCGAAATTGGAATGAGCCAATGCAGGGCGTTTTGCGTACAAATGAGATCCCAAGCACGGTCCTATAAGCTAATACGTACAACCGACCGCCAATCTAACAACCCCATTTTAATGCCTTTGGTGACAAACAACTGGGAATATCGTTGGGAAAGCAACTACTCTGCACCTCTGGTTTTAACCGAAACCCGGCGCTTCATTGCTATCCCCTGCACGCTCGGTATCTTTTACTTCGTATCCTTTTCCTTTCAGGTGTAGTGTGAGTGAAAGATTGTCGCATGGCAAAAACTTGATTGGCTGGCTGGACTTCTGATGTTACTCTTTCACTCACAATATACCCCAAATGAAAGGACACTTACTCGTAACTATACCCGATAGTAAAAGGGTATGAATTAAAGGTTACCGAGCGTGTAGGGGATAAGCACAGCGGAACTGGGCATGATTACATTTCGGCTATATATCCTTGGAAGCACGTGACTGAAAAAAGCCGCAGACATTGTGCCGTCCCGCTCCGATCCGACGAGTTTTCGGAAGGCCGCCGGGTTCGGGATATCTCGACATGTTTATATGTGCAGACAGCGCCCGATAAAGTCTGAGATGTGTCCGTGCGCATGCTAAGGGGTGGCCTTATAGGGCTCATGAACATCGCCGTTATCGCACATCAGTAGATCGCGTTTTGTTAACCGATTGGATCCGGCATCTCGGAAACCCTGAAGGTCGGGTGCGAGAGTTTCCGCTTCTACTGTGAATGTAGGTGTGAAGCATTTACCCTGAACGGATACCGAGGTAAGTAGTCAAAACGTTTACCGGCAGGCTCATAGGGGCCAGCCTTAAGTGGGGAAAGTTTGACTGGCACTCCCTCAAACACTGGTGGATGTCATTGATTCTGTTACGATATGGAAGTTGGGGAGAACCGTGTGTATAGACTAAGGTACAGAGAGAAGGGAGTGAGAAGGAGAGAGACTCGAGATATATACAGGAGGCATCAGCCCCGGTTACAGCCAGCTGTATCAGACCCTTGTATATATGTAACAGATTCATCATCTCGAGGGGCGAGTGACAAGCTCTCATGTATGTGAACAGGATGAGACTATGAAGGTAACTAGTGGAGAGTACGTAGTAGAATTTAAGTAGTGGCACGGGAATATGTATCGGCTCGCTAGATACATACTCTTAATGGGTTAGCGGCCCAATATTCCTGTATATTCTACGGTACCCACTACCTCTAAAGCGCAAATCGCCTCAATCCACGGACTCAAATAGTGTAAATACCTTTTGAGCAAGTGAATATAGTAGTAATGCATGCTCAACAATGACGAATTTGTGCGTTGGGGCTGTTTTCTATACAAATTTGTATGATGGGCCAACAATAATCCATATTAAGATGTACTCGGAGGTGCCAAAGTCGGGCGCGTCCCATAAAATGCGGAAATTGTAGGGCAGACTTGGAGTGCGGTCATCACGTGGTGTTAGAGTAGAGCGGCGGAGCCGCATTCACTCTTCTTGTGTACGTGTCAAATAGATGAATAGACAAGTCAATATACGCGAAGTTCAATGCGTCGAACTACAAGCAATGGTCAGGGGAGATGGCGCTTCTCGTGGAGCAGAAGCAGGTCTACGGTATAGTCACGGGGGAGGATGAGCGGCCAGAGGATCCGGCGGAGCAGGACGCAACCGCAGCGGAGAAATTGGCACATCGGGCTGCAGTCAAAGACTGGGTAAAACAACATGGTACTGCGCGATCGACGATCCTGCTCGGCATGGAGCCGCGGCTGCAGGCATCGTACATGGAGATCACGGATGCGCGGACACTTTGGGAGAAACTGACGACGGCGTACAAGGCGAAGTTGAAGTTCAATGTCTTTCAGATCCGGGAAGAGCTTTTAGGGTTAAGACTCGAGGAATGTGACGATGTTGAAACTTACGCTTTACGAATCGACCAGAAGGTGAAGGACTACAATCTCTGTTCGGAGCCATCGACTTCGGATGCGAAGACTCGGACCTTGGCGAAGATGACCGACGAGGAGCACGTGTTTTACCTCCTGCGCGGAATACCGAGGAATGACGATTGGCAGTTCTTTCTTGAGTTGATGATGGACATGAACGCGACGGCAACGCTCACGCCAGATGAGATTGTGATCAAGTTGGTCGAGAAGGAGGCCACGACCAAGCGTGAGAACGGCCTAGGTCAGGAAGCCCTACTGTTCGCAAAAGGAAATGGCAAAGGAAAAGGAAAAGGCAGGAAGAGCTGGAAAGGTGACGAGAGTGACGAGGATCAGGATCGCAAGGGCAAACCGATGTGTTTCTATTGCCATAAGGAAGGGCATAAGGTTTGGAACTGCCCGAGCATGAAACGCGGTGATCCTCACGTCACGAAGGAAAGCACCGAAACCCGACCCAAGGATGATACCATTACCGCTGCCAGGGTTTCGGCGGAAATGACGACAATTGAAAATTACTGGGTGACAGATACCGGCGGAAAAACGGCCCCTTCGAAGGAGAGTTGGTACTTGGATTGTGCCTCAACCTCTCACATTTGTGGAGATCGAAGGAAGTTCGCTCGGTATACGGGATTCACCAGAAGGACGAGCGGGAGATTCGCGATTTTGCGGGAAGGGTAGCGGGCAAGGCCATCGGACATGGGGATGTACAATTGAGTTTTCGGCTGCCAGGATACCGCCGAGTGAATGAAGTAGTTGTGAGGGATGTCCTGCATGTGGAAGGGGCACACAACTCGCTCTCCCAATCAAGGCTTATGGAAAGGGGATTACAGATTGTCCCCGTCAATGGCTTCGGTATCAAGATATACGACAAAGCACCAGCAATGGGGACTGGTCGAGGAGGTCAAGGAAGTCTTGTTGCCGTGGCACCACAGGTTGGAGGTTTATTCCGGTTTGATGTGGATGTGAAGGTTGCAAGAAAGGGTCATCGGTCGAGAGATGTATCTAGGGACAAGCGATACACAGCACCGAATGCGATTCCGAATGAGCACACCTATACGGACATCTTGGAGCCGGAGGAGCCAAAGACAAAGGAAATGTTGATACCAATCGCATCGACACCCGCGATCAACCGACCACTGGCAGCAGCCGCCCGTTATTCCAAAGGTGGAAATTTCAGAGGTGGTAGTGCTGCAGGTCAAATGAAGGATCGTGCGGGTTCTAGCGATGAGAGTGAGGATGAGGATGATGAAGATCCACCGGTAGTGATCGACAAATCCAAGAAGTCCTCTTTCACACAGGAATTGGCAGGCCTCGACGGGAATCTCGGGAGTGCATGGGAAGCACCTGCGGGCTCTCATCGGAGAAGCCGGACTGATCATCGCCGTCGGAGGAGCGGTCGACTGGAGATCGAGAAAGCAGAAGCCGACTGACCAGTCCAGGACGACATTGTGCTGCGAATCAGATGTGATTTCGGGGATGGGATTTTGAGTTTTTTCGTTTCTTGGGAGAATAATCGTTTCAGAGGAGCTCCGGGCTTGGTAACGCTTCGGAGGAGCTCTGGGCTTGGCCGATCGCTTGGGAGGAGCTCGGCATGGTTTATCTTTTTAGGTTTTCTTCATAGTTTAGTTTTACGGTCGTGATACCGCCCTGGAGGAGTGTAGGGCAGACTTGGAGTGCGGTCATCACGTGGTGTTAGGGTAGAGCGGCGGAGCCACATTCACTCTACTTCTTGTGTACGTGTCAAATAGATGAATAGACAAGTCAATATACGCATCACCAATTTGGCAGCTGCACCATAAGTCGACGTACGCTTCTCTCTGCGCCAGGATAGGTCCAACAGAAATTCTACACTTCCATCACAACAATAGAGAGAAATTTCGAGAGAGAAGGGAGTGATAATAGGCCATCAGAAATACTTCTATGAAGTTTTCTCAGAAAAATATTTGTCGTGTAGGGAATGATTGCTCTCATTCCCAGATTTCTCGTCGCGTGCAAGCATGCCGGAGGCCAAAAGAAGCGGCTAGGTTTCGAGCACAGCGAATGATGAGGATCTTGGCATTTCTCGTTGTATGGGGGCAAAAGTCGGGCGCTCTTTTACCCTGTGTTACCGCGCCCTCAGTGCCCTTGTACCTACTCGTAAGTACTGAACAATTTTCGTGTTCCGCACGGTTGCCACGTAGATTGCATCCCCCGCCAAGGACTCTCGGACTATCACACATACAAATAACGAGACCTTACCCCTCTTTTTCAACTGCGCGAAAAAAAACATTCGTACACTATCCCTACTCTTGCAGACAGCATGATCAACAGCAGGAGCACAACTGCGGTCAACAGCAACAACACCACTGATAACAGTCGTAGCTATTTAGGCTCACGGCACATCGAGGCCATAAACTCGACTGTTCATATTGGTGCGTCTATCTATTTCTCTGATACAACAAGGCATCGCTTTCGGTTAACCCTCTCTATCATCAATCGTACTGATAATATTTGCTTTTCTAGGCGGTAACTACTCGCACAACGGTGGGTGGCACCCATCAGATTGTGCCGAAACCTCCGGCGAAAGACTGACTAGGTAATATAGGTGACGAGTCGGGCAAATACCTTCACTGGCTGTGTCGGTTCCATCACGAGCCCAAACACATCGATATCCGGTCAAAGCGCATCGATGGGACTGGATTATGGCTTCTAGAAACACCGAAGTTTTGCGACTGGCGCCACAAGTCCCACTCTGAGAGGTATCTATGGTGTCACGGCGGCCCCGGTACAGGGAAGACAATCATCACGTACGGCAAACCCCATCTCCATATGAAACAATCCATTTGCTAAGGAATCACCAGTTCTTTGGTTGTGGATAAATTGCTAGAAGCAACTGTAAATGATGACATCGGCATCGCTTACATCTACTGCGATTACGCGGACCGGAATGACCAAACCATAGAGATGATCATAGCAAGCTTTGCAAAGCAATTATCAATAAGAAAATCCTCAATATCTGGGCAAATACAGAAACTTTATAAGGAATGCCATCATGGGAGGATTCGACCAGACCTTGTCAGACTTACAGAAACTCTCCGAAACCTTTGCAAAGAGTTCAAACAAGTGTTTTTCGTACTTGACGCACTAGATGAGTGCGTTGACAAGGTTCGCAAATCACTACTTGACCAACTTGAGAAAGTAGACCATCCCATGGTCAGATTGTTCCTCACAAGCAGACCTCATCTCCTAGACATGGATGAAAGATACAGGAAATATCCACAGATTCCAATCACAGCAAAAAGCCAAGACATCCGACAGTTTTTGCAGCAAAAAGTTGAGGAGGACGCACTGTTATTGAGGAAAATGGGGAATAAAGAATCCTTCAAAGACGAAGTGATTGACACAATAACAAGCAAAGCTATGGATATGTGAGTTCCCTGCTGAGAAAAATTACTGATATCAAACAGTAGCGGTCGATCACTGACACTCTAACTGTAGGTTTCTACTAGCGGAGTTGCAATTCGACAGCATCTCTCAATTGACAACAGTCAACAAGATGAAGAAAGCGTTGACGGAACTGCCTACAGGCCTGAATGAATCATTCGAAAGAACTCTCGGAAGGATTAAGCAACAATCTTCGGACAAAGCGGAGCTAGCGCTCGAGGTGTTGCGGTGGATATCGCATGCCAAAAGGCCTCTCTCCGTCGATGAGCTTAATCAAGCAGTTGCAATCCAACCCAACCAAACAAGTTTTGACGAAGATGACATGCCCGAGCCGGGAACGATGATTCATGTTTGTATGGGTCTCGTTATGATAGACCAACAGAGTTCCATAATTCGCCTGGTACACTATTCATTGCAGGAATATTTTCAAAAATCCGCAGATGCGTTCTTTTACAATGGAGAAGCAGCCATCGCAAAGACTTGCCTCACAATTCTATCATTTGAGGAATTCAATACGGGATACTGCTATAGCAACAAAGAGTTGGAGGCGAGATTGCAGAAATTTCCCATGTTCAATTACGCAGCCCAAAATTGGGGACATCACGCTCGCAACGAGAAAGAGGAGACCACCAGAGAGATAGCTCGGGGTTTTCTCCAAAATCAATTCAAAGTATCGGCCGCCGTTCAAGTCGTAATGCGCCAGGCATATAATCCCCTGTCCGGAAATGGAAGCCAGTCATTCACTCAGAATTTCATCGGAATACATGTTGCCTCGTTCTTTGGCTTACACAATGCTGTCAATGACCTACTGCTGGATGGTGCTGAACCAGACTTTCGGGACTCTACAAAGGGGACTCCGCTTTTGTATTCTGCAAGAAATGGACATCTCGAAGTCGTCGAGAGACTGCTCGCCGCAAAAGCCGACGTCAATGCTGCTCCTACTTCTAGTTCTGGTCAGACGGCACTGCAGGCTGCTGCTGCGAGAGGCCATCTCGAGGTTGTGGAACGGCTGCTCACCGCGAATGCCGACGTCAATGCCGCTCCTGCTACTGAGTCTGGTCGGACGGCACTTCAGGCTGCTGCGGAGGGAGGCCATCTCGAGGTTGTGGAACGGCTGCTCGCCGCGAATGCCGACGTCAATGCTGCTCCTGCTGCTAAGGATGGTCGCACAGCACTGCAGGCTGCTGCTGCGAGAGGCCATCTCGAGGCTGTGGAACGGCTGCTCGCCGCGAATGCCGACGTCAATGCTGATTCAGCTGGTTATAATGGTCGCACGGCACTGCAGGCTGCTGCGGAGGGAGGCCATCTCGAGGTTGTGGAACGGCTGCTCGCCGCGAATGCCGACGTCAATGCTGATCAAGCTGATGACATGGCACTGCAGGCTGCTGCTGTGGGAGGCTATCTCGAGGTTGTGGAACGGTTGCTCGCCGCGAATGCCGACGTCAATGCTCCTTCTGTTGATTTTGGTCGGACGGCACTGCAGGCTGCTGCGTATGGAGGCCATCTCGAGATTGTGGAACAGCTGCTCGCCGCGAATGCCGACGTCAATGCTGCTCCTGTTGATGATTTTGGTTGCACGGCACTGCAGTATGCTGCGGAGGGAGGCTATCTCGAGATTGTGAAACGGCTGCTCGCCGCGAATGCCGACGTCAATGCTGCTCCTGCTGCTGTTGATGGTCGCACGGCACTGCAGGCTGCTGCGGAGGGAGGCCATCTCGAGGTTATGGAACGGCTGCTCGCCGCGAATGCCGACGTCAATGCTGCTCCTGCTGCTGTTGATGGTCGCACGGCACTGCAGGCTGCTGCGGAGGGAGGCCATCTCGAGGTTGTGGAATGGCTGCTCGCCACGAATGCCGACGTCAATGCTGCTCCTGCTCCTGATTCTGGTTGCACGGCACTGCAGGCTGCTGCGGACGGAGGCCATCTCGAGGCTGTAGAACGGCTGCTCGCCGCGAATGCCGACGTCAATGCTGCTCCTGCTGCTGATTCTGGTCGCACGGCACTGCAGGCTGCTGCTGCGGAAGGCCATCTCGAGGTTGTGGAACGGCTGCTCGCCGCGAATTCCGACGTCAATGCTGCTCCTGCTCCTGATTATGGTTGCACGGCGCTGCAGGCTGCTGCTGCGAGAGGCCATCTCGAGGTTGTGGAACGGCTGCTCGCCGCAAATTCCGACGTCAATGCTGCTCCTGCTGCTGTTGATGGTCGCACGGCACTGCAGGCTGCTGCGGAGGGAGGCCGTCTCGAGGTTGTGGAACGGCTGCTCGCCGCGAATGCCGACGTCAATGCTGCTCCTGCTGCTGATTCTGGTCGCACGGCACTGCAGGCTGCTGCGGAGGGAGGCCATCTCGAGGTTGTGGAACGGCTGCTCGCCACGAATGCCGACGTCAATGCTGCTTCTGCTCCTGATTCTGGTTGCACGGCACTGCAGGCAGCTGCGAAGAGAGGCCATCTCGAGGTTGTGGAACGGCTGCTCACCGCGAATGCCGACGTCAATGCTGCTCCTGCTGCTGATTATGGTCGCACGGCACTGCAGGCTGCTGCTGCGGAAGGCCATCTCGAGGTTATGGAACGGCTGCTCGCCGCGAATTCCGACGTCAATGCTGCTCCTGCTGCTGATTCTGGTCGCACGGCACTGCAGGCTGCTGCGGAGAGAGGCCGTCTCGAGATTGTGGAACGGCTGCTCGCCGCGAATTCCGACGTCAATGCTGCTCCTGCTGCTGATTCTGGTCGCACGGCACTGCAGGCTGCTGCGGAGGGAG
>Ga0307514_10003187_pt1 | contig 16017 bp, 18 predicted proteins | sample 16_EM_MG_FD_203088 | JGI IMG/M metagenome (GOLD analysis project Ga0307514, IMG submission 203088) | Populus trichocarpa ectomycorrhiza microbial communities from riparian zone in the Pacific Northwest, United States - 16_EM | ecosystem: Host-associated > Plants > Roots > Unclassified | place...
TTAAAATTATTTTATTCTTGATTCTATTCTTGATCTCACGGCCGTACTACCAGTACCCCTATTATACAGCCGAATAATGCCTATCTGGAGAATGTTGGGGAGGATAAGTGGAATCACCCCCTTGCTACTGACCAAGTCATCTCTGTGGATCCTCTTACGCTGTCAGTCACTGTTGCAGCAAGAAGGCCTAGGAGGGGTCAAAATGCACCTAGGGATGGCGCTGTTCATAAGCGTGGGAGGCCACATAGACCCCCGAAGTTCAAAGTAAGGTTCGCACCAGTCGTAATGGGATGCGCTCCTTCGTCGGTGGGTTTTGTGGTCAGTGGGTTGTGTGGGTTATGTCGTTGGTGCGTTGTGTCATCGGTGCGTTGTGACTCTTATATAGAGTAGATTAGGTAGTGGTCGTTTAGCGCGCTTGTAATATACCGCATATGCAAATACAGAAATCCATATGCATGGCATATATGCTGCCAAGGCCCTATTCCCAAATAGGAAGGAGGAAAAGACTTTTGTTGTGAGCCTCCATACCGATAGGTTATGTAGGTAGCTTATTTCATAGTTTTAGTGTAGCAGAGCAACGAGCCTTCTTGGCACTGTCATGTCATTGGCCCCTTGAATTTCCTTTTGCCCTATAATTACAACTGGTGGGGGTAAATAATTATACGCTTAAGTCTCACTAAGCTAGTCCCATCGTGGACTGAGCTTAAGTTGACGCCATCCTTTTCAGCAGTGCCTGGCGAATATTTGCCAGATATATCTGCAGGCCCGACATGAGAGACCCAATAAAATTTGGGGAGTCGAGGCTACATGCAAGTCCTCTAAGACCTGGGGATAGATTGAGTACAGACTAGCGCATGTCATATTTTGAGTTCTGTAGGGCGATTTACATGCATATGCAGGCAGGCATGAGGTTAAATATCCCTGTTTCGCTTACTAGTACTACGCGGTGACACACTTGAACTGGTACCTGCTTTTTTAACATCTTAGACAACAGTCCCAGACAATCTCTTGCAATTTTAGTTCTCCAATTTGTAAACCGTGAGTACCTGAATGGCCTTTATGTGTCCCCCCAATGGGAAAATCCTAGTCCAAGTCAGATTGCAACTGGGTAGGAGGGCTTAGATACGTCATAGAACGTGCGTCCCCATTCTATAGGTTGTCACTCGTAATTACGCAATAGGTATATAGTCAGGATACGGAGGTAAAGTCGCAGAATTGCGGCTTGATCCCTGTCGCTTACCTGACGTGATCGTCATGTGTACAGACCTCGTATCGACAAGCATGGGTTAATTCCTGTGTTTTTATCACGCGAGTTGTGAACCTTTAGGTTTCATAGACAATAGATTATAGCAGGGGCTCTAGGGGTGTTGGGGCTCTGTGTTCGGGGATTTTTTTGGAGAATGGAATATCAAATGTTTTTGCCTCCAGGCTCCTCGGTCAATCAATCTCCCTATTTCCGTAAACCACCGCCTATTGAGTAAGCGTGACAAGTGCATTGCTAGTGGACGCCCCCTAGAGTAGAGTAGGGTATGCCGCGGGCGGTAGCGAGATGGCATTTCCCGTACAGTTAGAGTACAATAGCTAGTATAATTAACCAATTGGTGGGACAACTAAGCCCAGGTCCAACCGAAAGCAGATTGGCTGGCCATGGTGCCCAGGAGTCAAATTTATATGTTATCCGTTACAAGGCAAGAGTCTGTACATGCAGTGGCATAATCGAGGCTGACGCGTATCACCATGGACTGAGGGCTCCAGATCGAACACGTCACTGGCAAGGCAAGACCTGAGTCCAAAATTCTAGGTAGCATGGATCAACACAGTCCAGTGCCCGGGCCCAGAGTGTGAAATAGCGTACATCAACACGGTTCAGTGCCAGGCCGGAGGTATTGATCGTATTGATGGATCGAGATTGCTGGTACTCTATCGGGTAGAGTAGTTGTGTTCTTTCCTACGGGAAGGGGGCTGCTGTCTAGGGGAGGACGAGAAGTGGTGAGAGCGTCGCGGATTTTCTAGATCTTTTGTGAGGTATCTGTACGTAGAGAAAGGGGACGAGGGGAGGGACTGGCCTGGGGGCAGGAAGGACCTAGGGAGCTGCAGTCCATCGCCGTAGTCTAGATAGGCTGAATGCGATTAACGATTCCTTAATTAAAAAAGGGGGGGCTGCTGTCCCTGTCAAATCAAACCCCAGAACTGGACAAGGCACTATTCGCACATATATATAAGGGCAGGATGTTGGAGAAAGGCGCTGGGCGTCAGCCCAGGGATACAGTCTCCCAAAAATACGCATTACTCGTATGCCTCCCTGATCGGGGGAACATGGGTGGATTAAGGGGAAGGCGAGTTAATTTGCCGGCCTCACAGTTTGAATGCGAGTAATGAGTTGCTCCCCCATCCCCAAAAAGGGCGCCAAATGGGGCGCCAGCTTGCGAATGAGGGTGGTGGTGCAACGGCGGAACGGGTCAGCGAGTCCAATCCTCCCTTGACCAAGCCGCAGAGCGGGAGCAAATATGGTCAGGTTTGAATAACCCTCGTTGTACCTGCAAACTTTCCGAAACCGAAGTTATGATATACGGTGGGGTATGAACTTCTTGAAGCGATATCACACACCTAGTTAAACGATCACTCAGTCTAGATCTGTGCCCACCGGGTGCATTTAGCTGCTACAATACCCACCCAACGACATTGGGTTTGTGGATTCAGTGCGGGTGTGGTATTGAGATTGGTCATCGCCTCATCGCCTAAGGCTCCTAAGACTACAAAAAAAAAATAGATTGGTCATTTTAATGAAGAGGGAGTGCAGTGTAGTGGTGGTGTAAGTCATAGGAATTACAGAGCTCGAGCTTGGCGGGGCAGCTGAGGCTCGGTTTTCCGAAGGGACAACACAATACCCGTGTCTTATCTCAGCTCGACACTCATACTCCCATGAATTTCTGGCGTGTATTCAACTTGCAGAACGGCACAACAATTATTTGCTCTAACTCTGCACCGTTAGATCCTGCCTAGCGTACTAGCCTTATAAGCTTGCTCTGGGCTGGCACTGGTAGCAAGCAGAGAGTTGACGAGCAGCTTGTATGGAAACTCTTAGTGATACATGTCACGTGAGTGGTCTGGAGTCCCAGTGCTACCGTACGGCATAGGTGCAGCTGCAGTCGCACAATTTTAATTGTCTTGGCAGCGCAGTGGAGAGTCTGGGTACGAGAACACAGCTGCAGATAAGCCCGAGCAAAGATATATCTCTCGTGGGCTGATTTACGTGCCTTGACTGGAATTGGTCTATACACTTATAGTGTACAGCCGCGGGAGAGGCCGACAGTAGAAGATATGTTGCTTGCGACAGCTCCAGGCTCGATAGTGTGCATAACTATGAGGAGTGAGTTACTAACGGAGTATTACGGACTTATAGTTGGGGTACAATCCTAGATCCCGACCCCAGGAAAGTGCTTTGCAGTCGCAAAAATCCTAATAGGTTAGTGTAGCCGGCGCCGGCCTAATAGATTGTGGTGTTACCTCTGGTGTTGCCTTAGAGTAAGATGAATACCGAATTGGGAACATGGAGATGGAAATACCAGATTGGGAATCAAAGACGCTTGCATGTGTCAGGACGGGCACTTGGCACATACATAGAGTAGTGAACATACACATAGCGTAGTATAGAGTCAGATAGCGTAGCATAGAGTTAGCATAGCATTACGTCATAAGCATAGCGCAGAGTTAGCATAGACACTAGTCGGGGACCTTAAGTTCCCGAGAGACGGTAGATAGATCATCATCGAATCTGACATCAATATTCTTACATAGGCTCTGTCCGTAGCTTTGTCCAACTTCTGACCATCTGGCTCTCACATATGGTGTCAAGACTAGATTCGAACAACAAGCGTGAAGCTTCAAAACAAGATTCGAGCAACAAGCGTGAAGCTTCTCCTCAGAAAACCTCTCGCAAAAAGCCCCCACATACCTCCCGTAAGGACATACAGCCCCCAATACCACTTCGCCAACTGGCGGTGAGAATATACCTATACTTGAAGGCGAGAATGAACAGGTCTTGATCGGAGCATATAGTATTCTCGGAGACAGTGGCCATCATCGACCGGCTGAACCCCACGGAGAGGGCTGCTCTAATGGCTACTAGGGAGACGAGGAGCGGCCAGAAGCCCGATCCCCCGTCCTCCAAGAAGATATTAGAGTTCACGGAGATGAGGGAGGCGTTCCTGAGCAGTTCACCAAAAAGGCTGCCACTCACTACCGGTGCCAAACCCCCGCATCCCAAAAGATATTGCACACCCCCGGATGCAGATTCTCAGGATGCATACCGGGAACTCTCAGGGACGGTATCCCCAGCACAAACGCCCCACGCAGATTCTCAGGATGCAAGCCGGGAACTCTCAGGGATGGCATCCCCAGCACAAATCCCCCACACCTCACCAGCAGCTCCTCGGGACTCTGAACATGCATTGGTTGATACGGAGACAGAGTTGTCGACGGCGGAGTGCCCTCCCCTGTAGGCCAGCGAACAAGCAGTAGCCGATGCGGAGACAGTGTTGTCTACGGCGGAGTTCCCCCTGGAGGGCAGCGTCGACGGGTAGGGGCGAACGATGTCGGTCGGGAGGGCACTCGCCGCTCTCGGGTACGTAGCCCCGATCAGGAATGACATCGAGAACATATCCTCCTTCGCTTCCGACTTACGTTACGTATACACTGGGTTCGAACATGTTATAGCAGCGGCTACTGGGGGTCTACCAGACGTTGGGGTGGTGTCCCCACGTGACCATCTGGTGGCAACGAACACACTCCGGATGGAGCAACTGCAACCCCTGCCAGCAGATTCCTATTTGGGGAACGACTGGGGTATTCCCCCATGGACATCTATCAGTGCCGCCCTACCCCCAAGCTCCCTTTCCTTCCCCAAACCTCGAGTGGAGTCTCCTCTCGAGCATTCAGAGAACTACAAGGCTGAGCCCTCAGGGACATTTCCTCCTATCCCCACTGTTGTACCCAAAATCTTGAGACCCCCCACTGTTGTATCCCCTATCCTGAGATCTCCCCCGGGCTTCCCCCCCTCACTCAGAGCTCGTGTGGATGCTTTCCTCGACCAGTCTGAACAGGTCGTGCAGGGCTCCCAACCCCCTCGTCGTATTCCGACTCTATCTCGGACTCTCTCCCCCTCACCCAAAGATCGTCCACTCGTGGTCATCCGTAGCTGGACAGACATGACTCCAGAGGAACTCAAAGCACTGATCTTGGATGCCATAGTCTCTTTGCAGCAGGCCTTAGTCCCATTGCATCAAAGCAATGAGGCCCACCGCGTACAGGTAGAGAGTCTGGCTGCCGACAGAACTCAGATCCTATCGTCCCAGGCTTCAGCAAGACAAATGGAGCTGGAAGCCAGGAAGAAGACGATTGACGACGAACTACGGCCAATTGCTGACAAGACATGGAAGGCACCTTTCGAGAACGATGACCGGAAGTTGGTAATGGCAAATTCTTCTTGGGACGGTGACGCTCGGTAACGGAAGATGGCGAGGTTTGACCCAGCTCTAATGCCCAAGTTCAAGGCCGAGGATGATCTGGAGCAGTGGATTTCAGAGATGCAGATCAAGGTGGACACATTTGGGGAGGAGTTGGTTTGTCCTCTGATCTGGAGGCACTGTTTCACGTCGAACAGCTCTGTAAAAAACTAGTATTCTATGCTAGGGGGCTGTGTGCAGGCGTTCATGACCAAAGATGAGGGCTGTTGGCTGTACTTTATGCAAAAGATGAGACAGGTGTGGTCTAAACCTCTCGCAGTAGCCCAGAGGGAGGCAGAGAACAGGACCAAGCTGCCTAACGAAACGTTGTTGGGACATGTATTCTGCACCTGTTTCTTGTATTATTTTCCTGGCTTATACCGTTAATTGTCTTGTTGTTTCATCTATTTCCGGTATCTATTATCGTTATCTCTGTTATCTATTACGATATTTCGGGTTGTTCCTATTCTTATTTGTCTACAAGGATATTCATTACGCATCTTACTCACATGCTTCTGTTCACACCCTTGTTTCTATATGCCACACTGTTTCATACAAGTCTGACATGCATTTGGCTTTCCTGTTTACAGACTTCTCTACATTACTTCCTATCACAGTTAGTCTCTCCTACTACGCTGTTCAGTCGCTCTCTCTTGTATTTAGTCACTGGCATCTCGCTCTTAGTTAGAAGAATAACGACGCTTTCTCCTGCATATACGCACTGCTCGCTCGAATATCTACGCTCGCCTGCTGCACACTCCGCTGGTTCAACGCTATCCCACTAATACTGACGTTTGTATTTACGCTAGTATACACACTGTCTTCACACTCACATATCCTACGACAATAAACGTTTCACCAATTCTTTTTCTCCAAGCTAAAGCTGCTGACTAGCGCTTTCCCTGAGTCTCACTCGACGACTCACATTTCATGGATCAGGGCCAAGTTTAACGACGCACTGGCTGACAGATACATTCGGGAGAGACAGAGCATCGGGGCATTTGGGGAAGAGTGCAGAGAATACGATGAGCATCTGAAGATGTATCCTGTCGGCGGGAATCCGGGTAGCTTGAGCCGTCATTCTCAATTCACATACGCTTCCTCCTATCAGACCACCCCAGCCTTGGCCAGGGGTAGTCCGGTAGGCACGGCGGGAGGGACCATCACGCCTGCACAATCCGGGAAGAGACTTGTCGGGTGGAGGGACTCCCCACCGGCCTCGAAAAGTGACAGGATAGACGCCTACAAGAGGCGGATCGATACACGTGGCAAGACTGTTGAGGAACGGTTGAACCCCGCAATGAACAAGAAGGTGAGATCCTTCTTGCGCAACGATGGCACAGTGAAATACATTGAGAGACCTTGTGAGTTCTGCGAGAGATTGGGGAAGAAAGATCAGTGGCACTTCAGCTTTGAGTGCGGCAACAAAAGCTCGGTGACGGCCCTGATACTTGAGACCCCCTCGTCTGACTCCGAGTACGACATACTCCCCCTCCCAGGTGTCCGACCCTCCGTACGGACCTCCGCCCCGACTAGCTATGTCTTCTCCACCTTGGGAAAAGACTAAGGGGGTTTACCATTGAGGAAGGTAAACCTCCGTCTAGTGTGCCTCCTCAATCGAAACCTGTATTACACCATGGAGCTGGTGGGAAGACGTCCAAGCTCGGTGAGGACGACGCAGGCTGGCCCTCGGATGTGGAGGAAGAGACAAGTTCAGACGGGGAGGAAGAGATGAGTTGGCACGATATTTGTGATCTTGCACTAACAATAGGCCCCAATGGGAACCTGCAACACCGGGACTGGCAGGACTATGACGATAAGTGCGAGCCTTTGTAGGGGACAGGCCCCAACATCTACCTACCTCCATCAGTCAAGCTCCCGGCCGGTGCAGACCCCGAAGGGGTCGACATGGGAGCTGGAACAGGGATACAAGGGGGCGTGCCGACGTCGGTGGCTACCAACGTTTTTTCCCCTCCTAGAGTCACTGAGTTCGGACACCTGGGCCGAAACTATCTCAAGACCTCCCCCCTATCCTTACAGGGGCGGATCGGTTCGTACGACTCTGCATCCATCCCTATCTTAAATGATGTCTGCTCCAATGTCTCCCTCATGGATGCCGGGACTTTCCGAAGCAACTATCCTACAACACCAATCGAGGTCTCATACCAGCTCGACATACGGGGCATCGGCTCATCCTTCAGTATTGGCCACGCTCAGGTTCAAATCTGGATGGAGGGTTTCAGACACGTGAATGGGCTCCTGGGGACCCAAGCGCTGATCGAGATGACTGTGGAGATACACCTAGTAGAGAACTTCGGACACCAGCTGCTTCTTGGGATGGATATGCTGAAAGACTATGGCATCGATTTCCTTGTCACGAAGAATACAGCAATGATGTCTGGTGGGGAGTTTACGTGCCCAGTGTCCTCTGTGAATGCAAAGTTCCGCTCTGTCCTTGTTCGGGCGAAGAAAGACGTATCGATTTTCAGGCGCACATGCAAATGCATATCCGTCACCTCGCACATGCTGCTAGGAGTGGACTACCTGTTTGAGCCTCACTACTTCCTACAACAGGGCAAGTCAGCAATTCCCTCGCTATCCCTTCCCTATGCCGTTGTCAACCGTGGCATGGTTGGGTTGATGTTCCAGAATGCATTCGACAGTCCGATCCATTTGAAGAAGTGGCAGGTTATTGGGCGAGCAACGACGGATATCATGGCCGTATCGCCGATGGGCCCAGGGATGAATGTCGACTGGTGCGATCTGGTACAGCCTGGTACATGAAAAAAGTGCCTTGTGACTCGCTCACCGACAATCGTCTCACAATCCTTCTACACCTGCCAGGCTGTAGATTGCCCCTCCCTGGCGGAGGAATTGGAGTTCCTGGCTGCAAACGTGACACACGTCGAGAAAGAGTTGGAAGTCCCTTTAGAAACACGCACCATTTCCTCCAACGGACGGGAAGCACCAAAGCCACGATCTATCACGGAGGACGAGCTGTGGAGGAGGTTGGCTACAGCAGTACCCAGGACCAGAGGGGAACTGGGAAATGCCGAGAGTGAAGATGAGATACCCCCATTCGCCCCAATCCCGGAGGGAAAGCCTACTGAGGATTTGAAGATGGAAAATATTACGAGGGACGATGTAAGGATGGGGGACAACCTGTCGGAGAAACAAAAGGAGGAATTGTTCGAGGTGATATTGGAAAACCTATGCGCTTTTGGCAAGGGCGATCGTATTAGCAAGGTGAGAGGGTTTGAGGCATCGATCCCAACGGAGGGCCCTTTGCCCCCCCCACAGAGCCCTAGACCTGCAGGACCGGCCAAACGGGAAGTCATAGAGAAGACGATTGAGCAGCTACTGGCGTGGGATGTCGTCGAAGTCTCTGAGTTGAAGACGGCCTCCCTGGTTGTTCTGGTCTGGTAGAATAACAAGTGGCACTTCTGCGTCGACTTCCGCAGCCTGAACGCTATCACGGTGGGCGATGCGTACCCGATGCTGCAAGCCGATTATGTATTCTCTACATTGGCTGGTCGTTGGTACTTCACTCTACTCGATGTGCTCAAAAGTTATCATCAGATAGAGATTCATCCGAAGGATAGGGAGAAAACGGCATTTATCTCGCACAAAGGCCTATACCAGTACAAGAGGCTTCTCTTCGGCCTTAAGAATGGCCCTGCCCAGTTTCAGAGGATGATGGATCATATTATAGGGGCCCTACAGTGGCAGGCTGCGCTAGTGTATAGTGACGACCTACTCATTTACAGCAACTTGTGGACGGACCACATGTCAGATCTGAGAACGATTTTGAGGGCCGCCGGAGATGCTGGGCTTGTATTCTCGCTGGAGAAGTGTAGGTTCAGATACGTCGACATCAAGCTGCTGGGACACGGCCTGTCGCGCTATGGGCTCCACACACTGACGGAGAAGGTGACTTCCATCACCTCACTCGCGCCGCCTTCCAATCTCAGTGAGGTGCACAGGCTATTGGGGATGTTCGGATATTACCGGGGTTTCATCTACCAGTACGCTAAACTGGCCAAACCGTTGAACGACCTGAAAAAGCTCGAGCCTGCCACCTTGTCAGTCAAGCCCAATCCTGGCAGTGCAGGTGTAATGCCTGAGAAGCAGTCCGTGAGACGGCCTGTCTACAACTCAAGGCAGCTAATTGTGTGGACTGCGGAATGCCAGCATGCATTTGAGGAACTTAAGCGACGGTTGTGCAGTGCGCCTATTCTGGCCCACCCCCAGTTCGACCGGCCGTTTATTCTATATACCGACGCCTCCGCTGACGTATTTGCTGCCGTGCTCTGCCAGGTATGGGAGAGAAAGGATTACGTGACAAATGAGTCGCCGACACAGGTGGCATCTAGGGAAGAGGAGTCTTGGAGTGATGAGATGGAGTAGCACGATGCGGTGGAGCAGGCAAGCCCGATGCTGGTGGTGTCTTGTGGGGACAAACCACCAAGGGGCGTTATGGAGAGGTTGGACGTGATGGGAGTGACACACTCTAGGCGGCGGACTGGGCTGGTCAGGAAGGTTTTGAGGACGCTTGGGCTGGCGGAGACCATGGCGGTAGATGTTATGGTAGGTGTGACCACGCGGGGAAGCAAGAACGCAGACAGGGATTCTGAGAAAAGGCTAGAAGCGGCGCCAGTGGTAGAGAATGGCCAGCTGACAAGAGGAGTGTCTACGCGGAGTGGCAGGAAGGAGATTAGGGTCCCGGATGGCAGGAAGAAGATTAGGGTCCCGGATGGGAGGTTGGATGCGGCACTGGTAGCAGAGGATGGCAAGCTGGCGCGTGTTGGTGGACCAGTAGATGGTGATGGACTAGTAGACAGTGGTGAATTGGCGGACGATAGCGAGCTGGTGGATGGTTTGGAGTTTGGTTTTTGGGACAGTATCGGGAACTTCAACTGGAGGGATGCATACTGAAGAGATACCACGTTCCGCACGATCTACGGCAAGGTGGAGATGGCTGGGGAACCATTGGATGGGTTTGTCCTCGATGAGGACGGGACTTTATTATATGACACGATAAATAGCTGGAGGATCTGCATCCCTACGGCCCTACTCCGGGAGGCTCCACACGTGGCCCACGACTCACTTGGCCACCTGGGGTACAAAAAGACATACCTCAGGCTGGTGACACGATTCTACCGACTGAGGCTGGCAACGACGGTGGAGAACTATGTGAGGAACTGCCCAAAATCCACAATCAACAAGATGTCAAGAGGCAGGCTCCCAGGGAGTCTGATGCCAATAGATGCCCCGGGCAGGTCTGGGGTTCTGGCCACGTTCGAGTGCGTCGGTATTGACTTCGTCGTCCACTTGCCACTGTCGAAAGAATATGATGCCATTATGATTGTGATTGACAAATTCACAAGGTATGGCATCTTCATCCCTACTACGTCAGATTATATGGCATTGTCTACTGCATGCCTGTTCCTTGACCACGTGGTGTCTCTGGGTTGGCTGCTATTGAAGTTCATTACTGACAGGGATGGGAAGTTCCTGTCCGATTTCTAGCAGGCACTTATGCAAGCCTTGGGCGTGAAACATGCCCCCTCTACTGCCTATCACGCTCAGACTGATGGGGCGACTGAGCGACTGAATCAGACTCTCGAGATCATGCTTCGTGCATATACCTCCCCAATGCAGGACGATTGGTGTGAGCACCTACCCCTAGTTCAGTTGGCGTACAATACGGCTTCGAATTCCTCCACTGGCCACTCACCTATCCAATTACTGCATATTCAGCCACATGACGTTGTCCAAAAGCTCCTGCATCCTCATGCGGTGAATGGGGACAACCCGCAGAAGGAGTCTGTAGAGGAGTGGCTAGAGAGGGCTCAGAACAGGCTGGAGTATACTAAGGAGGCGATGAGGCTGGCGGCATGGATGCAGTAAAAGCACTACGATGCCAGGCATAGCCCCCTTCCCCTGTACAGGGTTGGGGACTTCATTTCTCTATAGTTGGACAGACACCCGAATGCCAATGTCCGGTTCAACAAGCTGTCCCAGCAGAAGCTACAGCCGTGTCAAATAATGAAAGTCTTGAGTGGTGGGCGAGCCGTACAACTAGACCTTCCACCGAGTGTCAAGATACACAATGTCATATCTATTCAGCAGGTCAAGAAGGCACCGAACTCTCATGAGGATGCGTGGGGACGGGACTACCCTCGACCACCTGCGATGGACGAGGCAGAGGGCTTGTGGCAGGCTGAGATTATTAGTCACCGGCGGATCAGGGGCAGAAAATTGAGGTACAAGGTACACTGGGTCGGGTACCCATCAGACGACGACCAGTGGGTCCGGCCAGAAGACATGACGAAGGCCCTCATTGATGAGTACGAGCAGAGAGAGAGGAGGCGAAAGATGAGTGTGGCTGCTATGTACGTCGATGCGTCCGCAGGGGCTACGATGTTTACACAGTGCCTGGCGGCAGCGGGTGGAGCGGACGAGGGAAACGTTATCAGGTCGGCCCCGGACACCCCGTTCAGCTACGAAGTGAGAGTCTCTCACCCTGGCAAGAATGTGGAACGGCCCGTCATGTACATCTCCTGCAACACCAAGGAGTTTGAACGCCATTACGAGTCCACGGAGAGGGAGTTGGCTTGCGTGGTATGGGCCTTTATCAAACTTCGGCACCACTTAGAAGGCTCCGACGTTATGCTGGTAACTGACCATGCGTCTATTCGTCAGGTCCTTAGGAGTTCCGCCAGCATGCAATACAGTATCCGCCTTGATAAATTCAGGATGCTGTTCGGCCCATTCTTGGATAGGATACAGCTGATATATCGCCCCAGGAAAGAGATGACAAACGTGGACCCCCTCGCCCGGGCCCGGTGGACGGACGGTGACAGATGAGGACATCTTCTTTTTTTCTCCCGCCCCCATATGTCAGGACGGGCACTTGGCACATATATAGAGTAGTGAACATACACATAGCGTAGCATAGAGTCAGATAGCGTAGCATAAAGTTAGCATAGTATTACGTTATGAGCATAGCACAGAGTTAGCATAGACATTAGTCAGGGACCTTAAGTTCCCGAGAGATAGTAGATAGATCATCATCGAATCTGACATCAATATTCTTCCATAGGCTCTGTCCGTGGCTTTGTCCAACTTCTGACCATCTGACTCTCACAGCATGTTCCTTCTTTCTATTGATATGAATGAACGGTTCTAAGTAATCTAGTCGAAATCGTGCTCTGTGCTTAATGTGTATCGTGCGTTCTAATGTATAAATACCAACTTGAATACCCTTCAAGTTCGAATCTACCATCCTCACAGCAGCCCAGTTCGAAGATCCTCAAGCATATAATCTCTTCTGCAAACAAGGCCCCTACCTCTGTGAGTCTCTGAACCACACTCTCTCGTAATCCTGTGATATGTAAGACTGATATTCAGACTCTAGGCTACAGTGCCACTCAAAATGCAATTCACCACCGTCTTCACTCTCCTCACAGTGACCGCCTCTATCACCTCCGCCGCGGCCAACTGGGACTTCAAGGGCTATTTCGACGCAAACTACGTATACCTGATGATCAATGCTACCGGCGGTCTCTCGGACAATGTCTGCATTGACCTTGTAGGGCTCGATAACAAGATGTCCTCTTTCAGGTGGAATCATGGCACCGATAACCCTTGCAGATTCAGGCTCTATGACTCCCCTGCTTGCCTAGGGCAAATACTTACTAGCGCAATGACGAGCTGGGATATTCCTAATATGGCTGCTCTTGCTCCCCCAGTTGATGAGAGGGCTTCAAGCTTGTGGATTGCTTGCTTTACCTATTAAGCTGCTGTAGTGCTTTGGTCCATTTGGTGCCGAGATTGGATTGACGGGGTTGAGTTGGTTGAGTTGGTGTGATGGGCTTGGCGTGGCGCCGGCTTATATTGACATTAATATCAATAGAATGGGGATCTATCTAGGTACAGAGGGGTTTTCTAGTGTTGGATTTTGATTGGAATATTTCTGAGCGCTCTGATTTACACTTGCCTGTTCATGTAATACTATGTTATGAACTAAACGAGTTTTGGCCAAACTCCGGGTATACGTCTTTAATTAGTTTTACATTTGACCAGCATCTGTACAGCTGTTCCATGACCCAGTTATACGTAGGAGCTACGAATGTGAAATAATGCCAAGCATTCCCACCAATCCCTTGGCTCGAATAGCCTCTTCTCGACTTCCATTGCCTACTCGATTCCCTAGCCGGGAGGGAGTATTAGGTATTGCCAGTGAAATTGACCACTAGTTTGCCTATGCCTAGTGAAATCCATTCCCTATCCTTATGTGACTCCCCCTTTATCAAATCTTTTTTTTATTATTATTATGGCTGCCCCATTAGCATCGTGAGGTAGGTAGCTATGTTTCCTTCCAGCTAGCAATGCTTTGAGCTGGTACAGGCCTCACAGTCTGAGGCTTCATACTGGTAGATATAGTGAGTATAGGGCCCTGTATCCTGGATAGGTATTCTCATTTAATTGTCAGAAGACGTAGCAGATATAACAGACAAACCTCTGTAATTGCATAACATCAGGACCGCAATCTCTTATCTTATTAGGGAGGTTATGTATTTAGAAAGGTTTTTTTCTTCTTTCTCTAGAGTCTATACGACTGAGGAGCGAGACGAATATTTAGAGAGGTATCACGTGCATATTGGTAATATAATATAAATAAGCTAGCGACGGAGTACACATGCCTCTACTCCCCCACTACCCCACTACTCCGCTATCCTCCCTAACCCAGGCTGTACTCAAGAAAGTGGAGATTGGGGTGTTGGAAGTACTCTCGCCTTGGCGTCACGAGAATTGCAGGAATCCATAACAGGAAAGCCGTGAGAATAAGGATATGCAGGGGTGCCTAATCAGGAAAGTTGTGGAAAAGTTATTGAGATAAAAGCGATGGAATTTCCTCCTGTATTTCATTCATATTCCAGCAGAGCACTAGATCCATAGCCTACAAGCCTATAGCGAACTCTACGATAGCTCCGCGAAATATACTCTTTACCACTTCCACAATTCCCACTCATAACCTCGTAAATTCTTACAGGTTATGAGCCCGGCGCCCGCACGCATACTATAAGCAGAAGCATAAAATCAGGTTGAGATATCTGAGTCTACTCAGTAATACTTGATAAGCAGACGCACAAGTTGCTACGAGCCTGGGTGAATCGCACAACAGTGATACACCTCTGTAATTCATACTACAACCCTAGGCCTGCAGATCAAGCCAATGAACCAAGCAAACACTACAACCCGGTTGACAAGGAGCGAAAATACATCTGCAAACCAGCGCCAGAAATCACTATACCTGAGAGTCAAGCCAAAGAGCAAAAACAACAGCGCAAATTCCACGAAGGAAAAATTGTGCGAGCCAGATACCATATAGGACGCCCAGTCCAATCCACAGAAACAAGACCACTGACTCCTCCCCTAACTCGATACCACATCAATGAAAGACCAGGGTCCTGTGCCAACCAGACTATAGGGTCTCAATACAAATATCGGTGTACTTGCAATATAATCTCTGACCTCCCAGTCCCAACCGTTGCAACCGTCCCTGCAGGCAACCTTATCGAACAGACACATATCAATCTATTGGTAGTTAGTCTTACCTATATATTCACCACTGAAACCAACAAAAAGAACTCTGATCGAAATATAAATGAGTGGTATGCTAGGTGGATCAAGCACCGCACCAGGAGGATATCCAATAACACCAGCAAAACCAATAGCTAGCCGCACCAGATCCAAATCAAGAGGACGGCTCCTTGAAAAAAGAGAATTCGACCCACCTAGCTCTGCCAACCCAAGTCCCCTACCAACAAGAATAGCGCAGCTACCACCACCACCACCTCCAAGAAAAATAACCAGCAACAAAGTACTGTCATTGAATGTTAGACTGAGTGGAGCAGCCAATTACCCTGAATGGGTTACCTCTCTAAAGTTATTCCTGCGCATAACTGACATCGATGACCAACATGATGATGCATGGGACCTAATATCTGGAGATTTCAGAAAGCCAACACAAGCTGTTGAAGAGAAAATTTGGCAAAAAGCCAATGACCTTACCCTACTTACAATTTTGAAAAATTGTGAGGATAATGTCAGGAGTAGGATAGGCACATACGAATTAGCGAAAGATGCTTATGACGAGCTAAAAAAGACATATGAGGGCAAAACAGCTACTGAATTCCATGCACTGCTGGACAGTCTAACCAATATTCCATTTGATAACCGCAAAGCCACAATCGAAGAACACATCACCCACTACGAAGCAACATGGAATAGATTCGTAGGGGTAATATCACGGGCTGACCTAAAAACTGTGGAAGATAATGGTTTTGTAGCAGGACTACAGAAGTTTGCCAAAAGCGATAGGGCTAAAGCTGAATTCCTCCTGAAATCCCTACCGGCCTACTATTCGAAATCTATAGAGAATATACAGGCAAAAGACCATGGCCATGATGATGTAGCTAGGAAATTAAGAGAGTATGTTCCCGCA
>Ga0307514_10003188_pt1 | contig 16014 bp, 11 predicted proteins | sample 16_EM_MG_FD_203088 | JGI IMG/M metagenome (GOLD analysis project Ga0307514, IMG submission 203088) | Populus trichocarpa ectomycorrhiza microbial communities from riparian zone in the Pacific Northwest, United States - 16_EM | ecosystem: Host-associated > Plants > Roots > Unclassified | place...
AAACAACGGGTGTACAAAAAACTACTTAAGAAAAGATATATAATTACCCAAATTGCAAAAGATCAATAATTAATTAATCGTATTTTAAAAACTAGCAAAAAATCTCAAAAGTTAAAAAACATAAAAAAATAAAAAAATAAAAAATAAAAAATAAAAAAATAAAAAAATAAAAAATAAAAAAATAAAAAAATAAAAAAAAATAAAAAAATAAAAAAATAAAAAAAATAATCTTTTTTTAAATTGACGGTATAATTTTTTTAAGTTTCAGAAAACAATAATTTAAATAAAATTCGACAAATTAGAGGGAGGGCTATTCAAAATAGAACAAAAGGGTGGGTCATTTTATATCACAAATTTTTTAATTTTAAATACAAATACCAAGCAGGATGGGTGCTTTGTTCTTTACCTGGTACCTGGTACCTGGCCCTAGAAGGATTGTTGGTTGAGTGTTTCTCTTTTAAAGAAAAGGTCAGTGGTTCGAGTCCACTTGTTTTCAATAAATTTAATAATACAATTATTAATTAAGTATTATGTTTTTTATTCTTTAAATAATAAAAATATTATATAATATTAGAGGGTTAAGTTTACAGATGGTTCTGTAGTCAAATTGCAAATTTGAAAAACTAGGGTTCAATTCCTTCTTAACCCTATTAATCTTTATACTCTTCCTTGGTTATTAAATTATTAAATCATATGTAGATTTTAAAAATTTTGTTAATAGAAATTATGAATTAAGATAATTATTTAAAGATTAAATTTTAAAATTTTCTCTTAGTTTAATGGTTAGAACTACATTCTTCTAAAGTGTTAATTTCGGTTCGAATCCGAGAGAGAAAACTTAATCTTCATCTATTCTTGTTTATCATACTTAAATAACAAAAATTTTATAACATATAGTAAATCAATTAATAATATTTAAATACCTAGTAATAATTTGTTAAATTAAACATTTTTATTTAATTAATTTAATTTATTTATTAATAATATATTTTAATTATTGGTAATAATTATTTATTTTTTTAATATTAACTAAAAAGATTGTAAAAATAAATTTATATTTATAAGTAATTTAGAGGTATGTCTTAATGTTAAAAAATTATAGATAACAGTAATTATTTTATTATATACAAAGTGTAACATATTTAATAAATAAATAAATAAATTAATATAAATAAATAATAATATATTTTCTATTCTGGGAATATATAAAAAAAAAATAATTATTATATTTATTATAATTTTATAATTTCACCCAGAAAATAAATATAATACGGATTTTAATTAAAAATTAATAAAAAAAACTATTACAAAAAAATATTTAATAAGGAAGAACCAAATTAACTTACAACTTTTATATATAACTTTAAAATAAAAAATACTCTAAGGTTATAGCAGACCCCTTTAAATTAATAATAAAATTAAATAAAGATTAAAATAATATTTTTAATTTGAGGAAAATAAAGGGATTGGTTTGAAATTTTGTATTATAAATGAAGATAGAAAATAAACTATTTATTGACTATTTTTTTTTTCTAGAACTTTCATAGACATTGTAAACTACATCTCTAACTGTAGGTGTTACTGTTTCAGTGGAAGTATTAGAATTTGTTGGACTAGGTGGCCCATCCTTCTTTAATTGATCTAAAGTATCTAAAAGTCCAAATCGGTTAAGAGATGAACCAGAAGGTTCTTTATATAATGATCTATTAAATTGAAAAGAATTAGGCTGACTTTCCGCTGCTCTTCTTAACCTATGCTTAATTCTTGGTCTAGAAGTTTGATTATCACTAATTGTTATTTCGGGATTATCTGGAGGAATATTATTACTTCCACTAAAATCAGAATAAAAATAATACCAAATTAATATAGCAGTTAGGGTAATGGCACCTAAGGCAATTATAAATCTTTTTTTATCTACAATAATTTTATTGTCAGGTTCATTATTTGTAGATTCAACTAAGTCTAAGTTTTCTTTATTAGTAGGATTAGCACTAGGTAAGGAACTAGTATTTAAACTTCTTATTTTCACAAAATCATATCACCAATTCATCCAATTACTATAAAGTAGTAAATATTGAATATAAACTCATTGAGGGATATTTAAATAAAAAATATTAAATAACTTTAAAAATCCTGTTACATAAAATCCGAAGATAGAAAATAAAAAAGAAAAAATACCTAATTTAAAAGGTAATAATAAAAAATTTTTCATTGCAAAAAAAAACCTGTAAATAAGGAAAATAGAAGTTACCGTCAATAAATAAAATTTTTTTACATTAGTGTCACACAAATTTCTTCAGTTCAATCCTAAAGGAATAGTTATTTTACCTAATATAGAATTATCTGTTAAATTATTTGAAAATAGTCCTGAAAAGAAATTAGAGACTTCTTGTATAGGTAATACTTTAAGTTGTAAAATAAAATTATTAAAAACAAGCCTATAAGTGTATCTACCTAACTTATCAGAATAAAAAATGAATCCAATTGAGCAAAAAATTATAAATTTAATTATTTTTATCATCAGGGTTAAAATTTTCAAAAAAATTAATTATTTTAGCATAAAATCATTCTATTATTCCTAAAGTAAAGTTATTTAAAGTTCTAAAAATAGATGAGAAATCATAACCGAAATAATTTAAAAGATAAAAGATAAAAGATTAAAGCGATCTTGAAAGGAATCCATAAAAACTTAAATAAGTTTACAATAAATCTCTTAATTAAAGCTAGTATAATAATAAGGAAAAAGAAATTTTCTCATTTATTATCGCTATCCATTAATTTATTCTTTTCCATTTTTTCATGAAGAGTTCCTAAAGTTAGTTGAGTCTCAGATGTGTCGGAAAAAATAGAGCTGAATAACACAAAGATTGAGGGAATACTTAAAAGTTTTTTAAATTCTGTTTTATTCAACAACGCTAAGATTATTATTCACAACTGGGATGGCTTTAAGTATACAAAAAATTTATAAGAATAAGTAAAGATTTTTTTATACAGGTTATAATTTATTTTAGGTAATAATACAGACTTTAATCTTCATCTGATTACTCTGAATACAATAAATTTTATCATAATAATTAATTTTTTTTTATATTATATATTAATAAATGCGGAATCAAGTTAAGATTACTGCCCTTAAGGAAGGGAGAAGGGAAATAAATTTTTATTTTTATTTCTTATTAATATTTTTAATTATTAATTTTTACTTATTTTTCATCTTAAATTAATCCTTGAGTAGTTTTATAGTTTAAAGAAAAAAAATATATGTTTTTCAATCTCTTTAGGACATAATTTTTATTATAATCTTTTGCTGGCTAATTAATTAATTAATTCGTTAATAAGTACAAAAAATAAATTAAAATAATTTTAAAACTATGGATAAAAACATATTTATCATTAAACATTACTACTACCTTAACTATTAATATTATTTAATTAAACATTAAGGTATACCTCTAAACTACTTATAATTATATTTTTTTTATTATTAAAAGAGTTATAATTATGTAGTATTTAAATTTAAACATTTTTTAAAGTTATTTAATAACCTTAAATATTTTGACCCCTGACCCACCCTTACGATTAAATTTTATTTTAAAATTTTAGTTATATATTAAATATAAAAATAAAAAAAAAATAATAAAATATTAAGTAAAACCTGACTTCAATTTTTTTTATCTTAATTACACAAAAATTGAGAAAAATAGAAGGAATGAAAAGGGTTAGATCTTGAAAAGTTTTCATAATTAAATTTTATTTTTAATTATTAATTATAAGCGAATATAGTAAATAAATTTAATTATTTTACTATTTTATTTTAATTATTTTATTTTATAAGTAAAAAATAAATTAAATAAATTATTATGGAAATAAAAAGAACGATTAAAAATATTTTTATTTCTAGTTTTGAAAATATTAAGTATAAGTCACTTTCATCCGAAGTAATACTTACAGAGGGAGTACTTATTTTTATATTATTTTCTTTATTTTTATTATTTTGCACACTCTCAGCCGTATAAAGGTATTCAGGGTGGATTATTAAATTATATTTTTTAGGAAAAGATATAGCTTTAAAGTTAACATCTGTAGTATTAAGCATTGTTTTAACTTTCCCCACTAAACCTTTAATTGTTATTTTAGATTCTACTACATTAAGATTTAAATTTTTCCATTCAACATTGAATTTAGTTCTTTCTATCTCTATTGATTCTCCATTTAATAATTTTAAAAAAGACTTATAATTTAGTTTACTTGAATCTATTCCACTTGATTTTATAATCTCTTGGTTATTTGTATCTATAATACAATATAATTTTTTTTTTATAAAGATTCCTTTCTTAATCTCATGAACTAATTTCATTTGGCCTAGATTTTTTCCAACTAAATGATCAGGTAGAGGTTTAGTTAGTATGGCTGAATCTGTGTCACTCATAATACAGGGGTTTCCAGGAATATTTTTATATTCATTAATTAATATTCTAGCATAAGAAGATATAGCTGAAGCAATATGCACGGCTGATGAAATAGTTTTAGTTTTATTTAAGCCTAATCTTTTCAGTTCACCTTTTTTATTTTTTGGGGTTTTATTTAAATTTAAAGTAGAAATATCATTAGAGTATAAATCTCTAATATTATCATCAACTGTACCGCTATATTTAACTAAATATTTTCCGTTACTTAATTAAGAGATCACAGATATATGAGTATTTTTATCCAAATTTTTAATTGAATCTTTATCAACAATTTCAAGAGTATCCCCTGTTTCATTAATACCTAATCTACCATACAAAGAATTTAAAATCAATTTAGAAATATTTTTTTGTACTGGATCTTTAGTGGATTTTTTTATTTTATAATGTTCATTAACAAAATCTGTAAATAAATCTTTACCTCTTTCGAATAAATAAGAATATTCAATATTAATTTTATATCCAAATTTTATTGCATATTTTATTTCTTCAGAAAAGATTAATCTTTTAAATTTACCTCTCGGACACTTAATGTTACTATAAAAGGAGTCCCTTGCTTGTATGAAAGGAACCTGTAACTCAGATTCATTTGGACATTTAATTTCACCGTAGACAAAACCAAAAATATTATCTAGATTAGACTCAAAAGATAAAGTAGGGTTACCAATGGGCATATCTTTTAACATGGCCTTAGAGTATTGTGAGTTCATGTCATATAAATATCCGCTAGTAATTAGGTTAATAAATACTTCAACATTACCACCAAAGTATGAAGATCTAAATTTTTTTTCTAAACCTCCCTTAATCATCTTTAGTTTAGGTTTTAAATTACTTGGGATATATTTTGAAGTGTAAATTCCTAGAGCCAATCCTGAAAGAGTTTTAAATTTAGTGATATTTAGATTATATTTATTATGGATACTATCTCTAAATTTTAATACTGCTTCAAGCAAACCTTCAATATCTGACTTTAAGTATTTAATGGTTTCTTTTTTTAAGTTTCAATTATCATTAGGTATACTTAGATATTCTTGATCTGATATATTACCGTAAAACTTTTTATCTGGTTTTTTACCAATATAAAATAATGAATTTTTATTCACTGCTTTATAAGGAAAAAAATTTTTTTTATTTTACATTTAAATGACTCTAAAATATTTTCTAAACTACCTGGTATCAATTGTAACGAGTCCAATAAAATTATTTCAGTACTTAAGTATTTTATAGTTAAAGATAAAATAGTGTTATCTTTTCAGACTGGCGTAAGAGTAAAATCTTTATTTACTATTAAAGAATTTATTATAAAAACAGAGTCAAATCTTCCTAGATTGTGAGCGTATAGAGTATAACCGTTTAGATCATTATTCATTAAGATATTATAAAAAAATCTATTTATAAATTGTCCACTAGTTTCACCTCTTTCAATATAATAAAGTTCTGTTTTATCTTTAATGGCAAAACCCGCTGCATAAACCTCATGAAACCCTAAACCAGAGTTAGTTCCATAAGTTTCTAAGTCTAAAGTACCTATTTTATTATTTAAATTTGAGTCCATTGAATAGACAGGAAATTGAGGTTGATTATATTTTATTTCTACATTAATTAGATTATTTTTTTTGTCATAAAAATATTTTGTATTATTTAATTCTCTAATATAACCGAATTCTGTTCTTATGTCTAATCAAGAATCAATAGGTTCATTTAAAAATTTTAAACCTACTTTATCTAATTCTTTAATTGAAATTTTATTACATAATAAATTATCATCATTATAATAAGTTTCTACTGAGGCATATTCAACATTACTAATTTTATAGCCTATTAAATTATTATTTTTATCTAGAACAGGCTCACCATAGTTATCTATGCTTATATTTTTATAATCATAATCTTTAAGTTTGTAATATTTTTCTGAGTAATTTTTTAAAGATGATATTTCTTTCCCTACTTGTTGTTCTAAAACATCAGTAATTTCAGGAATATTAATTTTAAAGTCATCTGAACTTAACCAAGGTCTACCTAATATATAAAGATCAACATCTAAATCATTAATATTATAAAGTAAAATATTTTTAATTATAGTATTTGTTAATTTCTTTGCTAACAATTAACTAGAAAAAAATCTAGTAATTTTAATCGAACTTGTTATAGTAATAGATTTATATTCTCCATTAATACTTTGTCATCTCAATATTGGTAAAACAGAGTAGGTCATGTTTTCAGGTATTTCATTAAGATATTCTTTAATTTTAGGTTTTAAATTATTTATAACTTCTAAATTTTCTTTACTATCTAAAACAAAACTTGAAACATTTCCTAAATTATAAGAATGATTATAACCTAAATAACCACCTTTATATTTATTTTTAAATTCTTTAATTGCTAATTCTTTTTCTGTGTTAGTAAAATTTTCAATGGAATTTTCAGCTTCACTTAATTCTAGATTTAAGTTTGAATTCATATCTACATTTGTACTATAATTTCTTAAACCATTAAATTTTAATTTATAATTTAGATTAGGGTAAAATTTTTTATTATTTTCAAAAGGAACAGAATTAAAGTTAATATTATTTAATAAATTAATTTTATTTTTAATTTCTTTACATAAATTAAATAGTTTCATATTAAAATAATTACTTAGGATTATAAAATAAAAAATAAAAATAGAGAATAAAAAATAAATAAAGTAAGGATTACCTTCTAATAGATATTCTAAACCTTTATGTTTATAGATATAATAAAATAATATAATTAGAGTATAATAATAAAATTTAATTAAATTCTCTTTAAATAAAAGATATTCTTTATCTTTAATTAAAGATTTTGGTTTATAATTTAATTTTGTTTTCTTTTGTAAATAAAATATATAGTAATAAAAATAAATAATAAATAGACTAAAGGTTAAAGTTAAAGAAATAATAAAGTAAAAATAATTTATATTTAAAATAGTTAAGTGTATCATTTTTTTTAAATTTTATTTGAAAAGTTTTTTTTTTATTAAACTACTAATATTTCATAGTTAAAAATAAAAAAACTTAGGTGACGTTCATAAGAGGAATCGAACCTCCGCCAAACTTTAATTTACATTTTCTTTAGTTTCGATCTTTTCAGAACCAAGTTTAATTTAAATTTTTTCTAATACGTATGATTAAGACATTTAAATTAAAATAATTTTAAAATAATTGTTTTTTAATCTTTATTACTGTTTTTCTCTTTCGTCCGAATTAAATTTAATTTTAACTCTTTCTAAATGAATTCTGAATAATAATATTATACGCCAAGTCCGTGACCTTATTAGGGTAAGGGAAGAGAATTTAACAAACATACTGATACTCTAGATAAATTAAAAAAACTAAATTGACATTAAAATACGCATTCTTGATGGTCTACCACCCAGATTCTAAAAAGATGACTTTTGTTAACTTGTTATTTTTAGAAAAGGACAGCCTATATCTTTTTAAAGTCTATAAAACTCGATTAGTACTCTAGAACATTTCTGCCTAACTTATCACTAAATTGCTGTACCTTATAAAAAATTAAAAATAAACCCCAAGCCCGCCCTATGTGAGAAATTAATTGAATAAATAATATTTATTTGACAATTTAAAAATCACATCCTACTTTTATAAAATTTTTAAAAGAAGGATGTGTTTTTTAATATTTAATTATTATTAAACATTTTTTATTATAAAATATTAATATAATAAAAGAAGTGTTATTTCTTTTAATATCCCACCATTAACCCAAAAAAAAAAAAGGAGGGACTATAATATAATTGGAGACTAATGGGAATTATTTAATTATAAAATAATATTAAATTAAAATAAAACAATAATATAATGAATAAAAACTTATAAATTTATATAAATTATAAATAATTTAAATTATTTAAAATAAAAAAATTAGTTTAAATTTCTAATAATAAAAATTAAAAATTTTATAAAAAAAAGAATGTGAAATATCTAAGTTAAAGTTTGCTTCATTAAGTAAATAAGTAAATAAGTAAATAAGTAAATAAGTAAATTAATGTTTTTTTTTTTAACCTGTTTCTAAAGGATAATATAGCATAAATAAATGGAGTATAAATGAACTACTAAATAAAATTGAATAAAAATAAATATAATAAAAATAAAAAATAAATAAATATTTAAATTTAAAAAGTATATTATAACCCTCGTTATGTTTAAAGATAAAATAAATAAAAATTTTAATCTATTACAGTTTAAAAAAAAGAGATGAGAGAATAAAATAGGGGGTATCTGATAATGGTAATCATTTGTATTTGCACTACAAAAATAATAGTTCGAATCTATTTACCTCCATTCAAAACTAAAAATTTTAAATTAAACTTTTACATTATTTTTTATTTTACAATATTTTAAATTTAATAAAAGTAGGAGCTTTTTTCTTTGTTTTTTATTTTAGCTCCTTTACACCATCCAATTACATACAAGATGTACTAGTTTTTAAAAATGTGAAAAAATGTTTAATTTTATAAAATTATTTGATAAATAAAATTATTTACCTTAGAAAAAAGAAGAAAATAAACAAAAGTTGTTTGTTATTATAAAAAAAAAGCTGTACATACAAAATTTGTACATACAGTCAAAAAACTTGATTTAATTTTAATTAATTATAACATTGTAAGAAGAAAATTATAATAATACTATCTTAAAATTTGAGAAGGATAAAATAAAAATATAATAAAATAAATAGTTAAAAGTACAAAATTTTTTCTCAATTTTAATTTAAATCACATTTTATTAGTTTAAATATAAGTTTATTAGTTTTTAATTATTAAATTTATTTAAAGATTATTCATTTACTTCTATTGGTTCTGTTTTTATTAGTACACCATTTTGATCATAAATTAAATATCTTTTTGATGAACTTACAGCTAGTTTATAGATTTCTTGTTTAATTTCAATAGACCCTTTTCCTAAATCTCTATATCATTTTTCATTTGGTAGTTCTAATGTTTTATCTTTAAAAATTAAACTTTCTAATTGATCAAAAGTTATTGGATTCTTTTTAATGTTAATACCTTTAATTTTTAATATTATTTCACCTAAATTTGTTACACCTCCATATAATTTTGCACCTAAAAACAGGACTTTATCAAATGTGTTTTCTAATTTTAATTGTCCTAATTTTTTACCTACTAATTCAGGAAATATTTGATCTAAGTTTACATCTACAAAAGCACTATCGGAATAGTATAATTTAAATAAAGGATTATTTTTAAATAAAGACATATAAATTCTTGAGTATCCTGTAATAGCCGCTGAAATTGAAACATTTATTAATAAACTATCATTATTATCAAAATCGTTCATTAAATTTACTAATTCAGAATTAGGCTTTCTATTTTTAACGGATAATAATTGTTTTGAACCTTCAAATTCAGCTATTATGTCTACTTTTTTATTATAAAATAATTCATCAATTTCATTATTTAAATCATTATTTAAATCATAAATAATATGTTGATCGATATCAGGTTTCATACCAAATCTACCAAATAAAGAATTTAATAATAATTTAGATATAGCATATAAAGGAGAGTTTTTATCACTTCTTTCTTTAATTTTATATAATTCATCTACATATTCTTTAAAAATAAAATCACTTCTAAAAAGAAAACCACAATTTATTTTAAATTTATGATTTGAATTTAAATTTTTAGCATTATATAATTCTTCTGAAAAATATACACCATTCCATTTACCAACAGGAGCTATTGTTCTATATCCACCAAACTTAGTTTTATGTCTCTTTAATAATATAGGTTCATTCCACTCATCTTTAGTAGGTGTTTCTAAATTAACTACAAAGAATCCAAAAGGTAAATTATTTTCATTAGTTAATACTCCTTTTTTATTTTCTAAATTTAAAAATGATATTATTTCTGTTTCAAATTCATTATAATTTTCTAAATTAAAAATATTTATTACATATTTACTAATTGTATTATATTTTCTTTCCTTAATACCAGAATTTAAATAATCATCATCTGGAAATAAATAATTTTTAAAATAATTTAAATCTCCTTCAAAATAATAAGGATTTCCTACTGGAATTAGATTATTAAACATAGAATTGGGGTATAAAGAATTTACATCATAACATTTAATATCTTTACCATAAGGAATATAAGCATCTACTGCTCCTCCATAAAATCCTTTATATAAAAAAGTATACAGTTCATTATTAATAATAGCTATTTTAGTATTATCATAAATATAAGACGATCTAAATATTCTGAAAGCTAGAGAAGAGATAGTAGGAGTTTTAGATATACTAATTCTAAATAATTTAAATATTTCTTTACCAAATTCATCAATTACAAAATATAATGTTCTACAATCTTGTTCACAATAGAAAATAGTTTCATTCTTTAGATTTCAGTTACTTAATGATTTATTTTTATCTTTAACAAATTCTAAATAGTTATTATATGTTTCTTGATTCATACCATTAAAATATTTGATATCTGGTACATTACCTATGTAATCATAACCAATATGCGGTTCATTAATAAAATTAAAAGGAAAGAATCATTTTTCTTGTTTTACCATTTTATCTGATGAAAATGTTTTACCTAATTTACTTAATGAAGCAGTTAACAATAGATAAGAATCTCTAAAATTAATACTATAATTTACTTCTTTATTTTTCTTTGTTTCTGTTAAGAAAGTTACTTTTAAATTTATTATTCTACCGTTTCTCATTAAAGGTTTAATGTTTTTAGTAGGATTATCAATAATTTTTAATAAAGTACCGAATAAAAATATTCCATCAAAATAAGAAAAATTGTGAAGATAAACAATATTTCTATTATATTTTCTTTTCATTAAAAACTTTAAAGCATTTTTTACCATTTCTTCTGAAGATGAAAAATCTGTTACATAAAAAGAATATGAATTTTTACCATCAAAGATACAAATACAATAAGGTTCTAAATTACCGTTAATATTCTTAGTTTCAAGATCCATAGTTATAAAGTTTTTATTCACACTATCACATTTTTTAACTTTAGTAAAATAATCTGTTTTATGTCGATTCTGAATATAAACTGGTTCATTGTTGCTATAAGCTATTAATTGATTATTTATTATTCTAGTAAAGTTATCAAAACTTAAAACATTTTCTAAAATATCTATAAATTCATGGGTTGGTTTTATAAACTTTTTATTTACTACCGTTACTTTATGCATTATATAATTTTTATTATTATGAACTATTAATTTTATTTCAACAATATAATTATTATGTTTATCTTTTACATCTATAAAAATTTTAGTTGTTATATTATTAATTAAATCATTAAAATTATAAGGATAGGATCCGCTAATTACTCTAATTTTTCCTCATTTATTTAAATCTGTAGTTATTGGTAAATTTTTAATATATAATTTTAATTTATTTTTTATTCTTAAATTATTTTCACTTGATAAGTTTTCATTTACATCTGGTTCTGATTCTACTTTTTTATTTAAAATACTATCTTCTTTATTAATACAAAATATAAAAATAATGCTAGTTATTTCAAAATTTTTATAAAATTCTGACATTTGTTCTATATATCTTACAAATATTTCATAACAGTCTTTAAAATTTTCTTTATTATAATTTTGTACTGGAGATATTGTTCTAATTATTGTTGTCCCGTAAAGAAGATCATTTTTTTTTGTAATTTTCAAAGATATCTTAAAACCTATTCTAAATCAAGTATTAGATTTTAAATTATTAGCTATCATTCTTCAAAAAATAAACAATGATTTCTTAAAATTATAATCATTTGCTAAAAGTAGTTTACATTCGTCCGAAGTAGAGTTTGATAAATATGTTAAAGGATCATTTAATTTTATGTCATCACCAGGATTTAAAGTGAATATAAAATTATATCATTTACCTCTATTTTCTATGTTAAATATTGATTCGTTAAAATCAAACATTTCTTTTTCTGTAAACTTCTTAAATTTTATTATAAAATCACGTTCATTTTTATTTAATTTTAATTGATTTATTATTCAGCTTAAGATTTTAATATCATCAATTAATCCTTTTAATTGGTTTATATAATTATTTTCATATCTATTTTCATATTTATGTGGTACTATCGATAAGTTTTTATTTATTTTTTTCATTTATTTTTATTATTATATTAATTTTAACAAATAAGTAACTAATTTTACTTAACTTTTTTCGAATTTTAAGTCGAAAAAAAAGGGGTTGATCTTAAAGTAAGTTTCAATTTGGTTTATGAGTATTAATTATTTAATATAATTTTATCTTTAAATTAATTATTTTAAATTAAATTATTATTTATATTAAATTATAAGGATAAAATTATTTAAATTAAGTATTATTTTATTTTTTTTATTTTATTTTATTTTGTTTATTTTTTATGATTAAAGATGTAAACCACTTTGAATTTAAATTGGATTCTAATAAATCTGATAGATATACTTCTATACCTTCATCTATCATATCATCTAAATCATTAAAGCTTCTTTCAAAGTTATATAATAAACAATATTCAGATAAATATGAATTACTTAAATATTGATAATCTAATGGTGATACATTACCAGTTGTTTCATAATGTAATTGTTTTACTTCTGATGTATCATCTAATATATCTTCAAATATTTTAGATTCTAATTTAAAATCATTAGATGGATATTCCACCTTATCTTTAAATTGTGATACAAAATCTGAATAAAGAGAGTATTTTTCTTTACCTAATTTTGTACTATTTATTAATTCATCTAATTTATTTGAGGAATATTCCATTAAGATTTGACTTAAGTGATAATAATTATCTTGATATTCAAATATAGTTATATTTTTATAGAAAGATTTAAAATATAACATAAAGAATAGAGACATAGATTTTTTACCGAAGTAATCAAAGCCATAACCCATTTTATATAATTCTTTTAAATCTCCTAAGTTATCTTTTTCTAATCCAAATAATACACTAAGAGGTATCTTTAAATCTATTAATCTGACTGGAATATCTAAAAAGTATAAATCTATTATTATATTTTTATACATATTTATTTCTAATCTATCATTATAAGGATATAAAGTTTTTGTGTTATTATTGTCATCTATTAAATATGGATTTAAATTATATCCTAAGCAGTGTTCATTATTTTCAAATAAATAATTTAATACTGTAATATATTTAAATATATCTAATTTTGTAATGTGTGTTTTATACTTAGGATTTTTAAAGTCATCTAAGTTTCTTTGTGTTAAATATGAACTTTTTAATAATTCATTATACTGTAGTTTAAATTCTTTATTTTTACTGTAATTATTTAAGAACCATTGTTGCATGTTTATCATTTTATTTTTGTTTTGTTTTTTATTAATTTTTACAAATAAGTATCTAATTATACTTAACTTTGATTAAATTTTATTTTATTTATTATTACATGTTTATTAAGTCTGAAATACTTAAGTATAATATTAATAATAAATAAAGTTTTGCTGTAATAAGTGTAATTATTGGAATTACTTCACTATGTAGTTTAAATTTAAGTATATTTTTTATTCCTTTAATTAATCTTTTACCCAAGCAATCTTGATTTAATCTATTTTTTAAATTTTTACTCATATCTCCTAATAATATAAAAAATGATTTTTTTAAATTTTTAATATTTTTTATTATATAATAAATAATTCCTACTAATAAAAAGATAAACTTTCCTATTATTTCAAGTATAAATAAAAATATTCCTGTAATTATTATTATAGTTGATACAATAAGTTTTATAAAATTTTTTATTATTTTATTTATTATGTCTTTTAATTTAAATATTATGTTTTTCATTTATATTTTTTATTATTAATTTTTACAAACAGGAATCTCTTATTTTATTAATTATTCCTAATTTTTGTTTTTTATTTTACTCCTTATAAAAAATCTGATAAATTCAATTTTATTTTTTTATTGCCAACGTTCACATTTCTAAAAATTAATTTTAAATTTGATAATGTATCAGTTATATTCCCATTCTTATCTACATTTTCTAAAATATCTATACACTGACATGTAATAACTTTAAAATCTGGATGATAATTGAATAAATCTTTAAAGGATTCATCAATATTACTGTGATATTCTAACATATTATCATTAATAAACCTTGAATGGTCTAAAGATTTTATATCATATATATTTTTTATTTGTTTATAACTATAGTACTTACCTTTATATTTATAAATATTTATACCATCTAAATATATTTTTAATAGAGCTTTAAATGTATAATAAGTTTGATAACTACCTGTGTAGCCATCATATACTGTCTCGTCTATATTGTCGTCAAAATCATTGCTTATTATACGCTCATATGCTATTATGTTCATAAATGAAGTAAAGTAGCCTTTATCTACTAATTCATTTATCTGTGAAGAATACTCTTTTTCTAGATTATTTTTATCACTTATATCTTTAATAGCCCCGTTTTGTTCGAATTTAAATTTAAATAATAAAGATATTGGATAGTTATATAATATTTCTTTAGGTATGCTTTCTTATTTTAAGTCTATTAATATATTATGATAATTATTTTTATCTGTGTATACTCCATTTTGTAAAACATTTTCATCTAAATCTTTTAGTCATAAATAATCAGATGAATCTATAAATCTATTTAATATTTCTAATGATATATTATTATTTATAAATATATGTTTTATTTTATCCAAGTCCATAGAAAAGCTATAATTATTAAAATATTTTCTAAAGTTATTTATATCATCTAATACTAAACTTCTATAAGGTGTTTCCCTTAAATCAGTTATATCATTATTCTTTAATGAAGTTTTATAATATTTTAAAAATAGTTTTAGTTTTGAAGAAGATAAGTTAACAAAAGTTAATTCATCTGAATTATTTAATTTTATAGCTACTCTATTTGATTTTAATAATGCGTCATTGGTAATAATAAGAATTGAATTTAAATTTAATATTGTGTTTTTCATTTTATTTTATGTTTTTTTATTTTATTAATTTTTACAAAAATGTATCTATTTATACATAATTTTACAACCCTTTTAGGACTAGAAGAAGATAATTATAAAGTTCTTTAAATATTAATTTTATATTTTATTAAGCCAAAAATCTTCTAATTTAAATTCAATTGTATAATGTTTATCATATTTACTGTTTAAGTTATCTAATATAAAAATTAATTTTATTTCTGATAATGAACTTCTTTTTATATCTTTAGGATCATTTAATGATAGTAAATTATACTCTAATTCAATTAAATTTAAATCTAACTTTGATATCATTTTTCAGTTTGACCCATACTTTTTAAAATATGAATTTGTTATATCATAAGTTTTTTCTAATTGTAATTCATTATATACTCTACCTTTATAGTAATAAAATTTTAATTCTTCTGAATATATTTTTATTAATTCCTTGAAAGTAAAATATGTATTATAATTACCAAAATATGAGTCATAATTATTTTTTACATAATTTATTTCTAATAATTGAATATCTGATTCTTGTAATTTA
>Ga0307514_10003189_pt1 | contig 16009 bp, 16 predicted proteins | sample 16_EM_MG_FD_203088 | JGI IMG/M metagenome (GOLD analysis project Ga0307514, IMG submission 203088) | Populus trichocarpa ectomycorrhiza microbial communities from riparian zone in the Pacific Northwest, United States - 16_EM | ecosystem: Host-associated > Plants > Roots > Unclassified | place...
GATGTGCATTACATCACACACATCCTCGATAGACATACATCATATCACATGATATGACGAGGATGACAATCTCTCACATGTTAGTGTAGGACACGTGAGGTTAGTATGTGATGATCATGATATGGCGGCGAAGACATTTCAACATACATAACATTGCCCTGGGCCAAAGCTTGGCAGCTAGGTATCTACTCCCTAGGTAAGCATTAAAAAAGCGAGGGAAAGAGATATACAGTGCGTAGGTGAAAGTTATGGCGTGCCCCCCTGCATATTTAGGTATATGCGGCAACGCGCCATAACTTTCACCTACGCACTGTACGCCTTCAAATCTGAAATCGGGTCTGTTTTGGTGAGAGGAGGGTTGGTTATATACCACCATATACAGTATCATCATGCCCGACCATTTGCTGCTTTAAGCGCAGTCCCTGGCGGTTGATTCACCAAGACTGCAGGGACTGTATATACGGTATCATACTATACAAGACTCTCAATCTTTGTATCTACCAACTATATGGGCACTTTTCTTGAATTATGATAGCAAATTACGTATGGAGTATATATGTACAGTATGTATGTATACAATGCCACATTCTAACTCTTTGCCACAACACTTATAAAAGTCATAACCCATAAATCACCTCTATCACTACTCTTAGGTTATCTGCGCTAAAGCTATCTAATCACCAGCGTTTTGCAGATGTTGCCCTCCACCAACCTCCCCTTCACACAGCCTCATGCTCACCAATCCAGCTGTGTTTCAACAACAATGTCAGCAACAAGCATAGTACCCTCAGAGCTCAGTCAAGGCATCAACAAATGGGATAAGTATGATGTCGAGAAGTTCCTTACGGAGGATAAAACAAGCTATCATCTCGGAGAGGAGCACATAAAAGCCATCAAAGAGCAGGAAGTCAGTCAGTTAAAGGTATCGGATTGAGGCTTGGGCTGGCAAAGCGCGCTTATCAAGGAGCACGCTGGGCCTGGTATACATGCACAAATTTGATTTCGCACTAACTGTACTATCATTAAAGATTCTGACAAGTATTCAGGACTACCAGTGCTTGCCAAACTGGCTAGTACCGTGGATCGCCCGCTTCTTGATGATGGAAAAATTCCGCTCTTATCCGGAGGTATCGAGAGGCTCGTTTCCCTTACCTTTGAACATCAGCATGTTTGTCTAGGTGGGGATGTCGAAATTCTGTTCCGTGTTGGCAGGCCTCCAGTAAAATTCTCGATATTGTTTGTGATGCCCCCCCGTCCAAAGGAACCAAGGGCTTTTCTGGGATAACAACGTGCGCCGTATCTTGGAACTCCTTATTCCTTCTGGGAAAAGCATACGCGATTCCAGCGAACACACTGCTACGAGACAATTGCGCCCAGACTTTGCTTTTCGCCTAAATAATCTTCGTCCATTTTTGGGGGAGGAGAAGGCTCCTGATAACACCGATGATCTAATGATCTCGTGCCCAGACTCTCTCAGGGCTTGGCGTTGCCTTTTGTGTGCTGCCGCAACGCGTGCCAAGAGTCACGAGCGATAGTCTGGGTACGACTTACAGATAAAACTTATGTGGGCATATGATCCGGTGCCTTATTGTTCTCGTACCCAGACTCTCCACTGCGCTGCCAAGACAATTAAAATTGTGCGACTAAGGAGAACAGTGCCTTATGTTGGTTACTACGCAGTCTCGGTTACTACGCTACAGGACTAGCTTTCAGCTTGGTAAATAGGCCCTCAGCAGGGGCGCCCAGTCATGTACGACATCGCACATGCGAACCTAAGGCTCCGAAGGGACCGAATGAGAAATATCCGCCGCTTGATTAACCTGACTGAACTCATCCGACTCTTGCCTGACATAGTCCGGTCCCTGCTTGTGAGTTTGAAAAGCTAGTAAGTACTGTTGAGATTGCTGGTCGTTGCATAATCAAAACCTACACCAGCAAAGACAAGGTTGAACGTGTAGCCCACTTGGGAAAATTTACGATCTTCTCAAGATCCAAATGTCGATTCGCTCACGCATAAGGACGAAATAACCGTTCTCCTTTCCCCGCGGGGAATTGCTCAACTCCGAAAACTGAGGAAGAACTATTAACTGCCATAATTTGCGTATTAGGGGCACTCAAGGTTCTTCATGAAGAACCCCAAATATTTTACAGGGACATTCGTTGGCCAAACGTTATGCGACGACTTGGTGACCCACTGAAATGGTTTATAATTGATTGGGTAGATGTAGCTGTCCCCCCTACAATAGGGTCATCTCATTTCAGCCGGAAAACACATTCCTCCCAAGTTTTAACAGACGGGCATGGCCCGGAAGTAGATATATGGGGTGTTGGAGAGTTGATTGTTCATTGTGGAATATTTGGCATTTCATCAGAGCTACTAGGCTTGGGTGAATAGATGAAGGGTGAAATAGCACCCTCTACAGGTGAAGCACTGGAAAGATCAAGGAGTATCAATCATCTCGCTTCTCTAAATAGGGTGTATTGAGACTACAATTAAGTCCGTGCTGTCCCCGCCCACGGGGGAGCGGTAGCCTTCCTTTATTTTTTATTACCTTCTAGAGTTCTTTTTCGTGCTCGGGTTATTGGGACACAATGTAATACCAGTATGAGCTATGGAACATAGAATTATGAGAACTCTTATTACCAAATTTTATTTCTATGTAGTTCCCCCAATTCAATCTTTCATTGATTAAAATATGTACATGAAACCGCCTTTCGATAAGGTTACCCTCAATCTCATAATACACTCCCCGGCCTCAACCTGGCAGCTGCAGGGTGCAGTGTCAACCAGCCCATCCGATCTCCACCTGTCTCCACTTTCCCGCGACCTATCCAACACGGTGCCCTATTCGTGCTGTGAGTTAATAGTCCTCTGGCCGGACTGGCAGAATAAAAAGAGATGGAGCTTCTCAGATTACCGAGTTTTATATTCGATAGGTTCTGACTTGGAAGATGACAGACGAGCGAACTTAAATAGCTAGCTCACTAATCCACCCAATGCCCCCCTCCTCAGAAACGGACTCAAGTACACTGAACGAAGACAACTCCAACACCACAACCAACAAGATCGTCAACAAGGACACAACCAACACCTCGGCCTTAGATCACAACGAGGATACTGATGCACAAGCTTCCTTGCTCAGGCTCACCAGGCGACACTCACTTCCGGCGTCCTACCACTTGTCCAATTTTCTATCCTTTTTCAACCAGAACAGTGACAGCACTCATGAAAGCTCAAACCTGAATGAGGCGCACGTCAGTTCTAAAACCCTGCCACAAGTCAACGCAAATACTACCCGTCACGCACGTTCAGCCACTGCTTCGGGTCTTGTAGGTCAAACGACGCCTAGGAGTAGTGTGAACCGTCATAGATATGGACATCGGCATACGAGATCAGTAGTGGACCAACCAGTAGTTGTCAGAACTTACAACCCCCCTGCTACCCCAAGAGTTCCCACGCGCGCAGGAATGATGAATCCAGCAATTTTCGAGGTTTGTTCCTGGCTCGCCTAGCTCTGCCGTTTTAAGATGAGATGCACATATTACTGCTTCTGTTCAAATTCTGATAACAACTTGGCTTTGTTTTATAGGACGAAGAAACCCAGAGGATTGAACTACCCCCAATTGAAGCATTCTCATTTGATGGTATTCTAAAAGCAATTAATCCAGAGGGTATGAATTTTTCGGACCTAACACTGCAAGTTGCGGACCCCTACTGACATTCACCCACAATAGTCAGCAAAACTCTGGACAGGATATCGTACCTATGTGTACGACTCAAAGAAGATGTCAAAGCGGAGATTGAAGTGACGGCCCAAACGCAGAAAGAAATACATGGGCAAAAACAGCATGCGGAAAGGCTTGCTGTCCAGGCGTTAAAAACTACAAATACTCGCTCCGAAACCCTTGCATCCGACTCAAATGGACTCAAAGGAGGTGAGTTCACGCCGTTATGAAACTTAGCCTGTTTCTGGGACTTATTCTAGGGCAAATGAAAGTCTGATGCGAAACATCTAGGTGCCGCGATCGAAGATCTTGCCCAGCTCACAGAGAGAACATATACTGCACTCGGCTCCATTGTTTCCACTCTTCTTGCTATTGACGAGCTACTTCCTCCACAAGAACGGCTGGCTCCAGACTATTCAGCCCACCAAACCCACTACCCCAGGGTCCATGAATTACTGAACAAAAAGCATCAAGAAATTACAGCAAGGTTTGGAGGAAGTGCAATCGCTTTGGGGAGGGGGTCTGAAGGAGCACGGGTGATTCCTAAAACTCCAAGACACGGCACTATCTCCCCTACACTATCCCCTTCTGGCTCGCCAAACCTGTTATCTGCATCACTTCCAAATCCCACTCACCAGGAACCTGGGTGGCTCCGTAGGAGAATGTCTTCCAGTTCAGCCATGCTCCTATCTCCAAACTCTCCCACTTCAAACCATGGGGCTCCGACTGCAGCAAAGCAATTATCCCTTCCCCCTCACCTTCAACTGAAGACTATTCTCCCCACACCATCGTATGGGCAGCCACCACCTCACAACACAAGCTATGGCTCACGCCGGGGCTCTAACCCTGGGCTCACCCCGAGCCCCTCGGGTATGGCCACCCGACGGCGATCTACTAATACCTTATTACTCCCTCGAGATAGAGGCGAAAGAAGATATACGACACGACCTCCCTCGGAGCCGAGTGATGGAGGTAACTCTGAGCGGAACACTGGACGTTCAAGCAGCAGCTTTAGTGGGGGGATCTTTGGTACTAGGGGCTGGAAAGGAACTGGCAGGTGGAACATTTTTGGAAGCGATGGAGCCGGAAGTAATGAGTCTGAAAGAGGAATGAGCGCAGAGGAGAAATTGAGGCAAGTGCTAAATGGCCCTAATGGGAAAGGGAAAGCCATTGATAGGAGAACCTAAGATGCTTTCTCCCCATGATGCTCAGCTTTGATTTTATATTTCGCACATTTTCTATCATATCACGTGCGCAAAGTAGTTCACTTTACCAGTATGTATATATAGTGTGTATGACATGCGAATTTCATTCGGGAATTCTCGTATTACCCTGGTTTCGATATAGCAATAAAGAACATACAAACTTTATATGGTTTTTAGCGCACGCCATGTATTGGCTGAAACTCGAGTTTTTTATTGACTACCGCATCCACTGGCGAACAAAGGTCCATGTCAGTTTTCAAGACATAGACCGAGTTCATGTTAAAGCCACTTGTTTTGACCTTGTATATCGAATTTCCTGCGTGAGCTCGGCTTATGTTTTGAGAAGCGACATGGACCGTTGTTCGCCAGTGGATGCGGTACTCCAAGTTCTTAACAAGTAGAGGTTGCTTCTAAGATTGTCAAGGGGCAGGTTCAGAGGTTGTCAATCAGGCCTTGTCAGAGGAGTTGTTTCGGAGGAGTTGTTTCGGAGACACTCGCAATGATTGTTGCATTAGGACGTGACTCCCATATCTCTTCCAACCACCAATAGAAGGCACTTTTGCTTCAAGGGCTCATTGATTGACCGCCCAGTATCCTCAAATTTCACACTCCATCCAGAACGCTCTTGCATTTCCAAACACTTGCGACTTTCCTTTTTTATGCCATTCATTCTGCTTACCTTAGAAGCTCCCGATTTTCTTCCATCCGTCTGATCTTGCGCCCAGACCGATTTATTTTAACATACATACAAATCGGTCGGGGCACGAGATCACATCCGCCCAACCAGGCGCTCTGTCGAAATATATGGTTATATCAGAGTGGCAGCGGTACAGATACATATGTAGCCAATGAAGGAACACTTTACCTAGATCATATATATCTGGAAGTTATGCGTTCTGTAATAAGAAGCTATGGAAGCTGTGATAAGCTCGGAAGAGCTTTATCACCTATCTATATACATGATTGAGTGGTATGTTACGTCACTCAGGTATCATCACTCACGTGATGATCATCTCTCATATGCTGTGGGTGTAAGGCACATTCCAACACGCTCTATCCACCATAGTAGATATATATCAATCTTGGGAAGGGTATCAAAATGGGATATTCAATTGCACCAGACTATTGCATACGTTAAAATTGCTGCCTCATGATGCTGGAGCTCTTACGTACACTTGTCTTTAGGTAGGAATGATTTGCTCCCTCACCCTCTGAGTTCAAATGTGCTAGCTTGTGTCCTGAGGAACAATACAATAATTCACTCCTTACCTGCTGGGTGCTGAGAACCCAGGTTCATGTTTGAGGAGTGCTATTGGCAATGTCGGGGGAACACAGATGTCACAGGAGAGTATAGCATACTGTACCGGTATACTCTACATGGTACGTACATTTGAAGCATATGACCTATTGGAGCAACAAAAATTGTATGGGGGCATATAGTCTGGTTGGCACAAGCCGCTCTCTCCGTAGGGGGCATAGGCACTTGGGAGGTGCACCCGCACTTAGTCTGGTTGGCACAAGCCCCTCGTAACCCGCACTTCACCCTGATGCTGAGAACCAAGCTATAGAGTACCTAAGTATATACCTACCTAGTCCTACTAAATCTAAAGTGTAAGTCAGCAGAAATTGTAGGGGTTACTTAGTTTAGCGCTAGCTCGTATCGGGCAATTAATTTGTTGACCTACTGGAAGGTGCAATTGTCACAACTTACACGCGTACAATCAACTGAGTCACTATACAAACCAAACCGCAAGAGCTCGCACCATCTGTCTATTGACTTTTCACCTCTTCACCATGAATTCCCCAGGGGATGTCTTGACGAAGTCGGCTGTGCGACGAGTTAAGGCAACTTCATCCATTGCGGCTCCGTCGGTGTTGAAGCTGTGCTGCTACTCACTTGTAGTGTTTGGTACGGTTTTTCTACAAGTTGCTGAGCTGGTTAAACATGAGAACTTTAAAACATGCTCGCAATCGGGCTTCTGTAAGAGGAACAGAGCTTTTGCAGACAATGCTACCGCTGTTGGATCAGCATGGGTCTCCCCGTACGAGCTCGAACCTACCTCGATTACTATGGATAAGGGGCAATTGAGGGGCACAATATGGAAGATATTAGACGGACAGGAGGAGAAGGTTGAGTTACCGCTCGTGTTCTCGTTCTATGATCAGGGGTTTGCAAGGTTGCAGATAGACGAGGCAAAGAGGCAGAAAGGACAGATTGAGTTGCGGAATGGAAGTAAAGTGAGAAAAGAGAGGTATAATGAGGCTGAGAAATGGGCTTTAGTCCCCGGACTGAAACTCAGCACGCATGCCAAACACACAACGTTGGAGAAGGCTGGGGTCACGAGAGTGCATTACGGAGGGATTGCTCCGACCGAGGCCATAATTCGACATAAACCTTTTGAGGTGCGCTTCATACGGGATGGAGAGGTACACATGGTGCTGAATGAGAGGAATTTGTTGAATGTGGAACACTGGAGAGCTAAACCAGAGCCCAAGGAAGGTGATGTGGACAACGGGGAATGGGATGAAGACTTTGGCGGGGCTACGGATTCGAAACCCAGAGGTGTGTATTCCATATAGACACCGAGGATAGTTACTTAAAAGCGTGTAGGACCCGAGTCTGTGGCGCTCGACATCACCTTTCCCGGTTACGCTCATGTCTATGGTATCCCAGAGCATGCAACAAGCCTCGCTTTGAAAGGAACTCGGTAGGCAAGCTTTGTGACTATCTTGGCTAACCTTAAGCTAATCTTATTTTTTCTAGGGGAGGTGAGGGTAACTATAATGAGCCCTATCGTATGTACAATGCCGATGTATTCGAGTACGAGACAGATAGCCCTATGACCCTATATGGATCCATCCCCTTCATGCAGGCTCAAAAGAAAGGCTCAACTGTGGGTGTCTTGTGGCTGAATGCTGCTGAGACATGGGTTGAAGTTATCAAGCAAAAAAACAACACACTTACGCTCAGCACCTCTGACAACAGTTTCAGGGAATCAACCCAGACCCACTGGATTTCAGAGTCAGGCATATTAGACCTTTTTGTGTTCCTTGGCCCAAATGCTACAGCGCTGTACAGAGAATATGGTGCACTCACAGGATACACCACCATCCCCCCCATGTTTTCCATTGCCTATCACCAGTGTCGATGGAACTACGTCTCACAAGATGATGTGAAGTCTGTTGATAAGAAATTCGACCAATTTGACATCCCTTATGATGTCATTTGGTTGGATATCGAATACACAGATGGGAAGAAGTACTTCACGTGGGACCCTTTGACCTTCAGTAAACCGTTGAGTATGGTCAAAAGGCTTGACAAGAGGCAGAGAAAGGTATGTATTGTGACCCAAATTGTGATAAATCTATCACTAATGTTCAACTCCCTGCAGCTTGTAGCAATTATAGACCCTCATATCAAAAAGACTGACGGCTATCCTATCAGCTCTGAGCTGAACTCAGGTGATCTTGCAGCAAAAGACAAGAGTGGCAAGATTTATGAAGGGTGGTGCTGGCCGGGCTCTAGCAACTGGGTTGATTGTTTTAATCCTGCTACTGTCACTTGGTGGAAAGAACAATTCAAGTTCAACAAGTTCCTCGGCACTCAACGCAATGTTCACATCTGGAATGACATGAATGAGCCTTCCGTTTTCAATGGCCCTGAGACTACGATGCCAAAGGATAATACGTTCTATGGCAATTGGGAACATAGAGACATACATAACTTATATGGAATGACATTCCATAATGCTACGTACGGTGGTATTAAGGAACGGGAATCTCAAAATGAAGATAAACAAGTGAGACCGTTTGTTCTCACGAGATCCTTCTTTGCCGGGTCACAGCGTACTGCAGCCATGTGGACTGGGGATAACGAAGCTAAATGGTCGCACCTTCAGGCTGCCTTCCCCATGCTCATGGCCCAAGGAATCGCCGGGATGCCATTTGCCGGTGCCGATGTCGGCGGATTTTTCGGTAATCCCTCAAAGGAACTTCTGACGAGGTGGTATCAAGCAGGCGCATTCTACCCATTCTTCAGAGCCCATGCACATATCGATGCTAAGCGAAGGGAGCCGTACCTGGCGGGGGAGCCCTACATCTCCATTATTCGTGAGGCTATCAGATTGCGCTACTCTCTCTTGCCAGCATGGTACTCGGCATTCTATCGTGCTTCCCGGGACGGAATGCCGATCTTGAGACCCATGTTTGTCATGTTCCCTGATAATGAAGCAGGATTCTCCATTGACGACCAGTTCTTTATGGGTGACACTGGGCTACTTGTTAAGCCTGTTGTCCACGAAGGTGCAGAGTCTGTCAGCATCTTCTTACCTGATGGGCAGGTCTATTATGATTACAACGACTTCAAAATGTACAAAGGAGAAAGCACGAACGTCGAAATAAAAACTCCACTGGAGAAAATCCCAATGCTCATAAGGGGTGGGCATGTCTTTGTCCGTAGGGACCGTCCTCGCCGCTCCTCTGGCCTTATGAAACATGATCCTTTCACCATGGTCGTCTCAGTTGGCGATGAAGGTGTTGCTGGTGGCGTACTCTACCTTGACGATGGGGAGACCTATGCATATAAAAAGGGTGAATTCATTCATCGCTCATTCATATTCAACTCTGTGGATAATACTATCCAATCTAGCAATCTCGCTCCTGAAACAGCAAATAACAGGTTCGTCAAGAGCATGAAGGGGGTGCGTATTGAAAAGGTTGTTGTTGTCGGGATGAATAGCAGCGCTGTCGGCAAGAACGGTAAGGTGACCGTGAAGTCTGACAGGAAGACTTGGGACGCAACGGTTACCATTGAAGAAGGTAAGAACGGGAAGGCAACGGTCGTAGTGGTGAGGGATCCAAAGGTAAGATATAATCCCCAACCCACGTGATAGCTACATCCCACAACTGACATTTGCATACAGGTTGAGATTGGAAAGGACTGGACCATAGCATTTTGATGCACGATGTCACTGTAGATGCTCATTCCATGCGACATTACATTTGCGGTAACATAGATTCTGTTTTTTTGCCGATTGGTACCTAAGTCACGATTATACTATATATAGAATTGTTACAAGTGGCAATACATGCAGCACGAAAGTTCTCGAAAAATACCATTTTGTTTTAATCTTTGCTCATCTCTTTTTCTTTTGCTGATAACGTAGAGTATATTACATGCACAGTACATACAAGTACATTGCACAGAAACGCTGCTGGCTACCCCACTCAAGAACCAGATTAGAAGAACCGGGTTGGCGATATCTCTGGGTTGGGTAGGTCCGACATAAAGCCCACCACGAGTGTATCACGACCATAATCAGACTAGCCACGAGAGAGCCGAAGCTGGCCTCCAGTAGCAAGGGTCAATTTACAAATCTCTATTTTACCGAGTGAGAAACAGTTGAGACTAGTTGTACAGCGAAAATTTAGCACAGCTTCGGTACTGCACCAGATCAGAAACGAAATATATATGGTACATTGCAAAGGACGTGCAGTTATGATAGTAGGGGGTAAATTAAGTGGTGAGCATTTAAACTGTCAGCTCAGAAACCATTCAAACAATGCCAATTTATTGGTGTATCATGTCATGAGGCTTTTTTTTTTTTTGATATTGGCAAGCGGGCTGTATCAGACTAGATCTGCACTTCATCGTAAAGCGGCTGGCATTTGAGGTTTCGGGCAAATATCAATCTTCCATTAGTCCCAACGGATATTTGAGGAATAGAGTCACAAACTGCCCTGCTAGTCGAGCTCTGTTCTCACGATTGAGGGCGTGTATATTTGTATGGTATTCTACGTGTCCGCTCATTAGAATTTATGAATATTTCCGAGCTAAGTGGGGTCCATTAGTCTCTAGAAATAGTTGAAAATTGGAGATTTTTAGAACAAATGGTTCTTGATCCCAATTGCCTACCATAGCTTCCCAGGTTTAAATATATGATGAGGAGATGTCTTTTCTCAGAAAGCATAGGCCTGACCAGAGTGATTCATATGTAGTAGGTGCACCAACTTGGGGTACTGGTAGTGGTTGCGATGTCGCATCTTCATACAAATTTTGCCAAGACCGCACCAAAATTTCCAGATCCGGAATTTCACCCGGTTTGCACACTAGTACTCCGCTTATACTTGGAGGGATATTCTAATTGTCTATTATATGACGGATTTTGATATAATAAATCAACTGTCAAACTCCAGGCCAACTGCTTTTCTCCTGTGTGAGTGATTATGGTTGAAAACTGGCCAGTTTTGCCCTAAAATCGCAGGTGTCTGGACGACTAATGGACCTCGCTGTAGTAACGTGGGGGGTAAAAAAGGTTTTGAGAGAGGATACTAGGTTGGCTGAGCTGTCAGTGCATTGAAATTTGCCCATCCATGGCTCATTAGAGAGTTGAATAGAACACTCATTGACTACTGAATTATATAGCAATAACTGACGCTGTAGGTAGCTTTGACTATCAGGTTTAGGCGCATTGGGAATTGAGCGGGGCTGCAAACGATCAGACGATACCGCTGGTTCAGTTGGAGGGGTATTGGAAGGGGGGGGGGCGCGTTTCGTGGGAAAAGTCGGATCGTTGAGATCCATCGCAGCTTGGGCGAAACGTTCATACCCCGAAGCTAAGGAAAATGTGTGAATATCTCAAAAAGCCGCTAGGTGTGGCGGCTGCTACTTCCTTATTCTGTGCTGTGGGTGTTTTGTCTTGATATTAATTTTTGAAGGTCTGTAAGGCATGGAATCGAGGCATGGAACTGTGGAAGCAAAGTGGGTTGTTTTGCTGTAGCTACCTACACCTGCATTGCTACCTCATGTCTCATCGCCGCTCACTGGCTGTCGGCCAGCGCCTCGGTTTCATCGATCCCTGATCGGTAGTACGTCATAAACACATTTCACCCTTACAGCGTACACCCTCCAGCGTAGAAACAATTCCCATACTGCGGTGACGGCCTAAAGATACGATGACCCAACTAGCCTCAATTCATTCCCTGCCACTGCCCCCAAACCTGACCTGCTCCCGCCGCGGTGTGCGGAACTATGATTAAAACCCTCAAAGCTGTCTTGGTGGAACTTGTACATAAACGCACTTGCCACCCTCCGCCCAACAAGAACCAATCCCTCCCCTCCACTCTACAGAGCACCCCTCCAAGCTCCCTACCTCCACCCAGGAAGGACCCTACATAAGAGATAGAGATCTAGTCGGCCGGCATTATCAAGCAGCAATTCCCAATTCCCAATTCCCGGCGTAGCTTATCAGTTCCACAGCGGTTAATATATCCAACGAGGAACAAAAGAAAAAAAAAATAGTCAGTCTCGTATCTTCCGGCCTCTGCCCGAAGTTTGTTTATAAAAGTTTTCGGAGCCCAGTTTTTATATTGAAGAAGCATTGGACTGTAAGCCCATTACTTGGAGTCTAGGTAGGTGCGGCTTCCCATTTTGGTGTTCACACACACACTGGTGAGAGGGTCAAGATGTCATCGAGAGAGAGTATTCCGTGCTTTCTTTTTGGCCTGGAAAAGAGTCAATCACCAGAGGATCAGAACGAGCACCTTTGCACATTACATCAAGAGTATTGTTTAAAATAATATACTGACCAATGGCCGACATCTATCACAGCCCCTATCATATCAGCCGATTATCAGAGCAACGAGGAGTCCCTAGCACTGCAAGGATGTCACACGACGGCAATAGGAAGCGAGACGTGAAGCAGCATCTGCTCTTTGAGATTTCGACGGAAGTTGCAAACAGAGGTCCAGTTTCCCCTGCCTACGAGTACATGCTGCATCTCGAGGTCTTGCATCTAGTTGGGTTTCGGACCAGATGCTTGCAAGGGTTTGGAGCCTCACTGGATGTTTGGACTAACTTGCTTGCTTTTTCTAGTTGGTGGTATCTATTCCGTTATCAAGTCGAAGGCACCAGTTACCACAGCCGAATATGGAGAAAGATATTGTCTTCTTGGACCACTCAACCGCACTTCGGTTCGTAAACCATAATTCATTCACACTCCATGTTATGATTTGCATACTTTGTTGGAGGGTGTGCAGTTGCTCCTGAAGTGCTATGGCTAATATTGAAATACAACCGTGCAGGCTGCGGTCGAGGTAGAAGCTTTGGAGCCACGGGAAGGCAGCCCTCTCAAGAAGACTTTGGATTCTATGGCCGAGAGAGGTATCCAATACGTCTACGGAAGATGGCTTATTGAGGGCGCCCCCCGCGTCATTTTATTTGATACTGGAACTGCCTACGGGCACCTCGACGAATGGCGATCAGATCTATGGAACATTGCGGGCATTCCTGCACCACCGGCAGACAGCGAGACAAACGAAGCTATTGTGTTTGGTTACCTCATTGCTTGGTTCTTAGGAGAGGTGGGTCAAGTCCCCTCATTGGCTACACAAATCGACACTAATAGATCCTTGTAGTTCACGCACCACGAGCAAAACAGAGCCGTCATTGCGCACTTCCACGAATGGCTAGCTGGTGTTGGTCTCCCACTCTGCCGTAAGCGGCGTATTGACGTTACGACGATCTTCACCACCCATGCTACCCTACTTGGGCGCTACCTCTGTGCTGGTTCCGTCGATTTCTACAACAATCTTCAGTACTTCGATGTGGACGCCGAGGCTGGAAAGAGAGGAATTTACCACCGTTACTGCATCGAGCGTGCAGCCACGCACTCCGCCGATGTCTTTACAACTGTGTCCCACATTACCGCCTATGAGAGTGAGCATCTCTTGAAGAGGAAGCCAGATGGTGTCTTGCCCAACGGTCTCAATGTCGTCAAATTCTCAGCTATGCACGAGTTCCAGAACCTCCACGCTCAGTCCAAGGAGAAGATTAATGAATTCATCCGAGGCCATTTCTATGGACACAACGACTTTGACCTGGAGAACACTCTCTATTTATTCACGGCTGGTCGATATGAGTATAGGAATAAGGGTGTGGATATGTTTATCGAATCACTAGCACGATTGAACCACCGATTGAAGACTTCTGGGTCTAAAATGACTGTTGTAGCTTTCATTATCATGCCGGCTCAGACCCACTCTCTTACTGTCGAGGCGTTGAAGGGACAGGCTGTCGTCAAGGCTCTTGATGACACAGTCAAGGTCATTGAACGAAACATTGGAAAGAGGCTGTTCGAGAAGGCTCTCAAATGGCATGATGGTAACGAGCTTCCTGATGAGAAGGATTTGATGAGTGCCCAGGAGAGGATCATGTTGAAGCGAAGAGTGTTTGCTATGAAGAGGAATTCCCTGCCTCCAATTGTGACACACAACATGGTAGTGAGCACTTACCTTTTTTTCCTTTCACCGCGTCATTCATACTTGCATCTACTGACACAGAAACGTGAATTTAGGCCGATGATAACACAGATCCTATCCTCAACCAGATCCGACGAGTTCAGCTCTTCAACCACCCCTCTGACCGTGTTAAGATTATTTTCCACCCTGAATTCTTGAACTCTGCCAACCCAGTATTACCCCTTGATTATGATGATTTTGTCCGTGGTACCCACTTGGGAGTTTTTTCATCCTACTACGAGCCATGGGGATACACTCCTGCTGAATGTACTGTGATGGGTGTTCCGTCAATAACGACTAACCTCTCCGGGTTCGGCTGTTACATGGAGGAATTGATTGAGAACGCATCAGACTATGGTATCTACATCGTGGACAGGCGGATGAAGGGTGTTGATGACAGTGTCAACCAACTTACCGACTACATGTATGATTTCACTCTCAAGAGCCGAAGGCAGCGGATCAACCAGCGCAACCGTACCGAGCGCTTGAGCGATCTTTTGGACTGGAAGCGTATGGGAATGGAGTATATCAAGGCACGGCAATTGGCCATGAGGAGAGCTTACCCACAATCCTTCGATAACAACGAGCCATTCAACTTCTTCGATGGAACAGAGCACAAGGTTTCTAGGCCATTGTCAGCGCCGGGCAGCCCAAGGGATAGGACTGGAATGATGACACCTGGAGACTTTGCCAGTTTACAGGAAGGTAGGGAGGGATTGAACACTGAGGACTACGTTGGATGGAGGTTGCCGTAAGTTGCCCTTGCATCGTATGGACTTTCAAATGCTGACTGTTTGTCTACAGTGATGAGGAAGACCCAGACGACTATCCATTCCCATTGACCCTCAGGAGCCCAAAACAAGCAGGGCCACTCCCAACAGGAGCTCCAGTTCCTGCCAACGGAACGGCAACCGCTTGAGTATTGGGTAATTGGCCCCAAATCTCTATAAAACGATAATATTAAATATGACGAACCTGCGGGATCGCTTGCGGTGGAATAGAGGAGATTGATATCTATTAGATGTGATGCATGGTAGCATTGGCAATATGGGATTCATGGGCATAGGGGGAAACGATAAGAGGGGATCATGTGGATATTCTGTTATGTGGCAGACTTTGGGATGTATTGGCTGGGGGGCTTATGGTCGGTCAAGTAGTGATGGAGCGGCGGATCTGCAGTTTTTTGATTGTTTTTCTGACTTTTGCACGATTCCCTTCACTTTCTTTATATTTCCCTTAGTTTTGTATCATTACCAGGGGTGGATTTGAAGAATACTTAGATCAAGTTATTATATGGCTCTTTTTTCTCTCGGGGTTGGGCTTTGTTGGGATGCATTTTTTATTTCTTGTTTATTCGTTTATCCTGAGCAGTGTGGGAGAAGGTACTTTTGTTTCTTTTCCTTTTTCTGTGTTTATTGAAAAGAACCAAGTTTTTTTTCCCCCCATATAGTGTCAGGACCTTGCGCATAATTCATGTGCATAATTCATGTAACCAGACTAAATTCATATATAAACTGGATTGTTAGTTGCCAATTGATAAATAAATATGCACCACGCCATAACTATGCCTGGTACCAAAATTGCCCAACCCAGCCCAAAGCAAACCTCAGACCCAACCAGGATATACTTTTTCGCTATATACCCCAATATTAATCCTAATTCGCCCCAAAACACCACCACAATATTCCCACCACCTACCCAACCCATCTCCTCGCACTCCTAAACATCCTCACCCACGGCCCCAGCCCCCCCTCCCACGGCTCACCCATCTTTCCCCCCTT